>Ga0209611_10003235_pt1 | contig 28401 bp, 15 predicted proteins | sample S1TSphgellanicum_3_FD_187693 | JGI IMG/M metagenome (GOLD analysis project Ga0209611, IMG submission 187693) | Host-associated microbial communities from peat moss isolated from Minnesota, USA - S1T2_Fc - Sphagnum magellanicum MG (SPAdes) (version 2) | ecosystem: Host-associated > Plants > Peat...
TGGACATTGGAACATTGGGCATGCTATCAAAGGAGCTTCATAAGTGTGGCATAGTCTCTTCCCATGTGGAAACAAGGGGTGTCTCACACTGTGGCCTTGCCATTTACATTAAAAAGCTATCTTAAGGTAAAAGAAGAATTATGAAAACTCAAATATTTCACCTTGCAAAAATATAATCTTCCAAAAAATCCTCTAAAAGAAACCAAAATTGTTCAAGATATTATAACTTTATAACTAATCTCAAATTTTAACACAAACGAAAATATCATCTTTCAAAATTCCTCATCTAAAAATAAACCTATTATTACTTAGGGGCCAAAATCCCTTGAGCTACTACTATATTCTATAATGAATCTAAACACAATATCCTTGCCTTGTTAGGCAAGGCCAATAAATCCAGCCCTCCAAGCAATTGTTTTTTTCCAAATTTCTGCTCCAGCACAGGTTGCAAACAACCATAAGGACATCTAGCCAAATTTGGCTACAAATAAAGTATTAAAGTTGAAGAAATTAAGGATCCTCCTATGTTTTTGTTTCAGGCTGAGATGGGATCCTGGCTATCCAGACCAAGAATATATCTAAATATGGCGAATTAGTTAATAGAATAAAAGAATCTTGCAACGGCAAATTTTGATCTTTGTTGCAATGGTGCATTAAAGGAGTGTTTTTTGGTTTTCAATATTTTGAGTGGTGATCATCCATTAGTTAATTTAGCCAAATCTGGACATTAAAAATATGAAGAGAAAATTTTAAAACATCCTTGTATATCATTGGCTATCTATTTTAACCATCTAAAGAAATTTGGCAATCTTTTAAGATTTTTTATTAAGAAAATAACTTTAGCCAAAAAAATTCCAAAAATCATTGCATGTGTGACAAAAGACTCAATTTTGTTTGCAACACTGAAATTTGCAAAACAATTTCACCAAAAAAAAAGTCTCTTTCAAAGCAGAGGCATTTTTCTGGTGAATTTTTGGTAGTTTGCAAAACAAAGAAAAGGAGAGGATGTTCTTATGCAAAAGATGTGTTTTGGCAAATCCTTTGTAAGAATCAAAAAATTGCAAAAAAAGAAAATACTTCTTCCAAGCTCTCAAATATTATACAGAGTACAAGAAATATACTCTTAGGCATCAATGATCGAAAAACAACATGAAAACTGAAACCCTTTCTATGCATTTTGGGACTTTCAAATTTGCTCTTGCGTAAAGAACCAGGGATGTTTTGAACATGTATTTTAAGGTTGGTTATATGAGGCAATATTGCATTGGTCTACCTTATGAAATCCAAAAGATCCTGGCTACCATATCCTAGGGTCCGTTTCCACATTGACAAAACAAATAATTATTTATTTTCAAAAAAATGAATTTGTTTATTAATTTTGAAATTATTATTATTTTCATCATCTACTATAATATTATGATATAAGTAGTGAAATTATTCAGAGCATAGTCTACAATAATTAGGAATGATTCTCAACATGTCAACTTTATATTTTTCACAAAATTTCATTTCGCTATTTTGAGGATTATTTTAATGATGAAACTGACCTTAAGTAAAGGTAGTACATTCTGGACTGACGGAATGCACTTCTTTTTATTTTCATCTTTAAAGACTGTAAACAACGGAAACAACACAAAAAATGGACATTAAAAAAATCTTATTTCTTTTAGGCAGTGTCTAAAGATAGACGTTTCTTTTGTACATGCAGATGACTTTAGAATTGGACCAAACATGGGACCAATTTGAAGCAAAGTGGACCTGGAATCAACGTGTGCAATTGTCACAATTTAAGTCAGACAAATATGAACGTTTCCAAACATTTATAATGTGGAAAAATAGGTCCCACAATCAAAAGTTCTTCATGCAAAAATGTGAACAGTATTTGTTGTGTCTTGGCATCTCCATGTGAAGACATTTTGGTGTGCCCAAAATTTGTGCTACTTTAAAGTCTTAGTTACATGTCTAAAGACCACTGAGCTGGAGTTAAGCCTTTTGACCAATTTAATGGTTTTTTCTGTTTGGGAAGATTTTGGTCACAGTCCTCATTCTTGTGTGATGTGAAAAATTGATGCTAAATGCAAAGGGACTCTCATGTTGTTGCCAACCAAGTGGTTGAATGACTCTTCAACTGGTATGGCACCTTGTAACTTTTGTTGCTTGGAGACACACTTGACGTTTCCTTTTTCCCAAAAATAATCACTTTCTTAGTCTCATAACTATGGCAACTTCAAACACGACATTTAGTTTGCCAACCAAACGATTGACCAAAATGAAAAGCCTCTTGAAGGTTGAAGGGGTAAGGCACCTTCCGGAGGTCGCTAGTGCTAGCTCCTCTTATTTGAAAGTGGTCATTTTTTGACAGCAATACCAGTTGCAACAACATAGATGCCCCCAAACAATCCAATATTTGACTGGGTAAGTAGTACTTTAAATGATTGACTTTATCAAAACTAGAAAACCCTAATTCCTACAATTTCCGTGAAATCACTCAAGATGTTAGATATGCAAAGGTTGCTTATTCTAGGCACAGACAGACAAAAGTATTGCCTGCTTCTTTTTTTCCCTTCTCTGCCTTCCGGGTCAATCCATCTTTTTTTCTTAAAATGATGAATGAAGCCCAGACATATTTTGATACTGCCCATCACAGACTTTGGGTCCTGTTATGCACATTTTGGACCTGTTGTAGTAATAATAGACTAGTCTCCAGGCATATCTTCGACATGGCAGTCAGGGAAAAAAAGAAGCAGGCAGTACTGTTTCCTTTGCGCCTTTGACGTCTTCCTGAAATCACTAGGTGAGCCAGCAATTCCACGAAATCCACTCACTCACAATTTTTGACCACATTTATTTTGATCAAATAGTGCCAAAGCATTCTCACGTTTTTCCAACAACATTTAAACAGATTGGCACCAGGGTTTTTATTTTTGATTTTGTGGTTTTGGAAAGTTTGGCCAGTGTTTCAAAATATTTAGCAATCTTTTGCTAATTTACACTTTTTTCCCCCCCCCCCAAATTTATTTGCTGTCACAGTGCATAAACTTGCCCCACAAAAAAATGCTGATTACCACTTGGTAATTAAGCAGCAGTTAAAATGGACAGCTGACTTAAAAGAAGCAGCTAATCCCGTGATGATGACTCTGCCTTTTATGGCTTGATCGAGGATTCAAACCATAAACTTCCATTACTAGATCTAAATGTCTCATCTAAATTGCGTGCATTTCTGTGAAACATGCCCATTCATGGTATACACATATAATAAAGGTGCCTTCACACTTGGTGGTAGGTATTCTAGTGTTGAGTACCCTAACACCATACTAATCATTTAGGACTTACACCTACTTATCGTGAACATTTTATGTTAAGTTAACATTCACTTAACATTAAGGTATCGCCCATTTAAACATTGGGTGCCACCTAGGATGCCACCTAGATTTTCATTTAATACTGACTTCACATCATGTGTGAATGCATCACAAGTACTCCAGATTTCACTCACTATAGTGCCAGCCCAAATTTCATGTCCAAATCCCCCACTAATTGTCTGGGCCAAGAAAGTCTTGTGACTCACATTCACCACGTTTGTGAATCTAATGGGTAATCAAGTAGCTGGCCAGTGGACCCTATTCACATACCCCAGTTTTTGGGTGGAAACAACTGAAATCGTGGGTGGGCTCTCGATGGCCTATCATGGAAATGCACCCTGATCACCCTAATGCTTCAAAAGTATTCACTAAGCACCTGCCTAATAAGAGTTACAAAATTGCTAAAGTTGCATTGAAGAGAGAGCATAGATGTTGGGATGTTTGTCCTTCAAATACAAACCAACCGTATTTTAGGCAAATCATATGAGTGTTTACACTAGCGGGTGAATTGATTTTTTCATCGATGTGTCAACATGACATGGAGAGTGTGTGGAGTGAGGGGCATTGAAGGCTCTCTTCTTTTAGTTTTGCGCACATCTTATAGTCAGAGGGTGTCAGTGACATTATAATGTGCGCAGACGATCTCTATTTTGAGATGTGTTGTTGTTGTAGGTGAGGGTTCTTCTAGGTTAGGCATCCTTTCAAAAGGTCCTCCCCTTTCTTTATTTAATATGCTTGTTGTGATAGGAAGGAGTTTGAAAACTCGATGTTCTCTTTGTGGTTCGTTCTCTTAGGTTGTTTTTTTGTCTTCTTGGACGTGGGTCCTTCCTTTTTGTTCCTTGTATTCCCCCTTTTTTGGGTGTTTTGGGTTTATTTATGATTGGCAAGGTTTCATCACACATGGGTACTATAAAACCCCAACCCACACTTCCTATTCCACCCCAAGCCAACACACCATGAAGGATGGAAGGTAAATGTTCAAGAAACAATTTTCTATTGGGTTCTAGTTCCCTAGTTAACCATAGCGGTTTTTAAATCAATTGCCTTTTTTACTACCTACTATAAACCATCAAATTATTAGTGTTGGGTGGGTTTCTAGTTTTTATGATAATCGTTGGGTTTGGGTATGAAATTGTTTTGAAAGACCTGACTTGGTTCTTTTTTTAAAAATTATTTTCATATTTTCAAGACCTAGGCAAGGTTTCAAAAATTTCCAAAAAATAATTTCACTTGGGTTTCATAGCATCGATTTTCAAACATGTAATGTTAGTTGATTTTCAAAGCTAGTTTTCACCTACCAGTTATTAGAAATTTTATTATCTCAAAAATTAATTTTTAATGTTCAAAAATAACAAAATTGCACAAAAAAATGAAAATTCCAAATTATTTTTTTCAACATTTTATATATCCACTATTTCATCTTGTTCAAATGAACCTTCAAATTCTTCTAACTCCTCTTCAAAACCTAAATTTATTTAAATTAACTCTACTAAATTAAAAGGTGGTTTACATCCATTTCTAGGATCACTTGGCCAATTTTTGCTCACAAAAATCAAATTTTCTAAGTTTTCTGATTGTAAATTACACTTCCTTATATTTGTAAGTATGCCCACTAAAGAAAAAATTCTTTTTGTTTTAATTTGTGACCTTACAATGCCTAAAATTTGATGAATAAAAAAACCAATTGTAGGAAACATGCCTCCATGCTTTCCCCACCATTAAAAATGTCTTTGGGATCCACTTGGTAATGTCTAAAAATAAATAATTCCTTGGTGACAAGTTCCTTCGATGGCTCACTTGTGGATGCCATCTATTGAAAAATATCCAAACTAAAATCTTCATCTTGATTCATCTACACATCCAATAGATTCTATGATTGGATGCAAATGATGATAACATTTCAAAAGCATAAGATACAATGTTCTCCTATCATATTCATCCACAATACTTACACCTTCTCGGCCAACAAAAGAAGATACTAGACGAAGGTTTTTGAATCTAAGGTCTAGCATCAAAAACAACATGTTGTGATTTTTTTTTTTCAAATTTTCTTTTTAAAAAAATAAAAATCCAAAACACCACAAACTTCTCTTTTGATGTTGGAAACAAACAAATATAACTCAAAAATTATCCTATAATCATCATCAATCAAATTTACTAAGGCAACTAGGTTTGTAATTTTTTCCCTAAATTTTAAGCACATAGTAATGGTAGATTGTAATGCATTAGAAAGTAACCAGTGGCTTTAGATTAGTTCATAACATAAACGGTCACAATTAGAAATAAGGAGTCCATAATTATTTTAAAGATGTGCCAAGTAAGAAAAGGAAACATTCTTCCATTTATTCTAACATTTTTCTACCTATTATAACAAAAAAAATAACATCCTTGAATTGCAATGCTTTTTGAAACATAATGATTTTACTAGAAAATTTGTAAACAAATTTAAAATTCCAATGTTAGAAGATTTAACTAAAACAAATCAATAATAATAATAATAAAACAATAATTTTGGAAAAAAATTGCAATTATTAAATAATCACCTTGTTTTCATTGGAGTATTTAATTTTCTTGGAGCTAAGTTTGAATCTAAACAAGTCTTGTTCCATTCATGTCTACCATTTTTAGCTTTTTTTGGCCAAGTTATACATTTCTACAAATTTGACTAGGTAGATTTGATTGAAACAAACTTGAGATTTTTGCAAACTTTTTCATCAATAGTAGCATATTGACACGCTTTGGAAAAAGTATGGCCAAGACAAGCACCCTATACACTTTCATCTAAACCAAGGACTTCACATTTTATAATAGATTTTAAAACAATTGTCACAATATTTAAATCTAAACCTTCATCCTTAAGATAGGCAATGATTTTGTTTCGTAACCCATATTGATCAAACAATTTTGTCAAATTGTTACCCTTAGCTAATAGTTTCTATTGCTTCAAACAAACCAATAGTTATTTGTTTGGGTTGCTAATAAGATCCCAAAAAGTTTATAACAAGAACAAATATATCATGCACACCTTTTGACATCCATAAGTCAAAGCTTGTTGTGGTAGAAATATAGTCTATTAATTTTGGAAAAATATATATTTGTTTCATTTTCTCCACCAAGTTAAGTAATATTTCCTAAGAAAACTTTTTAAAAAAAGGGAACACAACTTTAGGAGACAAATGTAATAATAAATGTTTAAACCATAGATTTTCAACAAACTACAATGGTAAGTTATTTTTCATAATCAAAAGGCTAAGGTCTTGCAAAAAGTCTTTTTGCTACACATCATTGTTTTTGAAAGATTATTTTATGGCCAAAAAAAAATATTGCACTTGTTGGAACACTTGGCCTTTTCTTTGTAGGTTGTCTTTCAATAGTTTTTCCTATTTCATTGTTAATTTTTTTTTCAATTTTTTGTGAAATTATAAAATGATATGCATCTACATGTTTCTTAAGAGTAATTGTACCATATTTTTTATAATAAATTATTAATATTTTTCTTTCTTTGGTTCTTACATTAAAAATATTTACTACATTATCATAACATAAATACATTTCATGACTTGATGGGATGTAGCTTTAACTTCTTTCCCATCATTCACATAATAAAATACTCAACATAAAGAATTTATGTTATGCCCTTTCCAAAAAAAATTTGAACATGTAATTTTTCTTCATTATTGTTCCCCATTTTCTTCAATTTTGTTACTTTTGGTTTGCACATTTTCATTTTCTCCTCTTTCCACATGTTCTTCAATGTACATTTCATTTTCATTGGTTTGATTTTCTTCAATCAAAATTAAAATTTTATTTTGACTTGACTCCTCAATTTTCTGTTAAAATATTACCTACCCTAAAAGAAAAATTAGATTTAAGTATGTTTTTTACCAAAATAATATTCTGCCAGCTTTATGAAAATCAACCTAAACAATTTCAAGTAATTGAAAGGGAAAAAAAAAGATGTAATGTGCTGAAAAAATACACAATGCAATTGTGCAAATGAAATGTAATGTGTAAAAACGTGATGCAATGTGTATAATTAAATGTACAATGTCCAAATAATTTTTGTACACAATTAACAAACACATTATCAACCACCATTTCCAAAATAAATTAAAACAAAAAAATTCATCAACAAACAAAGATTGAAAACAAAAATTTTCACCTTCCAAGTCTAGCTTGAAGAACTCAAATTTGGACAACTCCTCCACACTTCACACTTGTAAAAAAGTAAAGGGGGGAAATACTAATTTGAAACAAGAAGAGCAAGAATAACAATGTTGAACAAAAGGAACAAGGAAATCATAAGCATAAAAGAAAGGTACTTGAACAAGACGTCAAACAAGAGGAATGGAACAATAGGTTGAACAAGAGGAGCAAAGTAATAGGTTGAGTAAGAAAAATGAAACAACAAGTCGAATAAAAGGAGCAGAACACCACATTGAGCATGGAGTAGCAAGTTGAACAAGAGGAGCATAATAGTAGGTCAAGTAAGAAGAGCAGAATAATAGGTCAAACAAGAAAAGTGGAGCAACAAGTTGAACAAGAGGAGCATAATAGTAGGTCAAGTAAGAAGAGCAGAATAACAGGTCAAACAAGAAAAGTGGAGCAACAAGTTGAACAAGAGGAGTAAAACACCATGTTGAACGTGGAGTAATCGGTCGAACAAAAGGAGTGAAATAACAAGTTGAGCAAAAGGAATGGAACAACAAGTCGAACAAGAGGAATGGAAAAGTAGGTCGAACAAGAGGAATAGAACACCACATCAAACAAGAAAAACAACATAGTGTGAGGTGATTTTCTGTCCCTTTATTCTTGGCTTTATGAGGTGATTATACTTAGAAGTACATATGATATTGGTGAAGGAAAAATGCAAAGTATATTTCTAAATATTAAATTATGTTTGTAATTAAAAACAAATAATTTGCTTCCTATGCATCATTTATGATTTGGAATTGATAGAGATATATTTTAAGTTGAAACTCTCCAAATCCTAGAATTTTATGTTAAATTGTCACCCATTTAAACCAACTTCTAAAGATTTGACAATATGTTCAACTTGACATCAGACCTTTAATCATTCAAAATGTTGTTTCATCACACATGTTATCCAAATCTAAGTTGCATTAGTTCATTGCAAAACTAGCTACAAGATGCATGTGCCTATCAAATCTCAAGTTCTGCACCTAAATCAATAAAATGTTGTGCCATAGAACCCAAGAGGGTTTCACGAAAGTAAAAAGTTCAACTTGACACCAAACCTCCAATCATTTAAAACGTTGTTGCCATCACATACTTTATTCGAATCTAACTTGCATTAATTCATTGAAAAAATATCTATAAGGCGCACCTGCTTATGAAATTTCAAGCTTTGCACTTAAATCAAAAAAATGTTATGTTACAAAACTCGAGAGGTCTTGTGAAATTTCTATAAGATTTTAAACTCCCAAAACTACCCTTATTCACTTCCATTCTTTTAAAGGTATTACTATCATCCAATCTATTTTTTATTTTTCCACCATCTACTAAGACTAATCATTTTTTTCCTCCCGAGGAAAGTTGTAGGAACAAGTTTTCAAAGATTCAAATAGAAAATTATGTCCAAAAAGAGGGTGTTAAATGATCCAAATTCGTGCTTTTAAAGATAAGGAGAAAGAAGGAGGTGAAGGAAAACCCCAACTTGGTGGCCAATGGGAGGTTCTAATGCTTGGTGGCCCTTTGAAGGTTCCAAACTTTGTGGCCAATGGAAGGTTCCAAGCTTGGTGACCCTTGGAAAGTTCAAAGCTTTGTGGCTAATGGAAGTGGCCCTTAAAAAGTTCCAAGCTTTGTGGTCAATGGAAGGTTTTAAGCTTGGTGGCCCTTGGAAGATTCTAATGTTTGGTGGCCCTTGGAAGATTTTAATGCTTGGTGGCCCTTAGAAGGTCCAAATTTGTTGGCCCTTGGAAGGTTCTAAGCTTGGTGGCCCATGGGGAAACATCTTGATTGGTGGCCAATGGAAGGTTCTTATGTTTAATGGCCCTTAGAAGGTTCCAATGTTTAGTGGCCCTTAGAACGTTCCAAGCTTGGTGGCTTTTGGAAGGAGAAGGAAAAACATCCTTTTCACCTCTTTTCATTTTTCCCCTAATAAATTTTACTTGAACCTATTTTTATCATGGATTTTAAGGTTTTATTCTACCATGGTTCTAGACTGTTACTTTACACCTTTCCTTCCTTTTTCTTAACCTATAAATTACTATTATGCATCTCGATGCACCAAGTCTTCCACACATTCATTGCCAAGTTGATTTTAATCGAAGATTTTTTTTTTTCTTTGAATTCATGGTGTCGCACATGACAACATCTTACGGGCCTTAAGCCGCACAAATGAATGAAGAATCGCCCCAAGAATCATCCTTAGATTTGACATTAATCCAGCACCCTCGTGATGAAGATCTCAAACCCCAAAAGGTGCGCCCTTGTTTTGAAATTCAACCCCTTTGAGCTTGGTATTATTACATTTTTCCGAACTTTCGTACCTTGATGATTTTGTTGCGGGTTGACTTCATTGCTGGTGATGAATTTAAACTGTCTACAAAGGTTTTTACGAAATTAAAAACACTTCGATCTTTGCATGGTTTCAATTTTTGGCGTTGAACATTATTGTTGGTTGGGTGGTTCGATTCATTGATTGCTTCCTAATAGCAAGGCGAATTATTTAGTTCACACCATTCAACACATCCTAAATTATTTTACAATTATGAACTATCATTATGACATAGCTTAAGATTCAATATGCAATTGCAACTCCCCATTGAGCTTATCCATAACCTGAATAAAAACTTCATTCATCATGAAATCCATGTTGCCATTTCCACTTTATCACACTTTTAATCGTTATGTTGTTTCGAATTAATTTTACATTTATAATGCTTGAAAATTACTCTATTTCCATTGGACCTTTCATTAACACCCCTTCAACTGTTTCACAAATTTCAATCATCCTCGCTTACATGATTACTCACTAAATACCATAATAAGACCAATGTTTTGTCAAACATTATGAATTTTGATGTTTGCTTTTAACCCCCACCCTCTAGAGATTTCTTAACCCTAATCATGTAATTGAAGTTTTAAAATTATGATTACCAACTTTTGTTGAAGAAATGAATTAATTTTACACCTCATTCATCCAATATGAAAATTTGAAATGAACCCCCACTGCAACCATGCGCATTCATCATTCCTTATTTTAACATCAAATTGCTAAAAAACTTTAATAATTATCTAATATCCCTTATGTTATTTTTAAAAATTGAAACTACCGCGCATGATTGTGTTGATATGGCTCGTAAGCAACAAATCAAACAAGAGAAATAGAACACCAAATCGAACAAGAGGAGCAAAACACCATGTTAAGCAAGAAGAGCAAAACAATAACTTCGAACAAGAGGAACACAAAACAACACGTTGAACAAGAGGAACGAAACAATAACTTTGAACAAAAGGAACACATAACAACACTAAAGCCAAACACTACTAAGCAAATTAACTAATCAAGCATATTAAGTTAAGCAAGAAACAACGAAGATGCAAAAGACCAAAACTAACTCACACATAGTGAAAAAATTGCTTAGAAACACTTGATTTATAACAAGCACTGCTTGCTAAACCTTAAACCTAACTAAGCCCTAAACTAAGTACTAATTAAACATTGATTAAATGATTAAACGATTAAACCATATTGACCATTGACCTATTGACACCCTAATTAATTCAAAACTTTGAAACCTTGACCCTAATTTTTTTACACGTTACCAAGGTTTCACTAAAATTTAAATACATAGTTAATCAGGGTTCAAAGGCTCGGTTCTCACATTATATAAAACCCTACAATTGGGTTTCATAAAGGGCATCACTCAATGTGATACCTTGAGAGATTCAAACTGAGAACTGGCTTGAAACCCTGTCCAGTTCTCACATTTTTTCTCATACCCACCCAATACTGCAAATTACCTGGTAATCACCTATTTTCCTACCTATATGTCTACATATGGGACCCACTTTGTAGGGAATGGATTACCAAGGTGAAACCGGATATGAACCCAGTTTAGGTTCATCCAAAAGCTGAATCATAATGGGCGTTCATCCAGTAGATGGTACACTGGTGGGTGCTGATTTCCTTTAACCCGGCCCCCGCCTTCTTTTTCCTTTTTCCCCTTCTCTTTTGTGAGATTTATTTTCCCCTTTCTGAAAAAGAAAGTCTTAGAGATTTGACCCGAGTAGGAAAAAATCCAAAACTGGAGAGAAGGGGCAAACCCAGCCGCCCCCCTCCTAAAAAAGAAGCTGGAAAAAACAGTGAAAGATTTGTCGCACGCTTTCTGCATGTGTCGAATTCAACGGAAATTTTCTTTTCATTTGTTTTTGTCGTCGTCGTCGTCGTCGCACTTGCACGCTTGCTACAGCGATGGACGGATTTCGTGATTTTGTTGACGACTGGCGAGTTCGCCGGCTCGACGAACAGTCTGCAGTCAGTCGAGCACGGGTCAGCAGATGAGATGTCGCGTGCACTGCTTGCGCACAATCAATGCACGAAGTATAAATAATCCTTTTGTCTGGTACCATTTTCTATCATAAGAAGATCAGTCGAGAACCCACCCGATCGAGACGTCCTGCAGCTGGAGCAGCGTCCTTGTGCAGGGAGCAGCTAACTACTAGTGTTGAGTTCAGCGATTCTGCAAGAACTTGGGAGATCCAGATCCAGCTTCCTGCAGCTAAACTCGCTAGCTAGTTACCTGCTTTGGAGAGTCCAGTAAGCGATCGAGACGCTGTGTTTTTTGGGAGGAGTTGTTTCAAGAATTACCTGCAATATGGCGATCACAGCTGCTGCAGCTGCGAATTGTCAGGCGGCCGCCGGCTTGTACAGCTCGACTTTGATTTCAGGTGATGGCAATAGCAGCCGTGATATAAGTACTAGTGTGCAGGTGGGAGGGAGTGGTAGTACCTTCAAGTCAGCGAGCTTGATGAGCAAAAGAAGGAAACCGGTTCATCTTAATGTGGTGAGAGCGGTGCATGCCGCGCCAGAGCCTAATTCCGCGAGGATGCCGCAGTCAGCAGCTGGTAGTTCTACAGCAGCAGGAGCAGCAGGGTCAACGCGAGTGCAAGCGGTGAAGCAATTAGCTCCCGAGGCTGTACCTACAGCAGCAGCAGCTGATCAGAGTACTAGTAGAAACCCCGAGGAGCTGCTGCTGCAGCAGCCATGGTCGCCAAGGAGTTGGCGGTCCAAGATTGCTCTGCAGCAACCCACGTATCCTAGCATCGAGGAGCTTGAAGCAGTGGAGAAGACACTGACCAACTTCCCACCTCTTGTTTTTGCCGGAGAAGCGAGGAGATTGGAGGAAAGGCTTCACGACGCTGCTCTTGGTAAAGCGTTCCTGTTGCAGGGAGGTGACTGCGCCGAAAGCTTCAAGGAGTTTGATCCCAACAACATCAGAGACAGCTTCCGTGTTCTTCTTCAGATGGGTGTCGTCCTCATGTTCGGCGGCCAGATGCCAGTTGTGAAGGTAGTGATCCCACCACAGCTTAATTTCTACAGTAATATTCTTCCCAAAGAGTGCTGCAGTTTGAAATCTGATCTCAGGCTAGTCTCAGCTTTATCATTGCATGATCACGTCATGCTGCAGGTCGGTCGCATGGCGGGGCAATTCGCCAAGCCGAGGTCGTCCGATTTCGAGGAGGTGAACGGCATGCGCTTGCCGAGCTACAGGGGTGATAACATCAACGGAGATGCCCCTACCGTGGAGGCTCGCATTCCGGACCCCAACCGCATGCTGCGTGCCTACACCCAAGCAGCGGCCACTCTCAACATTCTACGAGCTTTTGCCACAGGAGGCTATGCCGCCATGCAGCGCGTCACTCAATGGAACCTGGACTTCGCCTCCAAGAGCGAGCAAGGCAACAGGTGGGCACTAACAGCTGTACTCGGCATTGATCTGCTTGCAAACACCAGTACTTAGTAAGTTGCAGAATCTTCACGAGATCATCTGCAGCTGCTGCCCCGTAATACTGTAAGAAGCTGATTCTAAAGAATTTTTCTTCTTCTTCTTCTGTTCTTTTCTGCAGATATCGGGATTTGGCCAACCATGTGGATGAGGCACTGGGCTTTATGTCCGCTTGCGGATTGACTACCGATCATGCCGTGATGAGAACCACAGAGTTCTATACCTCGCATGAGTGTCTGTTGCTCCCTTACGAACAAGCTCTCACCCGCAAGGATTCCACCACTGGCTTGTGGTACGATTGCTCCGCGCATATGCTGTGGATTGGCGAGCGCACCCGACAGCTTGATGGCGCCCACATCGAGTTCCTCCGTGGGGTTGCTAATCCCTTGGGTGTGAAGGTATGCATCTGCCAATCATGCATGAAAAAATCTGTTTCATTTCTCGTGGGTGATGTCGAGTAATTTGTGATTTTAATCCTAGTGTGATCCTCTTCTTCTTTTTAGAGCAGCTCCACGTACAGGTGTTCAGAAAATTGGATGAAGAATTTAAGTGAAAAGCATGCCGGTCTTGCTCAGCAAAATGGTTTTGGCCCAGCATTTTGGCACACGATGCTGAGCCTTGTAAAAGGCACAGCAAAGCCTAACGTCTGCTGTTGAATTATGTTGGCTAGATAGTTTGATTGGTTTCAGGTAGATGGGTTGCTATTAGTACTCTCCCACCTATGTGCAGTTCCAGTTTGAGTTTTATGGGTGGGGTTGGAAAAAAAAAGTAAATAACCAAACTTGGATGTGAGAAATATTCTTCTTGCAAGGTCACACACTGAGCACTGCTGGAGATGCTCTTAGCTTGTTAGTCGAAGCTCTAGACAATACTATATTTAGTATGGCCGATCGACCTGCATGAAGATGATCTCCATGTGACCTACTAACGTGTTCAAGGACCGGACCATTTTGATCAGGTGAGCGACAAAATGGATCCTGCAGACTTGGTGAAGCTGTGTGAGATATTGAACCCAGAAAACAAGCCAGGGAGGCTAACTGTGATAGTCCGCATGGGGGCCGAGAAGCTCCGCCAAAAGCTACCACTTCTCATTCGAGCTGTGCGACAGGCAGGTTGCATTGTGACATGGGTCAGCGATCCAATGCACGGCAATACCATCAAGGCACCCGCGTCGGGAATTAAGACTCGCCCTTTCAACGCCATCCTTGTACGCATCCATCCATCGCTCACTACCCATTCCTACAGAGCAATGAAAAAGAAAATAACTGTTTTTTGCAACTTTTCTTGTGCAACTAACGTGGTCGTCTGCAACTATTTTATGATTAGAAAAATAATTGCGAAAGTACAATTTTTCCACTTATTTGTAAACGGATTTCTGCTCGCAATTTTCTAATCATATGCGAGTCACCGGTCCGTCTGTCTACGACGGACCACGCAATGCAGTCAGAGTTTTTTTTTGGGGCAAAATTTCGTCACTTAGCGACCAAAACCAAAATGGCAGTACGAATCCTACAAAAGATTTTTTCCCCAAAAAATCCTATAAATTCAACATATTTTGAGAAAAAAATCTGAAATCGCCATATTAAGATAACAAGTTCTTCCAGCACACATAGTACCAGGAATCCTAAAAAAAAAATTCATAATAAGCGCTCTCTAACCTGTAGCCAAATTTTGCGAAGACTTCTTGTGGAAGATAATGGCCAACCCACCCACCTCACAAAACTGAAAGGAAAAAAAAAACACCTGAATGAATGCAGGAGGAAGTGAGGGCGTTTTTCGACGTCCATGAACAAGAGGGCAGTCACGCAGGAGGAGTGCACTTGGAGATGACCGGCCAAAACGTAACCGAGTGCGTGGGAGGATCACGCGAAGTGACCTTCGAGGATTTGAGCGCGCGCTACCACACGCACTGCGATCCGCGATTGAATGCGTCGCAGTCGCTGGAGCTTTCCTTCATCATCGCCGATCGCCTTCGCAAAAGACGCACCGCAAGTACGCTGAACAGCCTTGTGTCCGCAGTAGTGACGTCCGTAACAAACAGTCTTCTGTTATAACCACCAAAAAATCTGCCCGCCCCGGGCAGAATCCTGCCCCAAAAATAAATTAATTGAGATAGGTAGCAGATAAATTTTTTCTTTTTTCTTTTTTCTTTTTAAAATTTTTTTTATGACGTAGGTGCTGTAGCCATTATACACAAGAAGACTTAGCCAAATTTGGCTACATGTAGAAAAAATTGTAAGATTCATGCCTTTAGTTGGGTGACAACCTAGAGTCCAAATATGGTGAATTCACATATTTTCTCCTTGAAATATATGGCGAGAGCTTTTTTGAATATAAAAGGAATCTTGCCACAGAGAAAGCTGCTTTCTGTAGCCTAAGTGTGAAATTTCACACACACAAAAATATAAAATGGTTGTAGCAAACTTTCATTCTCTCTTAAACAAGAACAAAAATAAAATCTCACACTTAGACATTTGATTTAAATAATATTTAACATTTGACAGCCAGAAACTTGTTACTATACTAGTAATATCTTTTTAGACATTAATAAAAAAATTCAGACTGAAACAGGAAATTAATTTCACCTCCAATCTGAGGTAATTAGCAACATGATTACAATAGTAGTAGAGCTGGAAATTTTTGCAATGCACAAGCAAGATTAAACATGATTAATGTAATTCATGCCATGAAATATGAAACAATTTTACCCAAACAAGGTTTAATCAGGATAATTATCTTTTACAACTAGTCTTATCCAATTAAAAGTGTTGTATACAACTAAAAAATAATTGCATATGATAATTTTAGTTGCATATAAATTGTTGCAAATTTTTTTTACTAATGTACTATTTAAAAATGTTGGTAATAGTATCATATGATAAACTAAATTATATTATGCAATTATTTTTTAGTTTTATTCTAAACTAAAATTATTAAACTAAAATAAAAAATATTGCATATGATTAAAAAAAGGGTAAAATAACTAAAAATAGCCAAAAATATAGTAATGTTTATAAATATCCAAAAATAAAAACCAAGGTAAAATAACCTAAGCTCAAATGATTTAATATGATAACTAAGAATAGGCTAACATAAAATAGCCTACAGTAGAATAGTCCAAAATAACTTAGCCGTATAAGAATTTAGAATAACCAGAAATAAATTAAGATAAAATAGCTAAATATAGTCAAAGGTAGAATAACCAAAAATATCCAAAAATAGAAAAGCCTATAATAGCCTATAGTAAAATAGCTTAAAACAACTTTGGGAGGAATAATTTAAAATAGTAAAAAACTAGTTTTAAATAATTAAAAATAACCTAAGGTGGAATAATTTAAAATAACCTAGGATTAAATAAATTGGAATAGCCTAAGGTAGAAAATTCATTACAAGAAATTGTTAACTATTTAATAACTTAATTTTAAGATTTAATAATTACTAATAATAATTGATTTTATAATATTAATTACCACCAGCATATTTTGCTTTCCCCCCCCCCCCCAATCTATTTTGTTACATCGTTCACCTATTTTGTTTTCCCCTTTGCTATTAACTTCGTTATGCTACTTGCTTATCACATCTTCTATTTACTTTGATTTGCCCTTCCCCTCATTGCCTATTCCACTATGTCAATTGCATGTCTTGTCACCTACTTTCGTCAACCATTTAGAATATTCATTTACCATTGATTTCCACCTACTTCGCCACCATTTTTTTCCTTAGTACCTATTGCCTACCTATTTCACCACATGCTTACTTTGCTATTATGTTGATTTTGAACTTACCTTCACCTAGTACTACCCCTTGTGCAAGTGTGGGAATGTGGAGTTATTGAGCTTCAAGCCACCTCTTTGGCTAGTAAGTATTTTTTTAGTTGGGTTATGTTCTTTTTGTTTATTGCATTGTCCATGTTTTTATTTTGTGTGTTAATTTTTATTTTTTCTTTGTTTGTTCAAGTAAATTCTTTGCATGTATTTCTTTCTTTCTTTCTTTATTTAATTTATGTTTGTTTCTTTTCTTTTCTTTTTTGTTTGTGTGTAAGAATTTTTTAATTTTTAATTGTATAAAAGATACAACTTTTAACATACGACAAACATTTTGCATTGGAATTTGTTTTCATCATGATGGGAGGAAAGAAAAGTGAATTTATTTATTTATTTATTTAAAACCCTAAACCTTTTTATTCTAATTTTTTTCTTTCCTTTGTAACGATTTGATTTTATATTTTTGCCACACTAAAATTGTTGGCTAAAGAAAAATTGTTTAATTTTTTCCATCTCTTGGTGATCTTCTTATGAAAACCACATATGAATCAATCCTATGTAGATGAAAATAGAGTTAATGGCAATGAAAGATATAAAAATGTGGTATGAAAAAAAAATCTAAAGAAATTACATGCCCAAAGACAATTTTGGAAACCTCATAACATAACTTTGTGTTGGTCTTTTTTCTATGTGAATGACAAACAAGATGTTAATATTGAACATGCATAAATCATGTGTTTCATCTTGTGTTATTATGGTCCAATCAATGTATCAAATCCAAGAACACAAATAAGGAATGGGTCCATTTCATATTGTAAACTAATGGAACAACATCTTTGAGAAAACATGTTGGTGTAAACCATGCCATTGTTACAAAAAGGTTTGAGGAAATGGACAGTTTTGCAAGGGAAAAAGAAAAGGTAACTAGCCAAAAAAAGAAAAAATTGTGTTTGGACAATGTATTTCACAAAACATTACTATGAAAGATACTTTCAAAAAGGATGATGTGTAACAAAAAGAGTTCTTTGAGAACCTAAGTCTTCTGATTGTGAAAAGCATTTGCTAATCTAATATGTGAATAGTGTTTGGTTTAAGCATACGACTTTACATTATGTTCAAGAATTAATTTCCCTTCCAGAAGGTAGTTTTCTTTAAGAATATTACCAAGGTTAGTGGAAAAAATTAAAGAGCTTTATGTTCTTCCAACATTGGTAGAATGTCATTAATTTTGCAACTACCAATTTTGATCTTTCCATGTGTAAAGGGGCATATGATGTATTTGCTTTGGTTTAATTTTTTGCAAAATGATTGGCAACCAAAGAATGTCATTATTGACCTATTTGAAGTTACAAAAAATACAACACATGTCTTAGTTCGAAGTATGATAGATTTACTGGAAAAATATGGCCCAAGAAAAAAATCATTACCTATTTTAAGGATGAAAGGTCTAACTTCAATGTAATGACTAATGCAATGAAGTTTGTTATGAGTGTGAATCTTTTGATTTTCAGAAAAAATTTCAAGGAATTTGTTTTGATCAAGTTTTTTCCAAAACATGTCAATATGGCACAATAGATGAAAAAGTGTGTAGAAATTTTTAATATGTTTCTATTAAGTATGCATAAATTTTTTTGTAAAAATGCATCACATGCCCCAAAAAATTAGGAGAGGAAGGTAAGAATGGAACAAAACTTGTGCTAAACTTAAAACTCACCCAAGAAAGTTGAATACCCCAATGACAACAAGGTAGTGAATTTTGTTTATCTTGGATAATTGTTTAATTTGAGAACTTTGGTTTTTAAATCATATAAGATAGAATAGTAGATTAATTTTATTATTATTATTATTTTGTAGGTTTGCTAGCAAAATAATCATGTTTTAAAAGGTATTACAATTTCAAGTAATTATTGTGCTCTATTATATCAAATCACTACAAGGAACATTTAATCACAATTAATCGCATGGGACATGGTTGCAAACAGCAAATTCTTTTAATGTCCTAACAATAAAAAGGAAATTTGTGGAGTATTGGATTTTTTCCTTTCATTCTTCAAAATTATAAAAAGCCGAGAACATGATTCCTCTAATGTTAGACCCTAGGTTTAAAAACCTTTGTATAATATCTTCATTTGTTGGAAGGGAAAAAAGGTGTTGTTGTTCAAGAATATGATATAAGGTTTTTATATCTTATACTGCCAAAATAACATGAAAATTTGTGTCTTCACATCATGACATTATGAAAGAAAATGGCATTGCCATTACGTTGTGGCAAGTTCTAGCATCATTTCCCATTTTGTTGTGTGTAAATTATAATGAAGTTCTTTTGCCGTCTACTACATATGTATCAAAATTTTCACCACCCCCATTACAATGTACACATTTACATATTACAAACTAGAAATCCAAACTCCATTTCTTCAAAATTCAAACTACAACTCCATCACCACCATTTTCAAATTTTTTCATTGTTTTAATCATGTTCAACAAACTTCATAATTGTATTGTGTTTCTTGAAGTTGCACATTACAACATCTCTTTGAGCTTTCAAATTTGGTGTGCCATTGTTGGAACTTGGCATGAATATGCAATAACACTTTGATGTTGAACAAGTTGCAAGTTTGGCATATGGCTATTGAGATTTAAGACTCCAAAGTCCAAACTATAATACGTTTCTTGTGTTGCCATCTAGAGCTCAAACTTTTGAAATGAGGTTGAAACTTTAAAGTTTGTTATAGAAGGCATGGTTTATTTGCCCAATGCAATGTAGCATTTTGAGTTTGATATTATTTTGAAAAAGGTGTTAAGAAGCATTCTAATGATTTGACTATTGCCTATTCATGCACCATGCCTTTTCTAAAAACTTCCAACTTCAAATACAAGCTCTTCTTTTTGTAAATTTGCATGTTCCTTGTAGTCAATTCAATGTGCTCAATGAAAGCACACTATGTCATTAATATTATCAAGACATCACATCAACAATTTTTCCTATCTCTTAGATATTTTCACATAAAATGTTAACTTTTTCATTGAAATATTTTTAAAAAGGAGTCATTTATATAGAGAAAACACAATTTTAACCTTTAAAAATGTAAAACACATACAAAATTGTGAATACTCAATAAACAATGGACTTTTGAATTTGGTGACAATTTTTATCACACCCTATAAAACTCATGAACATAGACTTTTATTTTACAATATATTTATTTTATGTATTTGAAATTTTAAGGTATTGCATGATTGATTTTTAGGAAACTAAAAAATATTGAATTAGTCGAATATGACTTTAATTTATTGTGGTATGAACTTTTCAAGATCACAAAACCTATAATCATTTTAGAAGTTCTTTTAAGCATAAAAAAATGATTATTTGTTTAAATATCTTTTAGAAATAAATTATAACATCATGATTTGAACTTGGAAATGGAAAGATTTATTAATTTCAATCATATCAAAATGTTCATATTTAAGTCAATTTCAAATACCCTATATATCAATTTTTGGAAATGGACCCTAACAATTATTATTTTTTATCCACCCTAGGGTGCTTTCACCTTGTGTGCACATGAGTTTAGTGCTTTGAGTTGATCAAATTTATAATGAATGGATCTTCTTCAAGCACCCTTGGTGCATCAACTTCTAATAACACCCCTTGTGTTTTAAATTTTATTGGCATGAGTGATTTGAATTTTGTTGACATGTATAATGCATCAAATTCTTACAACATCCTTGGGGCTTTGAATTTTACCTATTTACTTGGTTCATCAAGTTCTCATAACTTAGCCGTCATGCATCAATTTCTACCATTTGGCTTCACATCATTGCATCTATAAACCACCAAAGAAGAAGAGGAATAATGAATGTGGGTGCAAGCAAAGTAAAATAAACAAAAAAGTTTAATGCAAACTCATTTTCATTTTTGTCTTGTATCTTCCATATGAAAACAATAAATTAGTATCAAAATGGATGGAAGTACAATTTAAAAACGCTTATTTTGTCCTTTTCATTATGTGTATAAAAATTTATCTACATAAAATTAAAAGCAAATAAGGTTTGAAATTAGACAAATTGCAAGTATCCTTGTTTATTGGGTGGTAAATTTGTGGTTGGGGAACCTTCAACAAAAAAAAACTTATTAAATTTTACTTATATAAAGTTAGGATATGAAAAATTATTATACTCTTGAAGGGACCATCAACAATCTATTTTATTTTCCATTTGTCACATCTTATTTAACATGTATTTAACAAAAGTTCACACTACAAAAATAGATTGCAAATGTACATGTATTTTGAAAAACCTATTCTCAACATACTTTATATTGAAAATTTGAAAACTACTCCATAGTAGTGAAAACTATATTTTTTAATCATTAATGTAAAAAATTCAATATATAATAATTTTATGATGAATTTTTCACTAGTTTACATTTACTTTTTAAGTAAAGAAACAAGGCAATAAAATTGTTCATTTTATCTTACTTATACACATATGACATTCAAAGGATGTTCAAAAACATGTGGGCTTCAAAGTTTCCATTGGCAAATTCTATGATAGATCTTGCAAGGAAGCTCCATATGGTGCATTATGAAGGTCGCTTCATGGTGAAGGTAAAGAGAAAGTTCTTCTAAACCTTGAGGTAGATGGTTTGTAAAAACATGCTAAGATAAGCAAAAGGCTCTAGTTGGTCATTAAGGAGTTCCATTGCATGAATATTATATGAACAATGAAAGTAATAAAAGGGTTTATGCTAATCATTATCTAGGTTTTGTTGTGGAGACGTTTTATGGAAGGAAGGTAGAAAATATTTAGATGGCAAGTTAGTTTCTATAACAAGTATACTATTATTTATAAATAGGGATATTCATTTTGGTACTGATGTGTTCCATTTTGCAAGTTTACTTTCCATTGCATCAAGGCAAGATTGTGTTATGGACTAAGGTTCAATTCCCTCAGAAGGCACCACATGGAGTCTATCACCATTGAATGCATCTTCAACTAACAAACAATGGCTTGTTATTATGCATTAGTTTGGAATCTTACATGTAGTCTATTTTTCCATGAACAACATCTCAAAATTATTATTGGCCACCATCATACTTAAAGTAATGAATCTATTTATTTATTTATTTTGGTGTGACATATCTCAATGTCAAACTTCAATCTTCATAATCATCAATCACAATGTAATGGCAACAAGTAAAAGAAAAAGTTTACAACTAAATATATAACAAAAAACCTACATGACATTATTGCAACAATTGTTTGGTGGCATCTACTACACTAGTTATTATCACTTGATTTGTGAACATTCATTTACAACAAGTTTTTTCTATTATGGCCAAATTTTACAACTTTGTTTACATAGTCTATCTTTCCTTCACAATAAAAAAGGCTTTGATTATTTTCATTCCAAAACAAAAACACTTTTCTAGTTGTGATTATTTACATGTTTTGAATTGCAATGTTTTTAAATATTTAAGGTGCATTCTAGAACATGGTTTGAAATCATTGAAAATAATGTTCAATTACAAATTCTCTATTATAAAGTAGGAATTGAAATGTCCATGTGCTATTTGAATTGGACCTAGCCCAAGACACTAGGCATGACTATGATGCAAAATTTATAGGTGTTATCAAACATCAATGCTTGCACTTCATCCTAAAGTAAATTCATGCCCTATCATTTTGAACACTACATCATAAAGCAATTTCTAGAACATGTCCTACAAAAATGTTCAATCTTTGGTTTCCATGATGCTTAAATCTACAATAGGTTTTCACTTCTAAAATTGTTAGTATTTTTTGGCAAGTATTGAAACACATTTGATTCAACTTATGTAACATTGTCTTCCTAATTTGTGATTATGTTATGGATCCTACAAACTCCAATATATTGCATCCAACTTTTATGTGTAAAATGGGTTACAAGCAAATAATGAAGTGGGGGATTTCATAGATGGCCGCAATTTGATTATAGGGTCACAATGTCTATGCTTATAGGGATTGGCCTCTTTGGAAAATGTCACAAAAATACATGGTAGATACAAACACATGCCTTTATATTGAGCTGAATAATTTGATATTTTACTAGGTTCATAATAAAAGAAGTAGATGTTGAAAAAAACCAATTACAGATCTCAATTTTGAAGCTTTCATTGTTGAAAATCCAAATCTAGTCCTTTTCAATAGATTGCATGACAAATTTTGTTCTTGGATTCCAACATGATCAAAGGCTCCAAGATTATTTTAGTTTTATATGTTAATTTTGTGTGATCCTCTTTCAATTATTCATTTTCTCAATGTGGCTAACCTTAAGTTATGATAATATAGAAATTTTAGTTTTCTCTCTTGCAAGAAACCCAAAATAATATCAATCAAGGTTTAATTTGAAATATCATATTTAAAATTGATTTTTATGTCTTGCAATTCACCCAAAAAATAATAGACTTGGTCTTTTGGGCTGAAACTTTCATGTAGCCATGATATGTAAAGTGGTCTTTTTTATTGTAAATTACAACAATAAATAGCCATACTCATACTTCACAATAACAATGAGTACAAAGGAAACCAAAAATGTTTTACCAATAATGCAAGAAAACCAAATGCAAGTTTTATAAACTTCATTCCAAGTAAAGTTAACACCAAATGTATGCTTATTATTATTATTATTATTATTAATTTTAGACTAGTAAATGGATCAATATTTTTTGAGGGCAAATTTTTGCACCTTTGCCAATGTTTGGAATTTTTTTGGGGCAAAATTATTTTTTCAATGCCATTTTAATAGCTTTTTTAATAAAGGCAGTATTTTCCAATTTTCAGACCTTGAAAAAAGCATTTAAATAATCCTTAATCCTTATTTATGTATGTTGTCAATATTTAATTTCAAATACAAAGCCCCAACATGGTTGATACAAAACTAAATGTTATGCATCATTTTTTCATTCAGTAATGGGGAGGTCATTTAAATTTTTAAAAGTAAAATCAGTTCAAAATTAGTGATTAAACTTGTGGGAAAAAATAATATAAGTCCATGAATTTTTTTTAAATCTATATTTTTTAAAAATGTATTTGAAAATATAGTCGAAGTTATTTTTATTTATACTTTTATGGTTTGTGCACACCTAATGTAAGAAAAATTAAAATATATAGACTTAAAATATACTAGCCTTTATTAATCAACCACTAACCTGACATTTAATATTAATTCACCACTAACACTAGGTAGTTAATTTATACAAACCCATCCAAACCTAGTGTTAGATTACTTTTAATTTTTCTTAACACCTACTTATCATCATGATTTTGTTTGCATTGGGTAGACCTAGAGTAGGTGGTCTCTTGACACATCATGACTTCAACACTTGTCAACATTGCTTGTCACTCATCATTCTAGGATCACCTTTAAGCACATCATGACTTCAATGCTTGTCAACATTGCTTGTCACTCGTGATTCTAGGATCACCTTTAGAATCATTTTTTCACATTCTTGCATGTTCATCCTCTTTTCAAGCTATTGTATCAATTTCTCATTTGTGATTTTTCTCTTTTGAAACTGATTTGTGAAATGTTGCCTTTTCAAGTTGTTATGTGAGATTTTGTCATTTGAAGTTGATATTTGTGTATTTTGAAATGTTCCTTATCATTATCTTCTAAAATAACAAAGCAAAATAAATTTGTGATCATTGTCTTTAAAAGTAATAGAACAGTAGAGCAAAACAATTGTGCAATTGTCATTTTTTAAAATAGCTTTATACAATTGCTTTCTCGTTTATCTTCTTGAAATTTTATTTACTTAGAATTTCATTATCTATAGCATGTTCAATTAATTCATTGTTTGATATCAACTATCTCCTACAATCTCAATTTGATTTTTTAAAACAATGTTGTTTGAAAAACATGGCAATGTTCTTTGAAAACAACTACAATGTTCCAAAGTTGCTTGAAAAAAATGGTGATTCTATTGTGATGCTACTTGAAAAAAATAAAATGTTGTGACGTTGCTTTACAAACTTCATGAAATGGCACATACAAGATTATTTGAAGAATTTTAGATGTTTTAAATTGTTGGCATAGCAAATAATTTTATAAATGGCACAAAATCAATGATGGCATTATTACACAACTTAATAAATTTGAAGGTGCAACTAGCAAAGTCACATGAATATGCACATGGACAATGCATGTTATGTTACCATCGAAATATTTGTTCAAAATCTACACTACCAAATTAACAACTTAGTTTCTCTTTTTCTTCTGAAAACAAATTATGTTTTAACTCTTGTTATTTTAACATTTCACTAAGCATCCATATGACACATCATGTTAACCTCATTGTTATATCTAACTCTAAGTGTGGACCCCATTAAGTTAACATTAATCTACCACCTACTTACCACTAGGCGTGCATGCATCTTTAATATATCTATTTATTAGTTGTTAAATTCTACCATGCTTATTGATACATGAGGATATTGACATTTATCTCAATTCATTGTGAAGGCTGGTTTCAAGTTTTAAGGGTTATTTCAAAACAAATCTTGAAAAACTTTGAAGTTTGAAATGTTGAAATTGGCAGGTTCTAAGCCTAGATGTAGCCAACCCTAGCTTTTCTTGGACCAAATTCGGGTCCATGCCTTAAAGTGTGTTCACATTGGGTGTTAGGAACTCGCCTAATACCATACTAACCATTTAGAACTTAAACTTAGTTATCATGAAAATTTTATGTTAAGCTAGCATTCACTTAACATTAAGCTATCACCCATTTAACATTGGATGCCAACTAGGATGCCAGCTAGATTTCCATCTAACATTAACTTAACATCAAGTGTGAATGCACCATTATATCGGGATACAGTCTGAGGATATCTACTTGACCAGGGTAGATCTTATGCTATGAGAGACCCATCAGGCCAGGTTTTGAGAACCAGGCTGGGACATGGACCCAGCCAAAAAAACTGGAACCAGCCAACACTAGTTTGAACCTAAAAGGGTGCCCAACAAATACAAAGAGGGCCACACCAAACAACACACCATGAAGGATGAATGGTATGTGGTCAGAAAACAGTTCTTTGTTGGGTCCCAGTTCCCCAGCTAACCATGGTGGTTAGCTCAGTTGCTTTTTTTCATACCTACCTACTAAGAGCATCTCCACCGGTGCTCAGTATGTCACTCTGGATAATAAAATTAAATGTCTAAGTTTAGATGTTTTTTTGGCAACCCCACCAATAAAACTCTAACTGGAACTCCTGTATGTGGGGAGTACTAATAGCAAACAACCTGGACCCATCATTATGATCAACCAACCAGAAATACTGAGCTGCAGTTACGACCAATTCATTACACTCTTTTTTGGAGGTGCACAACTGTGTTGCGCCTTTTACCAGCCACTGCAAGCTGCACAAATTTGGTGCAGAAAAACCAATTTCCTGAGCTAAACCGGCACATTTTGACTTGTTTGCAATAAATTTTACTTTCTGGAGTCACATACTGAGCACCGTTGGAGATGCTCTAACAACCCACAATCAAGTTGTTATCAGGTAGGTAGTAAAAACAGCCCTAACCTATGTATAAACCATCTACAAACCTAGTGATTACCTATTTTCCTACCTATCGACCTATGTTTGAGAGTATTTCTTATATAATTGTTTACCAAGGTGAAACAGAATATTAACTCAGTTGAGGTTCATCCGCAACTGAGTAATAACAGGCATCCAGTGGATGGTGCGCTGGCGGGTGCTGGTTCAATGTGGCGTACAAAGAGTAAACAACCCTCGACTAATTCAACCACAATTCTACTTCTATATCAAAGAACAAGGGGTGTATCACATGATGGCCTTGCCATTTACATTAAAAAGTATCTTAAGGCAAAAGAAGAATTATGGAAACTCAAATATTTCACCATGCAAGAATATAATCTTCAAAAAAATCCTCTAAAAGAAAACCAAAAACCCTTCAAGATATTATAACTCTATACCTAATCTCAAGTTTCAACACAAGCCAAATTATCATCTTTCAAAAATCCTCATATAAAAATAGACCTATTATTTATTACCTAGGGGCCAAAATCCCTAAAGCAGCAAAAAAAAATTTGATTATTCTTTTGCTCCATCTTATACTCTATAATGAATCTAAACACAACATCCTTGCCTTGGTAGGCAAGGCCAATAAATGATATTTAAATGGCCAGGAAATAGAGGAGTGCATCATATAGAACACCAGAAACAACTCTAACTCTTGAACCCTTTCTTCTTGTGTCTATGGATTTAACTTGAAAGATGATAGGTATACATGGGAACAAAAAAAAAAATTATTATTTAAAAATTGATTTGAATATTTTCACATCATGTATACAAAAAAGTTATTACAAAACTTCAAACCCTTCATAAATAACTTATATGCACATACTTGGATTTATTTCATAAAACTATGAATATAGGTTTAGCATAATTTGAAAACAATTTTCTACAAAACCATCCAAACATTACAATAGTGATGACAAACTGCCCTGAAATTTAAAAAGTCAGTCGAAATGTGATGACAATTTCCTTTCTCTTTTTCTTTTTTTTTAATCTCAAAAATTTTATGACTTTTTTTCTTAGAAAGTAAAGAATCCGTGACAGAAGATTCCTTTTTATTTTTATTTTTACGAAAATTCGCTACCCAGAAAAGGAAAAAAAAAAAAAAAGGTAAACTGCATCAATCTGTTCTTTAGAATTTGAATATAGTTAGGGTTTCTTTGATAGGGTTCTTAAAGATGTTCTCACTTAAATTCCCTTTGCCAAAATCTATTTTCCTAATTGCTACATAGAAGAAATTTTTTTTATAAAAATTTTAAAGTATATGTATAATAATTCTTTATACCCATTTCCCCTTTTTTTTTCTCTCTACTTCCGTGTTTTATTTCAGGAATTTTTAATTTAAGCCAAAATAGCTATCAGCCATAGGAAGATGTAAAACAAGTGACAATCATCCCAAGGAAGATTTAGCCAAATCTGGCTACGAACGTTATATGAAGCACAGAACTTCAATATTTCGCTACTTCAATATTTTTGGCTACAAATGGAAAACCAAATACAGAAATCTTCCGATAATTATTACTTTTGACTTTTCTTCACTTCTGGCGATTGTTCAAAACCTCCAAAAGTACTTACTTTTGGAATTTTTAATTTTTAATTTCAATTTTTGGCGAAATATCGCCAGTAAAGGAAAAAACACTACGCTACTTTACTCCGTTAAGTACCTATCCGTCCGTTGGTGCTCTTGAATTTGGTTTTTTTTTTTTTTGTTTTGGAGGG
>Ga0209611_10003239_pt1 | contig 28388 bp, 19 predicted proteins | sample S1TSphgellanicum_3_FD_187693 | JGI IMG/M metagenome (GOLD analysis project Ga0209611, IMG submission 187693) | Host-associated microbial communities from peat moss isolated from Minnesota, USA - S1T2_Fc - Sphagnum magellanicum MG (SPAdes) (version 2) | ecosystem: Host-associated > Plants > Peat...
TGTCAAAAAATGATGCTTCGACACAAGTTCTCTATTTAAATAACAGAATTTTCTCTGATTTTTTTTCAAAATGAGAATTGCTGTTCTTTGACCACAACACTAGATGAAGAGTGTTTATCACCTGGCGTATTGCCTGCTTCCCTTAATTTACAGCAAATTGCAATCAATCGTGCCACAAATAGAAATGAGCAAAACCATTATCAAAATTCATTTTGCAATTTATTTTTGTGGCGGATTTGATCTCAATCTGCTGTAATTATGTTCATCTACTGAGATTGCTAACAAAATTAAGAGAAAACTCGGAAGCTGAAATCACTAAAGGGCAGTTACATTACAAGGATTGCTGTATTAGATTTTTCAGCAGGACTCCGAACACTTGCCATTATGAAGCTTGCCTCAAGCCTCTTCCATCTCATTTATGTACTTGCAAAATCATCCAGAATTCCAACTGTTTTTGGAATATACACCCAGCGCGGTTGCCATGTTTGATCGCGAAATGCGCTACATAGCAGCTAGTCGCAGGTGGTTGACAGACTATAATCTGACGCAGCAAAATGTGATTGGTCGTTACCATTACGAAGTGTTTCCCCAAACTGCTGACAAATGGAAGGCGATTCACCAACGCTGTTTAGCTGGTGCTGTAGAGATCTGCGAAGCTGATAGTTTTATTCGAGTTGATGGTTCGCTTGAGTGGATGAAATGGGAAAGCAGTCCTTGGTACAAGGATAACGGTGAGATTGGGGGTATCGTCTTTTTCAGTGAGGTGATTACAGAACGCAAGCGTACCGAGGAAATATTAAAGGCAAGCGAGGCGAGGTTCCAAAAGCTTGCGGCTAATGTCCCAGGAACGATTTATCAATTTGTAATGTATCCTGATGGCACTGAAAGTTTTTCCTATATCAGTCCTGGTTGTCGTGAATTGTTTGAACTAGAACCAGAGGAGATTCAGTTAGATATTGCCACAATCTTTAACTTAATCCATCCAGATGACTACAGCGATTTTAAGCAGTCGATTCTGATTTCAGCCAAGAGTTTGCAGCCCTTAAATCACCAACATCGCATCATCACCCCTTCCGGTCGGCTGAAGTGGGTGCAAGCGCAATCCCGACCGGAAAAGCAGACCAGAGGCGATATTGTCTGGGATGGTGTTGTGACAGATATCACTGATCGTAAGCAAGCAGACGAAGAACGACGGCAATCAGAAGCTCTGTATCGAGAACTAGCACAACGGGAACAACTGCTCAACAGGCTTGCTAGTCAAATTCGTAACTCCCTTGATCTAGATACAGTTGTGGAAACGGCAATCAAGGAAATTCAGCAATTATTGCAGATTGATTGCTGTAGCTTCTGTTGGTATAAACCAGATGCCAATCCACCCACTTGGGAAGCAATCAAGGAAGCAAAAAATCCGGAGATGCCCAGTCTCATTGGTTGCTACCCTGCTACTGTGGTTGGACCAGTGACTGAGCAACTTTTAAACCAAGAAATCATTCGTGTAGACAGTGTAGCAAATTTTACTGAGCCAATTCATCGGCAGTTGTTGCAATCTTTAGGATACCAATCGGAAATTGCGCTGCCCATTAAAACTCTTTCTGGAGACATAGGTGTGATTGTCTGTGGTCACTGTAGCAGCCTTCGTCCCTGGACTGACCGTGAAGTCGAATTGCTGCAAGCAGTGGTTGATCAGCTTGCGATTGCTATTAACCAAGCTGATCTCTATGCTCAAACTCACCAAGCCGCAATGACTGCCCAAAAACAGGCACAGCAACTCGAACAAACCTTGGAAGAACTCAAGAGAACACAAACCCAGTTGGTGCAGAGTGAAAAAATGTCTAGTCTGGGACAGCTCGTTGCTGGTGTAGCTCACGAAATTAATAACCCTGTTAACTTTATTTACGGCAACTTAGCTCATGCCAGTGGATACACTCAAGATATACTAGGCTTACTAAAACTTTATCAGCAAGCATATCCCCAACCTACATCAGAAATTAGCGCAGAAATTGACGCCATAGATTTGGATTTTTTGGTTTCGGACTTACCAAAACTACTTTGTTCTATGAAGGTGGGATCGGATCGCATCCGGGGAATTGTTCGGTCGTTGCGAAGCTTCTCCCGTCATGACGAAGCCGATATGAAGGAAGTAGATATTCATGAGGGTGTAGACAGTACACTCATGATTCTACAAAATCGCCTGAAAGCAAAACCGAATTGTCCGCAAATTGAAGTCATTAAAAACTATGGCAACTTACCACTTGTGGATTGCTACGCGGGACAGCTTAACCAAGTATTTATGAATTTACTTGTTAATGCTATTGATGCTCTTGAACAGGGGGTGGTGAGTGGGGAACTCGTAGCCCCCAGGTGGGATCGTCAATCCCCTACTCCCTACTCCTGTACGGGCGGGGTTACCTTGCCTTTACCTACTCCCCAAATTCACATTTGTACTGAAGTTTTAGAAAACAATCAAATTGCTATTCGCATTGCTGATAATGGACCAGGAATGACACCAGAAATCAAAAAACGCTTATTTGACCCTTTTTTCACAACTAAACCTGTTGGTGTTGGTACGGGTTTGGGCCTATCTATTAGTTATCAGATTGTTGTTGAAAAACACGACGGTCAACTTTACTGCTTTAGTGAAGTGGGGCAGGGTACAGAATTTGTCATTGAAATTCCTGTGTGTCAAAAGTCCGAGCATCCGGACTACTCCTGTCCCGCCCGAAGATTACCGTAAGGGGAGCAGGGGAGTAGGGGAGTAGGGGAGAAGAATTGACATCGGTAATCTTACAGCGGGAAGGGAGTAAATCACCTTTTGCCTTGTTCGGTGAGAAATCCGGGTTGTTGCCGAATCGGAATCAGAATCACAAACTCTGTTCCGATTTCGGGAGTAGAAAAAAAATCTAACTTGCCATGATGTTGATCAGTAATAATTTGATAGCTAATAGATAATCCCATCCCTGTACCTTTATTTACAGGTTTAGTAGTAAAAAATGGGTCAAATATACGTTGTTTGACATGTTCTGGAATACCAGGACCATTGTCAGCTATGCTTATTTCTATCGATTGACCAGCAATGATCGAAGTGCGGATAGTGATCGTCAATTTATCAAAGGTCTTTTGTCCTTTGTGAAATGAATCCTCTAGTGCATCAATGGCATTTACTAGAATGTTCATAAATGCCTGATTTAAAGGTCCAGGATAGCATTCAACAGGAGGTAAATTACTGTAGTCTTTGATGACTTCAATTGCTGGACGTTCTGGTGTAACTTTCAGACGGTATTGTAAAATTGTCAAGGTACTGTCGATTCCCTCGTGAAGATCAACAGCTTTGAATTCTGCTTCGTCGGCGCGGGAGAAATTGCGTAAAGTTCTGACAATTTCTCGGATGCGATCGCTTCCCATTTTGAGTGAAGCAAGGACTTTAAGCAGGTCTTCCTGCAAAAATTCTAGATCCTCATTCTCTACTTTTGCTTGAATTTCTGGTACAGGATGGGGATAGTACTTCTGGTAAAGTTGAATAAATTCTAAAAGCGTTTGCATGTAGTCCTGGACATGACTGAGGTTGCCGTGGATAAAGTTGACTGGATTGTTAATTTCGTGGGCGACACCCGCCACCAGTTGTCCCAAGGTTGCCATTTTTTCTGATTGCACCAACTGAATCTGGGACCTTTGTACTCGTTGTAGGGCAGCAGTAAGTTCAGATGTGCGCTCAGCAACTTGCTGTTCCAGGGTTTGAGTGAGATGGCGTAATTTTAAATGGGTTTTGACACGGGCAAGCAGTTCCGCCTCTTGAAAGGGTTTAGTAATGTAATCGACTGCACCCAAATTAAACCCGGTAACTTTATCGGTGGTGTCTGAAAGGGCAGTCATAAAGATAATGGGAATATCTTGGGTGATGGGTGAGGCTTTGACGCGGCGGCACGTCTCGAACCCATCGATACCAGGCATCATCACATCCAGCAAAATCAAATCGGGCAGATTGCGTTCGGCTTGTTTGATGGCACGTTCACCATCCTTAGCGATCGCTACTTCAAAACCTGCATCAGTCAGTGCTTCCGAAGTTACTGCCAGATTTGCAGGGGTATCATCTACTACCAAAATCAATTGCGTGTCTCTCATTCCTCACCTCTTTTTGTACTAGTTAATTAATGAGCAAATTGCAGGATAAATGCTTCAAGTTTTTCCACTTGGAATTCACTAGTGAGTTCTAGGATGTGCTGTACAAAAGAAGCGTAACCTTGATCTTGCTGTTCCAAGGCAATAGCCACTTGGGCTAGTTTTTTCAAACGTCCATCCTGGGCTAGCTGAAGCAATTGTGCTAAAGCTTCTTGATTGGGGACAAACAGTTCATCTTGTGGACAAACCGATGGCGAGAGGGATGACTCAGTGGATTGGTAAACCCATTGGAGTTGCAAGTGTTTTTGTAATAGTTTAAATAATTCATCAGCTTGGATGGGTTTTGTAAGAAAGTCATCACCACCGGCATCCAAACTTTTTTGTTGATCCATCGTCGAAACAGATGCAGAGGAAACAATTACTGGCAGTGCTTTTAATGTTTCAGACAGCCCAATTTGTCTTAGAAATTCATAGCCATCTATTACGGGCATTAATAAATCGGTGATGATTAAATCGGGTTTGATGTGAGCAGCTTTGACTAACCCATCCTGCCCGTCTTCTGCTTCCACAACGATAAAACCAAGCGGTTCCAGTAGGTTGACAATTACCGAGCGATTTTCCCATTTGTCATCCACCACTAAAAGTATTTGTTTGCGCCCCTCATACCCAACCAATTGCTTTCCGGTTGCGGTCATTACAGACTTTTGCCATTCTAGGACTAGTGGTAAATCAATCTCAAAGAAAAAGGTGCTGCCTATCCCTAACTGGCTCTGCACCTGAATCTGGCTACCCATCAAAGTAATAATGTTGTGGCTGATGGCAAGTCCTAGTCCGGTTCCTTCTGAGTGTCGTTTACCATCGCCGACTTGTTCAAAAGGCAGGAAAATTTTTGGCAACGATTCTGGACTCATGCCAATGCCAGTATCGCTGACTTGGAAGCGAATTCGCGATCGCTTCATTTGTGGATCGGCTTGACCAATGACCTCTACTTTAAATGTCACCTTTCCTTGTTCGGTAAACTTGACAGCATTGCCCAATAGGTTAATCAACACTTGCTGCAACCTTTTATCATCGGCTTCGATACCTTTTGGTAAGTTGGCATCGGGCAAATAGGCAAAATCAATGCCTTTTTGCTCTGCCCGAATGCGGACTATCTCTGCTATCCCCAGTAACAAGGACGGCAGATGAATCGCCTGGGTTTGCAATTCCAGTTTGCGGGCTTCAATTTTCGAGAGATCGAGGATGTCATTAATCAGCGTTAGCAAATGGGAACCGCACTGGTGGATGATATGAATGCCTTTGCGTTCTTTCTCTCCCCAACTTTGGGAACGGTTGAGAATTTGGGCGTAGCCTAGGATGCCATTAAGTGGGGTGCGGAGTTCGTGGCTCATATTGGCTAAAAAGTCGCTTTTTGCTTGGTTCGCCGTATCTGCTGCTGCTCGTTTTTGTTCTAGGAAAGAGTATGACTCTGACAATCTCGCTGCCATCTGATTGAATGCCTGCGCCAGTTGCTCAATTTCATCGCCAGTATGGATATCTAGGCGATAATCTAGATCGCCAGCGCCAAATTCTGTGGCTCCTTGTTGAAGCTTTTGAATAGAGCGAATCACCGGTAACAGGGTCAGGGCAAACTGAGCGATAAAAATCAGCAACACTATTCCAATCAGGCTGTAGGTGGCAATGGTAGTGGTTTGCTTGAATTGCTCGTCGGCTTGCTGGGTAGTAGCATCCTGTTGCTGCACTTCCTCCACTAGTGCTTGGAGAAACAGCTTGATGTCATCCTGGAAGGAATTAATCGCTTTCACATCTTGCTGTCCCTGAAGGGTGGAAGAGTCTGTTTGGTTTTTCAAACCGTCCACCAAGCGCACTAGGAACTGATGGCGGCGGCGTACCACACTGGGTTGCTTCGCCTCTGGCATCAGTTGCTCCAGTGTAGTCAATGTCGTTGAGAACCTAGACTTGGCTTGCTCGTAGCTTAAAATGTCTGCTGCACTGTGGTTTAACAGCAAATAGTTTTTCAGGGCGGAGGTTTGCTCTTCTAAGTAAAGCTGGAGGTCTTGGGTTTTGCGGACGGCTTGATTAGTGCGATCGCGGCTGCGCTCAACCGATTGTTCAATCTGTTTGATCAGGAGTGTACTGCCCCCCATCAACACAATCACTAGTCCTACAGAAATTGCCGTTGAACTAATAAACTTAGTCAGGATGTTCATTTAGCAGCAACCACTACAGATTTTAAACGGGTGTAAATTTGTCGTACTTGCTCAAAGTCTGCGTCTTTCCCTAGAGTGTATCCGGCAGATTTTGTTCCTGCCACATCCACAACGCCCACTGGGGCATCGATTAATGCTTGCCGCAATTTACTGATAACTTCTGGTGAAAACTTCTTTGTGTTGATCACAATAGGTGGAGCTGGCAGGGGGTCAGACTCCCAGATAATTTTGTATTGGTTGGCGGGAAGCTTGCCTGCTTTTTGACTCCGCACAAAAGAAGCTTTGTCATCAGCGATCGCATCAACTAAGCCTGCTGCCAAATCAGTATCTCCTTTGTCGTGACTACCGGAATATAGGATACGAGTAAAATCCCGTGTTGGGTCGATGTTTTTTTCCTGAAAGGCATTTAGGGGTAGGAGGAATCCAGACGTAGAGGATGGACTAACAAAGGCGAAGCGTTTGCCTTTTAGATCCGATAGGGATTTAATGCCTTTAGTAGTATTAGCAACAATCACGCTGGTGTACCAGGGTCGTCCCGTGGTTTGGTCAATCGGCACGACAAGCGGCTCGATACTAGGATTGCGATCGCGTGCCTTTATATAAGTTAAGGCAGCTAAATACGCCATATCTACCTCTTCCTTTACCAATAAATCTACCGCAGTTTCATAGTCTTTCGTAATTTGAAAAGAGACTGGGCGATTCAGGGTTTTTTGGAGGTAGTCTGCTAAAGGTTGCAGTTTCTGCTGTTGTTCTTCTGGACTTTGCCAGGGAATCACCGCCACCCGTAAAGGCCGAGTCCCCGCAGGATTTGTTGTTGGTGTCACTGCGGATTTGTTCGGATTACTGGAGGAGGTTGCCGTACAACTTACCCCCACTGCTGTAATCGAAAAAAGTATGATTAGGCTAATGGCTCGCTTGAAGAACCGATCCTGCCGCCAGAATAGAAGCTGTTTCATAGTTTTCTGGTGTATCAATTCTAAATTTACTACTGTATGGGTATTGATGGTGCAGGAAAATGCTCCAATCTCTGCTTAGAGTTCCCTAAAAATGGGGTCATCGTACCTCAGTAGACCGAAAAGTTCTGCGATCTCTCTCCAATTAATAGCAAAGCTGATCCCGATTGTCCTTTAAACTAAGCTGCGTCTAATTCCAGGCTGGGGGGTGACATACGCTCTCAAAGCCTTACTCGGTAAAGAATAGAGGGTGTAATGACATAAAAAGATATAATGGGAATTTGGCAGTTATTGAACCAGTTCTCAATAAACAAAAGCTAGAAACCTCATTTTTGGTTAAACTTTGCCGTTCAACGAATTCCATTTTTTTAAAGCCCATCGCCTTCAAAGGCTGACGTTAAATGGGGAGCATTTAGTGGAATCCGATTTTGCTGCATTCGCTCAATTAGGGCTTGTAAAAAACGTTGCTTTGCAGCTGGATCAGCTTCAACAGCTATATATGCCCCACTTTGAATCCATTGCTTCAACTTAGCTAAACTCTCTTCACCCTGGAATAATTCTGGCTTGTCAAAAAGTGATCGCTCATCTTTATAGTCATTCCATTCCTTAAGCTGATAGTTGAGAGACACTGCTGCCAAAGCATGACCTTCAATTATAATTAATACTGGTAATAGTTCACATCCAAAACATTCCAGAAAGAAGTGTAATTTCAGCTTTCAATTTTTGAGATTTAAAATTAATTGTCCATGCACTTATTTTTAATATTTCATCCTTTAGATAAATGTCATCAAGACTAAGACTTAGATGGTGTTTGAAAAGTTTTGAAGGGTTAAATTTTATGCCAATCTCCTCACCATGATCCGGATCATCGCCAGGTAGATAAATGTCTCCGAAGTTTCTGGCAATGACTCATAGTCTCTAACTAGTCGGCGACACCCCATCAGCCAGCCAAACGTTCGTTCTACCACCCACCTTTTTTTGAGCAACACGAACCATGATTGTTTGCTCCTGTCGCAGCACGAAGGTGCACAAGGAAAGCGGCAAACATCCATCACCCACATCATGAATGGATTCCAGTCATTGCCTCCATCCGCCCAAATCGTATGCAGTCGTGACACCGCGTTACCCATACTCAAGACAAGTTTGAGCACTTGTTTAGCGCCCTCTCGTTCAGGCACACTGGCTGCGGTTACCAACACCCGCAACACGGTAAATTACTCACCTTTACCTACTACCATTTAGGCTATGCTGCCTAAATGGATAAAGTCGAGCTAAGAGTTATGGTCCACTTTTAGGGTCTCTTGTGTCTGGCTCTTCATTATCTTGATCTGACTTGAAGAGTTCAAGTTTCTGCCCTAACCATTCCACACCATTAAGTTCTTGAACAGCACGATTCTCATTTTCCTCACCTTCTATTTCCACTGTCGTGTAACCGACTGTACTAAAAATGAAAATCTTTTGGACTTTGCCATAGTTCGTCAAAAGGTTTTTTAAATGTGTCTCAGTTACCTGAGAAGGTAGATTACCAACTAAAATAGCCATTTTCCACTCCAAACAAAACAATGCAAAGGATGATCCACAGAAAAACTGAAGTCATACAGCAGTCACGAATTGACAAAAATCCGATTATGTGCATGGAACCCCTCCTTGAAGCAACTGCCGTGCTGAAGGTTAGTTAAGCTTGTTCACTTTCCTTCTGTCTTCTTAATAGGTGATCACAAAATCAACTTATGCACTATCTATCCATCAAATTAAACTTGACAGAATTCTATTGAGTCTTAATTCCAGCACAGAGATGGCGGTCCCTTGAAAGCACCTGTGCATTCGTTCTGAGATAATCATTGACCAAACCACAACCGTAGCTCAGTAGCTTATCCATATCCATAATACGAGCCAAATCCCACAGAATCACGGTCTTATCTTCACTTGCCGAGGCGATTGTCTTACCGTCGGGACTGAACGCAACTCCCCACACTGTCGCGCTATGACCTTTAAGGGTGGCAAGTTCGGTGTAATCCCGCTTCCAGAGTTTTATTGTCTTGTCATCACTTGCGGTGGCAATGATCTGACCATCAAGGCTGAATGCAACTCCCCAAACAGCAGCACTATGCCCATAGAGGGTAGTCAGCAAAGTACCATTCCGTTGCCAAAGTTTCACTGTTTTGTCCTTACTCCCCGTGGCAATGATCTGACCATCGGGACTGAACGCTATACCCTTAACTCCAGCGCGATGACCTTTGAGAGTAGTCAGCAAGGTCCCATCCCGCTGCCAAAGTTTCACTGTTTTGTCCTTACTCCCGGTGGCAATAATCTGACCATCGGGACTGAACGCAAGTACCCAAACCTCATCAGTATGACCTTTGAGAGTAGTCAGCAAGGTTCCATCCCGTTGCCAAAGTTTCACCGTCTGATCGTCACTCGCCGTTGCAATCGTATAACCATCAGGGCTAAACACAACTGCGTTAACCTTATCGGTGTGACCATTGAGGGTAGCAAACTCAGTACCATCCTGTTTCCAGAGTTTGATCGTTTTATCCCGACTTACTGAGGTGATCGTCTGACCATCAGGACTAAACGCGACTCCCCAAAGAGTATCACGATGACCATAAAGGGTCTTGAGCAAAATGCTATCAGGCTTCCAGAGTTTCACAGTCTTGTCGTCACTCGCCGTTGCAATCGTATGACCATCGGGGCTGAAAGCGACTGCGTTAACCGCCGCACTATGACCATAAAGGGTCGTCAGCAAGGTGTTATCCCACTTCCAGAGTTTCACTGTTTGGTCTTGGCTTGCCGAGGCAATTGTGTGACCGTCGGGGCTGAAAGCTACTGCCCAAACCGTAGCGTTGTGTCCATCAAGGGTGGTTAGCAAGGTGCCATCACGCTTCCAAAGTGTAACCTTCTTGTCCCAACTAGCCGCAGCGATTGTATGACTGTCAGGACTGAACGCTACTCCATAAACACCACCACTAGGGTCATTAAGGGTAGTCAGCAAGACGCCATGCCGCTGCCAAAGTTTGATCTTACCATCCAGATCTGCCGAGGCGATCATCTTTCCATCAGGGCTAAACGTTACTGCGGTAACTTTATTGCTATGACCGTAAAGAGTAGTAAGCAAAGTGCCATCAAGCTTCCAGAGTTTCACCGTCTTGTCCCAACTCGCTGTGGCAATTGTGTGACCATCAGGGCTGAATGCTACTGAGGTAACTTTATCGCTATGGTTCTTGAATGTAGTAACCTCCGTACCATCAAGCTTCCAGAGTTTGACTGTCTTGTCACCACTTGCCGAAGCAATCATCTGACCATCAGGACTAAATACAACTCCATAAACCGCCTCACTATGACCATTAAGAGTGGTGAGCAACGTCCCATCCCGCTTCCAGAGTTTGACTGTCTTGTCACCACTTGCCGAAGCAATCATCTGACCATCAGGACTAAATACAACTGCGTTAACAGAATCACTGTGCTCTGACAGGCGGTTGTACTCAACTGCCCCATAAATTGTGTGCCGTAGCACTGATTCAACCTGAGTCTTGGTTTCTGTGGGGGCTACACCTATCATTTGTAGTTTCTGCCATGCTTTCAGTGCTTCTATGAGCGCATCCAACTTATCATTCGAGGCAAAGAGCGCTTCTGAGGATGTACTGAGCGCTTGGATCTCCCTGATGTTTGCTTTTTGCCATTGCCACAAAGCTACCCCAGCCAGCATCAAAGCTCCCACCAAGCCACCTGCTAGACTTAAAATAGTAAGTTGCCGCCTGCGTTTCTGTTTGTTGATCTCATGCTCCCGAAGTTCCAAAGAAAGCTTAATAAAACTTTTCTCCCCTGAACTCAGTGCTATAGAGCGTTGATCCTGCCAATATTCAGCATCTGCCAAGGGTTTCCCTCGTAACAACGCCCCTTCATCTTTGCCGCTTCTTTCCCATTGGCGTATTGCTGAGCGCAACTGCTCTTGCCACCGGCGAAACTCACCGTCAATTTGCATCCAAGACTCCAAGCGTCCCCAGCTTCTCATCAATGCCTCATGCACGATTTCCACTGTTTCTTCGTCTTCTTCGTGGGTGGATTCGTTACGATTTGTTACTACCAGACGGGAAGACGCTAAAAGCGTGACCAAATCCCAGTTTTCTGACTTTACTTCATCACGAGTCGCTAACCTCCGGGTAGCCTCTGCCCCTTCCCCTAAACGCACCAACTGTATAAATACTTGCTGCGCCCGACCTCGATCCGCCTCGCTTAGTTGGGCATATACCTGCTCTGCATGGTTAGCCAGCGCTTCTTCTACGCCGCCAATCTCCTCATAAGCCTGATGAGTTAACAATCCATCTCTCTGTTTTGACCACAGTTGTGTCAGGGCAAACTCCAACAAAGGTAAACGTCCTGGCTGCCCTTCTACAGCATGAAGAAGTTGATTTGTCAACGCATTCTCTAGCCCTACCTGCATTTGTGCTGCTGGCTTTTCGATGCAGGAACGCAATTCGTCATGGCTCATTGGACCAAGATTAAGAACTGCTCCCTGCAAGACGTCGCTGAAGGAGCGATCGCAAAGGGCATATCCGTAAAAGTCAGCCCTTAAGGTAGTCACTAGTGTAAACGCTGGTGCTAATTTTACCGCATTCAGCAATCCATTCAGGAAGGGCTGACGAGCAGACTCCAGACATTGGGTGTAAAGTTCTTCAAACTGGTCGGCTATGAGTACTAAACGAGTACCAGGGTTTTGCTGGACAAGCTGTTCTATGATTTTGTATAAGGCTAACTCATCTTGCTGAAGGGCGATCGCTAATTCTAGTTCAACCAAGCGACAGGCATTTGATTTTGGGGCATTGCATAATTGTGGGATGATTTTGGAATTTGCATCAACAATAATCGCCTGTCTTGTGCGTCGTTGTTTCTCCGCGTCAGCCTCAGTCATCCCATTATTCAGCAACGCCGATTTTAGATTGTCCCCAAGATCATTTTCTCCCTGATGCAACAGAGGGGCGAAAGCCGAAGCTAACGCTTCAATGGGATTGTTTCCCGGACGAAACGAGATCATCTGCCATTGAACAAGAGTGTCTTGCCGTAACTGGGGAATCAGTCCAGCAAATACGACACTAGACTTACCGCTTCCAGAAGAACCTACCACAGCCACCAATGGTTTCCGTTTTACCGCCGCTACCAAATCACGTGTGAATTCCTCCCGCCCAAAAAATAAGTGTGCATCCTCTTCTTGGAAGGCAAATAAACCTCGATAGGGACAAAGGGGAATTCCACCTAACTTGAGCCATGTTGGTGGTTCTACTGCTGGATTAATGCAAATCACAGGCAACCAAGAAGCACCAGGAAAGTCATCCTCCAAGCCTTGTAACTTCCGGCGTGCTTGCTGCACTGCGAGGTATAAAGGCAGTCGCTGATGGGCGAAAGCCAAGAGAAAATGCTGAAAAAATTCCGCAGCTACAAGATTTGGGACTGGTTCCCGCATGACAATCACTGCGGGAATATTTAATTTTTCCAGAGCATTAGCTAACCCCAGTCCATCACAGGAGTTAAAAATAGCCAAGCGCAAACCTTTGTCAATGGCTGCTTTGAGCGCTTCCTCTAACTGTTCTATCGTCAGGCTATTGTTGGTCTGATTTTCGTTAATATAAATCCTACCTGTTTCACCCTCGGTTTGACTATGACCTGCAAAAAAGAGGATGTCCCAGCCATCGTAGTCCCAAAGTTGTGTGTTGAATTCTTGACGTGAGGGATTGACAAGAAAGACGACTTCTGACTCTTGAATGCTGTGGAGAAACTTGGTTTCTGTACTCAGATCAATACCCTTACTGTGGCCCAAAATCGCCAAGATTCTGACTTTTTTGCGAGAAACTGTGGGAGATCTTAAGGGTGCAGAACGTTTATAAGCTGGGCTAGACAAAGCCATTTCTGCTAGAGGGTAATCCCGATAGAAATCGCTACGATACCAGGGTAATCGCCTTAGCAAGTCATCGTTGGTTTCCAGAATCACCCGAATTTCTTCTCTTGGGTCTAGTTGCGATCGCAGTTGCTGACTAATTTTAAGAAACTCCAGGGATCTTAACCACTGATTCATGTCCTCTTGCAACTTTTGGGATAAACTATCGAATCCCAGATCAGAGACATTAGTGATCCCAACAGAATCAATTTCTAGTTCGTTATCGTCTTCTTCTAAAAGCAACTGAGAACGCAGGTATTTGCGAACACACAGAGCCTGATAAACTAATTGCCAATTTCTGTAGAGTTCAACTAGAGTTGGTGCTGCGGGTAAGCTGCCGACAAATTGCTCTGGAAAGGCATGGTTAGTCACCCACAACTGAGCGGTGACGGTTAGGAAATCCATTGTGCAAATCACCGATTCCCGGATTGATCACAACTGTCTTGCTCATTTAAAGAAGATGATGCACTCAGTGTTTCAAGGATGCTGTTATCTACAATCTTAAGTCATCACGTTTCGCATTGTTTCAGCAACCTATCCAGAAATCGGGTTTATGTTATGCCAAACACCTTTAACTTGGCTGAGGACGAGAAAACCGGGAAGGTGGCTTGAAGTTTTCCACTGGTACACCCTTGAGAGCCTTCTGCATAAAATCGCGCCAGATGGGAGTCACCATACCTCCACCTGTTGCACTGTGAGCTAATTGTCTGTTGTTGTCTTTCCCCACCCAGATAGCAGTGGTTAACTGCGGTACAGTTCCAATAAACCAAATATCCCTTTCTGAAGAGGTTGTTCCCGTCTTACCTGCGACTGGACGATCTATGGCAGCACCTTTACCTGTACCATCACTAACTACCGAGCGCATTACATCTATAACTGTTGCAGATGCCCAAGGATCAAGAACTAACTGAGGTTTAGGTGTGTTGTCTAGCAATACGTTACCACTACTATCGGTGACACGAGCAATCACTGTAGGTGACGACTGCCAGCCGTAATTGGCAAAAGTAGCATAGGCACTAGCCATGGACAGGGGGGTGACGCCAATTGCACCTAGAGGCAAAGAACTTACAGGTGCCATCGGACTCATAATTCCCAAGGTACGGCAAGTTTTGATGACTCGATTCATCCCCACAGCTTTGCCAATCTTGACTGCAGGGATATTACGAGACTGCGATAGCGCAGTCCGAATGGATATTGCACCCATGAAAGTATTGTCGTAATTTCTTGGATAGTACCAACTGTTACCGTCTCGATAGCCGACTGGGGCATCTAGCACCGTTGTGTTTGGTGTAAATTTGCCGCTGGCAAAGGCGGTGTAGTAAACAAATGGCTTAAAAGAAGATCCGGGCTGACGCTGAGCTTGGGTAGCACGGTTAAACTCGCTGGTTTTAGAATTTACGCCACCCACCAATGCTTTAATAAAATGTGTCCGTGGATCAATTGCCACCAAAGCCATTTGATTGTTAGGTATACCTTCACCTTCAAGTATTTTATGCCACTTACTTACAGTTTGCTCCGCCATGATTTGAAAGTTGGCGTCAACAGTTGTTTGTACCCGCATTCCACCTTTGAGCAGTGCCTCACGTCCAAACTTCTTCGCTAACTCTTGCGCTACGGTATTAGTTATATAAGGTAAAGCACTAGCTTGGAATGATTTTATTTTACCAAGTTTGATCTTTTCGGTGAGGGCATCATCGTACTTTTTCTGGCTGATCCAGTTCAATTCCAGCATCCTTCCTAGCACTTCTTTTTGTTTCTCTTTAGCCAGTTTCATACTCACAAACGGGCTAAATTCTTCTGGGGCTTGGATCAAACCAGCCATCATTGCCGACTCTGCCAAAGTTAAATCTTCTGCCGACTTATTAAAGTAAGTACGCGCTGCTGTTTGGACACCATAGTTGTTATGACCCCAATAAACTTGATTGAGGTACATCTCTAAAATTTGGTCCTTGCTAAAAATTTGCTCTAACCGAATTGCCAGTACTGCTTCTGCTATCTTTCGGGTAAAAGAACGCTTGGGAGACAAAAACAGGTTTTTTACCAACTGCATAGTGATGGTAGAACCACCCTCTCGCACCCCACCTGCTAGCCAATTGACTGCCGCAGCGCGCCCGATGCCTACGGGATTAATACCATGATGATCGTAGAAGTGACTATCTTCGCTGGCTAATACTGCCCGTTTTAGCTTCGGGGAAATTTGATTTAAGGGTACGACTTCCCGATTAGCTTCGCCGTGGATACTCGCTAAAAGTTTACCATTAATGTCATAGATATATGTGGTTTCTGCGGGGACAAAATTACGTAATTGTCTAACATCTGGTAAGTTGCGGAAACTAATAGCTAAACCAACTAGTCCTCCGGATAAAATAGAACTTGTCAGTACAGTCAACGATAAAAGAGTACTGCCAGTTACCTGACCCACTCCTTTCAAAAACTTATAACCTGAGGAGGTTCCAGGTTGTGGCTGCCTATCTTCAAAATTATTAGGTGAAAACACGGCGATTTGACTTCCTCGCGTATAAATAAAATTCCGCCTGATTCAGCGAAGTCAGGTGGTTAATTTCTGGTACTTAATTAGGGTTCGACCGAGATGTAAGAGTAGACAAAAAGTCTTCTAGTTAAAAGTGTTAACCCTTATTATTAAATACATATATGACGTAAATATGAAATCCATATGAAAATTTGAACGACTGACGTTCTAATTTCCTCGGCAAAATCAGACATGCGTACTCCCTGCGGCACGTTGTGAGTCACGATAATATGGGAAATGTGTCAAAAAACGAAAATAACTTCACAAAGTTGGCAAAGAATTGTCATACCAAGCTTCTAAAATACACATGTTAGAAGGATGTGGAAGAAGGCTTACCAGAAAACTTTAACTTGAAAGTGGAGACTACTGATGACGCAGACAGTGTTAGTACATTTACAGAATTGAGCATGGCTGATTTGGTCAATCTTTTGATAGTTAGACAACTTTATCACCTAAGTCGGGATCGCCTAACTCACTATGCCGTCGCGACTTTATCAGTAGCAGTCGCGCTATTGCTGACGCTGTTGCTACAACCTCTTGTAAAATCAACAGTCTTCTCCCTCTTTTTTGCTGATGTAACTTTTAGTGCTTGGTATGGTGGATTTGGATCAGGATTACTGGCAACTATCCTGTCAGTTTTAGCCAGTCACTTTTTTTTAGCGCCTATAACTAATAACCTAGCACTTAATTATGGGGCTAGTCTTCTGCATTTGGTCTTATTTAGTGTAGTTGCATTACTAATTAGTTCTCTAAATGCCTCACTCCGGGTTGCTCGACAACGAGCCGAAACAAATTTAGCCAAACTTCAACGAAGCGAAGAGCGGTATCGTCAAATTGTCGATACCGCTCATGAAGGTATCTGGTTATTGAATACGCAATTACAGACTGAATATGTTAACCAGCGACTGATTGAAATGCTGGATTATAGTGCAGAAGAAATGAGCGATCGCTCTCTTTATGACTTGATGGCTGAATCGGTTGGGAATGAAACTGAGGCAATCGTGGCACAATGGCAGCAAGGCAAAAGACAGCGATTTGATGGTCTTTTTCACACTCAAGATGGTTCTGATTTGTGGGCAATTGTTTCTACTACACCCATTTTTTCTAGTCAAGGCGATTTTAACGGCGTACTTTTAATGTTAAGTGACATTACTGAGCGTAAACAGATAGAAGCAGAAAGAAGCCTATTGCTTGCGCGAGAGCAGTCCGCACGAGCAGAAGCAGAAGCCGCAAATCGTAGTAAAGATGAATTTCTGGCAATTCTTTCTCATGAATTGCGATCGCCCCTCAACCCAATTCTAGGTTGGGCACAAATATTACAAAGCAAAAAAATAGACCAAAAAACTACTAATTATGCTCTTCAAACTATTGAACGTAATGCCAAATTGCAAACTAAATTGATTGAAGATTTACTGGATGTTTCCCGCATTATCCAAGGCAAAGTCAGTTTAGAGTCATATCCAGTCAATTTGGTATCCACCATTGAGGCAGCAACAGAAATAGTGCGTTTGACAGCAGAAAAAAAAGCAATAACTCTGTTATTTTTGATAGGGAATTCAGAATCAGAAAATACAGATAAATCTCTCGAGTCTTTGAAATGCAATTCATTGAATCATCTTAAACCTTCCTCGGAAAAGCATTACGTTTTAGGTGACGCCAAACGTTTACAGCAAATAGTGTGGAATTTGCTATCTAATTCTATCAAATTTACACCATGTGGTGGTCGCGTAGATATTGAGTTATCTATTATTAGTCTTCAGGGGAGTTGTAAATTAACAAAGTCAATATCAAAATTTGCTCAAATTCAAGTGAGAGACACAGGCATAGGTATCAAGCCTGAGTTTCTACCCTATGTTTTTGAATCTTTTTGCCAAGCAGATAACACGACAACCAAAGAATTTGGTGGGCTAGGTTTGGGACTGGCAATTGTTCGCCACTTAGTAAAACTCCACGGCGGGACTATTGAGGCTCAAAGCATGGGAGAAGGGCAGGGAGCAACTTTCATTGTTAGACTACCACTTTTGCAAGATCGGGATGAGATAGAGAAAACAAAGGATTCAAAAACCCTTTCACATCTTACTTTTGCTCCTTTGCTTCTAGCAGACTTAAAAGTTTTAGTGGTGGATGATGAACCTGACACTCGAGAACTACTCGTTTTTATGCTGGAACAGTATGGAGCGAACGTCACTACGGCAGCATCAGCTGAACAAGCATTACAAGTTCTGGTCGATTCAGAACAAGATTTACTCATCAGCGATGTTGGGATGCCAGATGTGAATGGTTATATGCTGATGCGTCAAATTAGAGCTAGTGAGGTAGAACAACATCGGCAAATTCCGGCGATTGCCTTAACTGGGTACGCCCATAAATTGGATAGAAAACAGGCGCAGTCAGTAGGTTTTCAAAAAAGCTTAGCCAAGCCTGTTGAGCTAGTTGAGTTACTTGCAACTATTACCAGTCTTACTAGGCAGTCCCAATGAAAAAATTTGGGCGTTGCTGAATAATGGGATGATTGAGGCTGACGCGGAGAAACAATAGAAAGGTGACACGGTGATTATATAGCAATGCAAATTCCAAAATTATCCTGCAATTATGCAACGCCAAAATTTGCACCGCCAAGCATGAAAATTGACGGGTTGGGGGGGATGTCTGTAAAATAGCCATCACCGCGTCACCGCGTCGCTCTCTACCCGTCATTTCTCGGTTGACAAAGTACTAGGACTACTGAACAATTTATCAAGAAAGGCAGAAGGAATTTATTCCTTCACGGAAATGCCCGAACCATAAGAGTGACCACTCGTGTGCAAGGGTTAAGACCCCGACTCAATCGAAGATTGAGTCGCCCTCGTTCAGGAGGGGTCTGAATCCCCAATTGAGGCGAAACATAAGTGCCTTCTGCCTCCTGCCTTCTGCCTTCTTCAATTTTGGGAGTTCTCTGATCCAAGACTAGATTTTCTTACTTTACTTGCTGTGTATTAGTTGGCAGCGCCTCAGTTTGTACTGAGAGGTTGAGAGCTTGTCCTTGACGGCGTACATCCAGTTGCAGGTTACTACCTACAGGTTTACTGTCAACTAATTCCTGTACAGATCTGGAATCATTAATTACCTGACCATCGATTTTTTGGATGATATCTCCTGACCGTAATCCAGCCTTCGCTGCTGGAGAATTGGGTAGGACTTTGGCAATCAGCACACCCTGATCTGCTTCTACTGTTAAGCTGCTATTAGGATTGCTGTTGATAGCTTGTTTGACTTGAGGGCTAAGCGTTACCATCTCAATTCCCACGTAAGCATGTTCGACTTTACCATGATCTATCAGTTGAGTCGCAATGCGTTTAGCTGTATTAATCGGAATGGCAAAGCCAATGCCTTGAGCACCCTGAATAATAGCCGTATTTATCCCAATAACCTGTCCCTGACTATTAAGCAGAGGTCCGCCAGAGTTACCAGGATTGATTGCCGCGTCAGTTTGTAAAAAATCAATTCGTTTATCAGAAATGGTACGCCCTTTGGCACTGATAATCCCTGAAGTCACAGTATTGTCAAGTCCCAGAGGGTTGCCAATGGCGATCGCCTCGTCTCCCGGTTGAAGCTGATCTGAATCGCCTAATGTCACCGTTGGTAGATTCTCAGATGGGATTTTGACGACAGCCACATCTGTGACCGGGTCTTCACCTAAAACTTTCCCCTTAAAAGTACGACCATCTTTGAGAGTCACCGTCACTGTATCTGCACCATCAACAACATGAGCATTGGTGAGAATTTGACCGTTAGCATTAATAATGAAGCCAGAACCAATCCCCCGAACTATTTCTTGAGAAGGTGGAGTTGGAATGTCATATCCGAAAAATTGACGGAAAAACGGGTCATTAAAAGCATCAGGTAATTTATTAGTCACGGTTCGCGTCGAGTTAATCCGTACCACCGCAGGTCCCACTTGCTTAACTACACCAGCTATTGAGTTAGTAGCAGTAGTTGCTGACAGATTGTCAGGATTTGTTGGATGATCTGGTGCAGAGACTGGTAAAGATGCGGTTCCAGCATTCGGTTGTTGTCTAGAAGGTAGTTGATTGTGGGATATCAAGTCATTTCCTAGTAGTGCGATACCTCCTCCTAGCAAGAACATCAATAAATAAATGGCTGGTTTGAGGTGAGTTGAGCGGCTAAAATAGGCAGGGTTACCGTTGGATAGCCTTAAATTATCTTCTAAATCACGTTGATTATGTCTCATTTTTCTCCAAAAAAAATGTTGTAATTTCAATTACTTTTCGCAATCAAGACTCTTGGTTTTTGAGCCAGTTCCCCAATACGATTAATAGGCCAATAGCGGATGATTGCCCGACCTATAATCTTTTGGCGAGGAACAAATCCCCAATAATGGCTGTCATAGCTATTGTTGCGATTATCCCCTAGAACTACATATGAATCAGGCGGTACAATCACCGGACCCCATTGATAATCCGGTTTGGCAGCAATGTAGTTCTCTTTTAAAGGGTGATTATTAATATATACTCGTCCATCTTTCACCTCAACTTTTTCTCCTGGCAAGCCAATGATTCTCTTGATGAAGGCGGTGTGATAGTCTTCTTGTAAGAGTGTTTTGGTAGGGTTAAATACAACAATATCTCCTCTTTGGGGATTTTGAAAGTCATAGCTGATTTTGTCAACAATCAGATGATCATTGATTTGAAGAGTTGGCTCCATTGATCCAGAAGGAATATAACGAGCCTCAGCGACAAATGTTTTAATTCCAAATGCTAAAATCAAGCTTAATCCAATAGTTCTTAAACCTTCAAGCCAAAAATGAGGCTCTATATTTTTATTAGCCATGGCAACTGTCAGAACTCAATAAGGTTTCCTGAAAATTGATATCGTAGGTTTTCTTCATACCATCCCAGTTATGAATACTATATCTAGATAAAGTAGACATTTTTACCCTAGCAATTTGATATTGCAGAACTATGAAGAAACTGTGTCATTTTTGAGAATGTAAAGCAATCGTGTAAGAGCAAGAATCAATTCGGATGTATAGCAGTCCGTGCTAGTGTTACAAACACCTCTCCCTTGTCCTCCTTATCCTTTCTTTAAAAATGGAAAAAGTGGGGAAAAATCGGGGCTAAATCCAAGACTATGCATTGCAAGCAACGCCAACTTATCTATGACTCGCTTGCGGTAGTGAGTTTTGAAGGTTTTTGAGGTGATTTAAAGCATCTTGGTAATTATCTTGCTCTCCTTGAGAGTGAAACGGACTGATGAACTAGCTGTGATGATTGATACTTTTCGTCCTCTATGGCTCACAAAGTATGCTGTGCAGTTGGAGAATAAAGACTATGCTTACAGTTGGATTGCTTAATTGAGAGGGTATATTATATGACTCACGTTCTCTCAACAGACGGGTTTCTAATTTTCGCTCTTTCCGAGCAGTATTGCATCCGGTACAATTCGGTTAGCTTGCCCGATGTGTGTATGCTCTATCTAATAGTGTCGGAATACAGTCACTAACGTCTAACTCTACTGCTAGATCAATATCTTGCTCAAATCCTTTCTCAATTAGTTCTTTACCCGAACCACATTGTTGAAGAAGACCCTTGAGACAGGGTTGAACACTGCGATAAGCTGCGATCGCGGTTTGCGCTTCTGGTGATAGACTACCTTTGAGATAGCTCATGATGGCTCCTGCTCCAATCAAGTCCTCAAATGAGGGGCGGAGACTACCGTCGTCCCATTTCTCTCCTGCTGGGATGACAGCAATGCGATCCCCATAGTTCATAGCAGCTAAAGCTACTGCCCGACAATTTCTCAAACATCCAGCCAAAGTCGGAGTCTCTCCTGTTGCTAGGCTGAGCGATGAACCATTGGGCGAAGGAAGCACCAGCCTAGTGTTTTCCCTTATCTGGCTCAAGGATACAGGCGAAAGTGAATAACCACTACCACCCCGCTTGGTTGCTAATTCTGCATCAACGGACTCAGCAAATTCTTGTGCAGACTTGTTTTTCCAATCGCAGGGGAAGATAATTGCGCCTCGACTATTTGCAATTTCAATGCAAGTCGAAAAAGAGAGGATGTCTACGATGATCATGACATCACTAATCGGAGCTAATTGCTCAACTCCCTTTTTTCCCCACTCACATCGAATTTCAAAGTCAGATTGATCGAAGGTCATAAAGTATTAGAACCAGCCCTTTCAAGGTGTAGGTATAAAAACGAGCTTTTTCTTCCCTTATAAGGAGCACTCCTTCGCGCAAGGGACAGGGCGCTGACGCTAATTTATAAAATACCGTAACCATAGCATGTTGCTGTAGATTATAATGACATGCATCTTAGCTTCACCTATTTCAGCAAGAAGGCTCCCGTTGAATTCGGTACTCCGAATTGACTCGGTGAGACGCCAGTTGCTTCAAGCCGGGAAACCCGTCCAACGCACTGGCTCAGGAATTGCGAGTTAAAAACGAATTGTTCTACAACTGAAGAAAGAGCGTAGCGAAGATAAGTTGTAGAACGGATGAGTTTTTAACTGTTTATTAAGTTTCGGTTATTTTCGCGTAAACCATTGAGTGAAAGGTATACAATACTAGAATAATTCACATGTGAGGTCGAAACATGGAACAGATTTTAACCATCGTCTGCAAACTTATTCCAACTCTACCTCAAGTCCAAAAAATAGATGATCTGCTCAAGGCATTCAGCGACGCTTGCATTTATACAAACAAGCAAGTTGACCCTAAAACTACTAGTAAGTCTACTATTCAGGCTCTTGTCTACCAGGACTTGAGGAAGAAGTTTGAACTTCCCGCTCAACTAGCGGTCAGAGCATGTGCGCGTGTTGGAGCAAACCGCAAAACAGCCAAGCTTCATGGTAAGTCAGTCACAGGATTTCAACCAACATCGGCTGATTATGATGCCAGGATATTTTCGTTGAATGAACGTGACTGGACTGTAGGCTTAACGCTTTTGTCTGGTAGAGAAAAAATGGGCATGAGTATAGGTAGTTACCAGAAAGGGAAACTCAAGGGGAGGAAACCAACTTCAGCCCAATTGTGTAAACACCGTGATGGTAACTACTACATTCATATTCAAGTTAAAGATGTAATGCCTGACCCGATCAACTCAGATAAAGTTATCGGAGTTGATTTTGGTAGGCGTGATATAGCAGTAACAAGTGAGGGGGACTCATGGAGTGGAGAACAGTTAAACAAAAAACGGGATAAATACAACCGTGTAAGAGCAACTCTTCAGCAAAAAGCATCGAAAGGCACTCGGAGTGGACGGCGTAGTTGCCGAAATCTCTTGAAACGGTTATCGAGCAAAGAACGAAGATTTCAGGCACATGTAAATCATGTTGTTTCCAAGACCATCATTTTAAAAGCCAAGGATAATACAGCAATTGTTGCAATTGAGGAATTAACAGGTATTCGAGAACGAACCAATTCAAAACCTCGCAACAAGACTGAAAGGCGCAGATCTAATTCATGGTCATTCTTTGAACTCAGGACTTTTTTAGAGTACAAAGGCAATTTGCATGGCGTAGAAGTGGTAGCAATACCGCCTCAATACACTAGCCAAACCTGCCATGAATGCTTGTGGATTGGTGAACGTTCCGCTAAGAGCTTTAAGTGCGTAAATCCGAAGTGTCGATGGTCTGGAGATGCTGATTTGAATGCCTCGAAAGTCATAGCAGTAATTGGGGCAGTTTTTGTAAACCTGCAAGGGATACCGAGGGGTTTGTGCTGCTCGCTCAGTACAGACTCTTCAGGGTTACTGAAAGCCCATACTGTACCCGGTACTCCGGGTCAGTGTGGGTAGTTTACAAATTGTATTAAATCCATCCCATGAACAAACGGCGAGATCATGTGCCCTTTGACCCTTACTACTTTGAGAAACAGGCGTCTAAAGGTGCGACCCTTTCTCTGAGTGAAATCTTCCACTACATTTACCAAACAAATTTTTGGTGTGGTCCTGATTCAGTTTCCGGGGAAGGGGCAAGTAGAAACCAAACGCACCAAATCGAAACTGAGCTTCCAGCACTACTTAAAACATTACAGGTGGATGTGCTTCTCGACCTGCCCTGCGGAGATTTCAGTTGGATGCAGTCTATAAAGTTGCCAGTTTCACGGTACATTGGCGCAGATATTGTGCCCGAACTCATCGCTGAAAATCACAGGCGATATGGAAGCCAACGTCGTCAGTTTATGAAACTGGATTTGATCAACGAACCTTTACCGACTGCAGATCTGTTATTCTGTCGAGATTGCTTTGTACATCTTTCAATAGCGGATATTTTCTCTGCTCTTGATCGCATCAAACAAAGTCAGATTACTTACCTGCTGACGACGACTTTCCCAAATTGTCAGGAAAACGAAGATATCACTACTGGTGACTGGCGCTTAGTGAATTTGGAGAAACCACCTTTTAATTTTCCAACACCTCTACGACTGATTAATGAGCAATGTAGCGAGTCCGGTGGTCTGTATCGAGATAAGAGCTTAGGATTGTGGCAAGTACAAAACTTATCCTAAGGGTGAGAACTTAATTATCTATGGAGTTCTACAAATGCCTATTTATGATTCAATCGGTCAACAATATTCTACAACTCGTATTCCTGACCGTCGCATTGTCAACACTTTAATTGATTTGCTTAATCTACCAAAAGGTAGCATTATTGCTGATATTGGGGCTGGTACTGGTAGTTATACTCAAGCGCTAGCCAACACAGGATTTTCTATTTATGCTGTAGAACCCTCATCTGTAATGCGATCGCGAGCGGAAAAACATCCACAAATTGAATGGTTCACAGGATATGCGGAAGCGCTTCCTCTACTAGATAACTCTGTTAATGGAGTCATCAGTATTCTCACAATTCATCACTTTTCCAACCTCGAACAAGCCTTTAAAGAAATGCATCGGATTATTAGATCTGGGGTAATAGTTTTGTTCACTTTTGATATTAGATTGGCTCAGAAGATATGGCTTTATGATTACTTTCCTTGGCTTTGGGAAGATGCGCTTAGATTTCTACCACTCAACGAAATTGTCAACTTAATTCAGGCCAATACTAAAAGGTGTGTTGAAGCTATACCTTTTTTATTACCCTATGATTTGTCTGATTTATTTGCCGCCGCTGCTTGGAGGCGTCCCGAGTTGTATCTTCAGCCAGAAGTGCGTGCAGGAATATCGTCTTTTGCTTTAGCCAATCGTAGTTTAATTGAACTTGGAGTCAAGTCTCTAGAAGCAGATTTGAGGAGTGGGCAATGGGATGCAAAATATGGAGAAATTCGCTCCTTAACAGAAATTGATGTGGGTTATCGTTTCTTACGAGCAACGATTGAAACATAAAACTGTTGTATCGACAATCAAGGTTAAACTCATTTCTAGATCGTAAACACTACACAATAGATTGATTTCTATGAAGACGCTTTATCTACTTTGTGGAATGCCTTTTTCTGGGAAGACTACACTAGCAAAGTCTGTTTCAGAGCATCTTCATTGTCCGTACATTAGCCTTGATGAAATTAATGAGCAGCGAGGGATGAAGGGTGGTGATGGAATTCCAGTTGAAGAGTGGGAGAAAACACATTCTATCGCTATAAATGTTTTGTACGAACTGATGCCAACGGAACAAGACATTGTGCTAGATGATACAAGTTGCTTCCGTTGGTTGCGAGATCGGTATCGCACAATTGGGAACCAATATAGCTACCAAACTATAATTGTCTATCTCGACATTCCATTACTCGAAATTCGTAAAAGGATGCAAGAGAATGAAAAAACAAAAGTAAGGCTTAGTGTAAGACAAGATATAATCGAAGTGATGGCTAAAACGTTTGAGCAACCCCAAGTTGATGAGATTGCAGTCAGATATACTTTGGGTCAGAGTATTCAAGAATGGATAACCAGCCATTTTGCACAGCCATTAGATTTCACCCCCCGGTTACAAACCGGAGGTTCTTAGCCTATGTTTGGTAGTAAAAAACTCTCGCACCGCATGCTTTTACTTCCTCATTCTCACTCCTACTTCACTATAACTCCTGCATATCGCTGTAATAGAGATACCGCCTGAAGTGGTTCAAAAATTGCTCCTCGTAGCTGCTCCAAGCTTACCTGTAAATCGTCTATGTTTGAGCCTCTGAAATCAGTACCTGTCAGTTTAGCCTCTGATAATATAGCATTACGCATATCACAGTTGAGGAAAACAACATTAGAGAGGTCAGCGTATTGAAAACTAGTATCTTCTAAAGCACAATTTTCAAATCGAACAGCTTTAAACTTCGTGGAATCAAATTGTGCAAACTTTCCATTACAATCTTTAATTAGAGTATCCTTTACCTGAGATTTAATCATCTGAAAGCCAAGAAGCCTGCAACCAATTAACTCAACTTTATTGAGGCTAGCTTTGTCCCACTCAGTATTAGCAAAATCACATTTATCGAACCTAGTATCGATCAAATCAAACCGGGTAAATTGAGTATCAGATATTATAACATTTTGGAAATATGCCTGGTTAATAGTTACTGCCCTAGCACCAGTAAGTTTACAGTTTGACACCCAAATATTTTTATAAGAATCTAGCTCATACAGTTGACCATCTGGCAACATCTCAGCACTTGTTTCTTGTGGTAGTTCAGGTTGTTCAATGAACCTATTTTGCTCTGGGCGTTTTCTAGCCATTGGTTTTTTGTAATTCTTCAACTGCACTGATTGATTAAATGCTCTGCGCGATCAATGACACTCGATGTTGGAAGAATTGTATACCAGACCTGCTGTAAGTCATGGATGTACTGATATACCTAAACTCTATCATATCCCAATAATTCCAATTTACAACTAGCTGCCGAATATTCACACGCCACCTGCCAATATATTTAAGTGTTTCCACTGTCGTTTACCGTCATTAAAGTATTTAATATAGCAAAGTAATCATCATTAAAGTAGGCTGGTTCCCTTTACGGGAGCTTACGCAGATATGAGGTGGCGATTGCCTTCGTGATGCTCATGCGCGGATCTGCCAAAGGCGATCACAATTTTGAGGTGCAGTTTTAAAACTACCGAGAAAAAAGAATGTAATGAAAATCTTAACTGGAAAACAACCAAGTTGATAAAAACCCAGATTTTCAAACGGCTTTATTAGCAGTATTAGAAGTTTTACCTGTCTCCAGTACCTACACAGGTTTTACAGAAGAGGAAGGCGAAGTTGCAGAAGCTGCTAAAGATTTTGATGTCTTAGAAAGCTTGCGCCGCTTAAGTAAGTTGGCGCGAATAAACAGAACTATGTAAAGAAAAGTAAAGCTCATGTATTCGCTCCTAGTAAGCACTTCAGCGCTAAAGCGCTTACTACAAACCTTTAATTTTTTACGCCGACTTACTTAGCATTTAGCGAAAAAGTTCCCCAGCCTAAACAATTAGAATTGTGGTTAAATATTCAAACTGCCTAAGGAATTGACTTATGAAAAATCAAAAAGAAACTATTCGTAAAATGGTTACTTATCTTAACAACGAAGAAAAATATGGCGGCTTTTGGTTACCAAATATTCAACGTCCTTTTGTTTGGTCAGAGGAGCAAATCGAGCGACTTTTCGACTCAATTATGCGTGAATACCCTATCAGTACTCTCTTGGTGTGGCGCACGAATTCAAAAATAAAGTGTCGTAAGTTTATTGACCATTATAAACAAAGTTTGAGACTTTTCGATTTTTACGTTCCAGAGAATGACCGGAATAAATTACTGGTTTTGGATGGTCAACAACGCTTACAAGCTATGTTCATTGGCTTAAAAGGCAGTTACGAGAAGAAAGAATTATTCTTTAATGTATTGAGTGGAGATTTAGCTGCGCCAGAAGATATACGTTATTACTTTAAATTTTTAAATTCTGAAACTGCTAAATTCCCTTGGATTAAATTCAAAGATATTGTTTTCAGTTGTAAAAAATTTCATGAGATAGCAGAAAACACTATTAAAGATAGTAGTACAGAATTAACTGAGGGTGACAAAAGCCGTGTCTATAACAATATTTCTCAAACTGTAGAACAGTTTTGTATGGTAGATTTTGTCATGTATCAAGAACTTGATAGTGTTGATAACCCAAAAATCTATCGGGAAGATGATGTTGTAGAAATTTTTATTAGAGCAAATTCTGGCGGCACTCAATTAGGTAAATCTGATTTACTCTTTTCTTTATTAGCATCCAGTTGGGATGATGCAGATGAAAAGTTGGAAGACTTAATAAATCAACTGAATCGGAGTGGCTATAGTTTTACCAGAGATTTTATTTTAAAAACTTGCATTACCATACTTGATAAAGGCGCACAGTATGATGTTAAGAAGTTTAGAGACGGAGTAACCAAGGAAGAGATTATCAAAAACTGGAATAAGGTAGCTAATGCCATCAAAGATGTCAAAGATTTTCTAATAGGTAAAACTTTTCTAAAGACTGCTAAAGCTGTCCCTTCTTACTTGGCATTAATTCCAATTATTTATTTCCGCTATCATTATCCAGAAAAATGGTCTAATGTTGAGCAGTTAGATACCTATATCTTAAGGACTTTACTGACTGGTGCTTTTAGTGGTAATCCTGACAAATTAATTGATAAATTAACTAGAAAAATCAAAGAGATTGAAGAATTTGATGTCAAACAGTTATTCAGTGTAATCCGTG
>Ga0209611_10003241_pt1 | contig 28364 bp, 16 predicted proteins | sample S1TSphgellanicum_3_FD_187693 | JGI IMG/M metagenome (GOLD analysis project Ga0209611, IMG submission 187693) | Host-associated microbial communities from peat moss isolated from Minnesota, USA - S1T2_Fc - Sphagnum magellanicum MG (SPAdes) (version 2) | ecosystem: Host-associated > Plants > Peat...
GGTGAGCAGCAAAAAGAAATCGACTGTGATGAGCCCCATTCGGCGCCGAATGAAAAAACGCAACCCATCCAGTGGACAGAACGGCCAACTGGTGCATTGGTGGCTGTTAATTCACTCTGACCCTACACTGGTTCTCACCTTTCAGTGAGGCTCTTTGAAATCACCAATTAGTTTTGAAAGAAGGGATTTACCTACAAATTCCTCCCTGTGTCCTCAAGAGAGCTTAGAGTGCTTTCCTTCTTTCCCAAAAAGAAAAGAAGCAACAATGTAGGTTACTAAACATGATGACTGAACTCACCACTGTGGTTAGACAGGGAATAGGAAAGTAATGGAAAAGTGTTTCCTATCTCACACACCATCCATCCATCCCACACCATCCATCGATCTTTCATGGTGTGCTAATGGTTGTTGGTTCAGTTTGACCAATTATTCCTGGTAAGTTGCCCGACATATTTAAATGAAAGTTTCTCCGAGGTTTGTACATCTAGTGTCTACTTTCTAGTTGAAAGTGAACCCAGCAACACTTGACCCAACACCCTACTTTGAGGTACTTTTCCTTGAGGTGGCCAACTTTAAACAGTAGCTAGCACAATACCTACACCAAATGTGTTTTTTGGTTTGCTTTTAAAAGCATCTTCACCCAAGCACATTCTCAATAAACACATTTTTTATATTAAATTAGTTTAATGTTTGCTGTTCACTGGTTCCCACCCATATACACATGAAAAAAGTCCATTAGTAGAAAAACTCAGACTTCAACAAGTGGAGAGAGTGTGTCCATGTTTTATGTAAAATGTTCCAACTTCCAACAGCCTTTGCATTTGTCATCTTGTTTCCAGTGGTTTTGCTGCTAGTTCAGAGCTTTAACCCTTAAAAGTCTTGGTGTGGACCAGAATGGTGGGCCTCCTCCATAGTACTCCTACCTATACTATCCCAGGTCAAAAACTGATACCCCTTTGTTGTAGGGGACATCTTCCTTCATCTCATTTGCCCCCTCTGATATGTGCCATTGGTCTCTCAAGTTTATTTATTACAAGAATTGAGCTTGAAAGGGAGAAAAATCTTCAAGCACCTCAAGTTTTGCTATCTGCCCATACTATGAAAAGCCCACTTTTGCCAGTTTTGAAGGTGGAATTGGCAAGGTTTTGGGAGGCCTTAGCACCATGCCCTAGATCGGTGAAAATAGATTGATTTTTTTTTGGGCCTTGCCTACCAAGGCAAGGATATGGTGTTTAGATTCATTATAGTGTATAGTAGCTTAAAGGATTTTGGTCTTCAGGTTATAGGTTTATTTTTATATGAGGATTTTTCAAAGATGATATTTTTGGCTTGTGTTGAAAGTGGAGATTTAGTTATAGAGTTATAAATATCTTGAAGGATTTTGGTTTCTTTTAGAGGATTTTTTTATGATTATATTTTTGCATGGTGAAATATTTGAGTTTCCATAATTCTTCTTTTGCCTGAAGATCCTTTTTGATGTAAATGGCAAGGCCATAGTGTGACTCACCCCTTGTTTTCCTTGTGTGTAAATGACCATTTTAAGTGCAATTGTGACCACTTATTTTTACCCCATCTCAAGTCCAAAATTTGAATTTCTTTTTCCAGCGACCTCATTTGCCCACCTTCCATCTACTATAAAAGTTTTAGGAACATTGAATTATGGTAGCTAAATCAAATACTTGGAAAAACATCAAATTTTGAAAGCTACCTGTATCTCATCAAATTGCACTTTCAATGGTGAGGATTTTTCATTTCTCACCCAAATTACACATTTTTACTATCAAAAGATTCAGATTGAAAGTCCCCTGCAACTCTACTGGGTCAAATTCTTAAAATGTGTCAAAATTCGAACTATTGGGAGGTTATATGATTGCAACTTCCTCCTGTGACTTAGCACTAGTTTGGTCAAACATCAATTCAGGTTAAGGCATGACAAAGAGTAAGTTCTTTTTTGTTTGTTTTTGGGTTGTGGCCACCTTCTAATAAAATGTTGGCATGTTAACATCATTATTTATTCCTATTAACTCTACCTAAAAAGCATTCTTGATTTTGTATCCTTGCAGGGTTTTGGGCATACAATTTTGATTGGACCCAATGTTGGGCGGGTACCCGGTTTGGTGGGTTACAACTTACAACCACCAGTTCCAATTTTGATTAGCAAAAACCAAACTAAAATTGGGTTTAATTTTTGGAACCAGAATTGGAACTGGATTATTTTTAAAACCAGACTCGCAATTGGGTTCCCAATTTTGTTTATCTGTGAAACTGGAATCAGAACTGGAATTGAAATTGGGATTTTTGGGGGCCAAAAAAAGCTTAAACCAAGGGATAAACTAGAATTGACTGCTAGATCCAATCTGGTGTCTCAGAACCAAACCAAAACTGAGCCTGATTCTTAAAACTCAAACCAAAACTGGAACCAAAATCCATTTTTATTGAAGAACTGAACTCAAAACTACAACTGAAATAATGTATTTTCTAGAACCCAAACCATAGGTTCATCATAAAAGTAAACAACTACCAACATTGATTTGAACCAGTGTTGTGCGTGTAAGTGTCAATACTCATATATATGACCTGTAAATCCAGTGCAAGTGTAAATCATTTACATTTACACGTCCAAATTTTATCACACTTACACTTATCCTGTTGCAATGTAAATATTTTTTATTACACTTACATGAGGCGATTGTAAATATTTGTCACATACACTTACATGGCCCTGTGTTAATGTTTTGCAAAGTGTAAGTGTAAATACTAAAATTATTTGTTCAGTGACCCTGTCTTTGGGCCTCCTGTCACCAAACCCTTCTTTCAAGATTATCCATAAAGTAAGGAAATTTATTAGATCTGGGAATGAAATGTTGAAAATCAGCATTTAATGCACAAGGTTCAAGACTAATTATATTAGCTTTACAAGTAGGAGCAGTAATGGAGGCGCTAAGAAAAAGGAGAGACAGGATGAAATTCAGTTCACCACAAAAACTAAGGTCCCCCCCACCTTTGAATGCTGATATATATATATATTTTTAATCTCCTCAAGTAAAAATCATATCTTTTACATTGTTATATATTTACATTGTTTTACAGAGCCATGTAAAATCATATATATATAATCAGACCGTGTAAAACTATATAAATAAATTTATTTTTCCACTTACACTGTTTTACACGGCATAAAATAAATTTACACGATTTTACACTTACACATTTCATATTCTACATTTACACACAAAAATATACTTGCAGTGTAAAGCCAAGTGAGTGTGAATAATTTACACTTAGCATGCTTGTTATGTATTCACTTAGGGGGGAAGCAAAAAAAAAAAACAATCATTTACACTTCTATGGCAAATGTATTTGATAGAGTAAGTGTAAATGGACTAGGTTTTGGAAAAGAAAAAATAAAATCTTGCCAACCCTTCAACCTCAATATAGCAACCCATACATATTTCATCTCGTCATATTGTTTTTTTCCCTACTATCTTCTTCTTCCCCCTTCTTGGTTTTTAAAACACTTTCTTACCTGTGTGCTTCTTTTTGCCTTCACTAACACCCACTTGGTTTTGTTTTGTTTTCTTGACTCTGGTTGTTGCTTCTTGTTGAGTTTTTGTTGGTTTGTTTGCTTTGGGCATTCTTGAGCAAGGCAGGGCGGGGCGAGGCGACGGGACATATTGTAGAAAAAAGAGCATACTGCAACATCCCGGGGGTTGGGTGTTTCACAAATGAGTGCTTGTTTGAGGCAGAATCACAGGGGCTCTTATTTTGATCGTTACCCGACCTATGGCACTGGAAATCTCACGATACCCCCGGTAGGCATCTTGGGGAAAAAAGAATAAAAAGAGGAAGGCCGCTACAATTCCTTTTGTAAAGATGCTCTAAAAGGGACGCGTACATGCCTTTTTGCCGCATCTTTTCCATGTCGTTTAGGGTAAATACATTGTATATAAGCAGGCAGCTCACCCACTCTTCTTCTTCTCACTATTTGTTTAATGCAGGAGCTTCTCTCCTGGCTTGCTCGTCTTCATGTGAATTTTGTTTGCTTGCCGTAGCTCCTCTCCTCACTATTGTTCAGTAGTCTTTTTGTAGCAGCTTCTTTCCTCACTCTTGTTTGGTTGTCTTTACTTTTTTTTTTTTGCAGCAGCAGCTGCTTCTCTCCTTGCTCTTGCTCAGTCATCTTCATTTTTTTTTCCAGCAGTTTCTCTCTTCGCTCTAGCTTGGTCATCTTCAATTTTTTTTTGCAGCAACTTTTCTGCTCACTTGTTTGAATTCAATGCATATTTCTTGCAACAGCTATTCTTGTTTCAATCAGCTTTCGTAGTTCTTTAGGCTTCTCCACATGTTTTTGTTGCAGTTCTTCTACTTTGGTAGTGACATTTCTATTTCAACGCATTCCAATTATGCATGCTTCTACAAGCATCTCCTCTCCTTCCACTTGTTTATTTTTTCTTATGTTGGTTTAATTCTTTTTGTTTGATGTGTGTAGGTTCTTTTTTGTGTGTGGTCTTCGAAACATTTTTTTCTTGCATCTCATCTATTTGCTGTTGGTGCTAGGGTATCATGGCATGTTTCGCTTTGGAGTTGTTCTTGCATCTTTCATCACGACTATTGTTTGCAACATTTTTTGTTTTGCATAACCACCCCCCCCACCCTTTTGCATTTCCACAAGTTTTTTTCCTTGGTTTTATTTTTAAAAAATTGTTTCATGTGTGTAGGTGTTCTTTTGCTATGTCTTTGTTTTGCAAAGTTTTTTTATGCAAGTTCTTCTATGCTTGCAATTCTCAATTGAATCTTGCATCTTCACACAATATAATGTGATTTTCTTGCTTCTATGTTTGTTCCTTTTCTTTTTTATTTCTACAATGTCTATTATTGATGAAACATTTGGGAAGAAATTATCTAATGAAAGCTTTGCTAGAGAAAATCTTCTTGAAATTTTGAAAGAGATATTGCCTTCATCTTCTTTTCTATTTAGTGGTTTCTTTGATTTGCATCCTTTTGCTTTCTATCTTGCTACACCTTTTATTACACCATCATTGATTATTAATGTTTCTAATGAATTGTTGTGGTCCACTAATGGAAATGACATTTATGTACAGTGCATTGAACTACATGAATATTGTTACCTTTTCTATTGATAAACATCCTGTTGATTTCATTTGATTGCATCATGATATTGATAAGCCTCCTCTTAATTCTATTGTATTACATCTTGAAGAAATTGGTGATTATTGTGGGCATTTTTTCAACCCTTACATCAATTTGCATTTGGATGACTTTGATTTCTTTCTCAATGTTTCTAATTTGCATTTGTTGATCTTTGTAGTGAAGTTTTTATTTTTGTACCCTTTTTTATGCCTTCTCTTGTACTTGATTCAAATTTTCATCCAGTTTTGATGTTGCTACTTGAACATCTTCTCCTTTTATTTAGGTAACATCATTTTATTTTAAGACATGAGGTTGTTAAAAGAACAATTGTGAGTTTCTTGTTAGGAAGCCAATTTTGAAATCTTAGTTTCATGACATTGATAAGGAGATGAAAAATGTTAACAAGGGAGGTCAAAGAGTGAGCAAGCATGTCGAGCTTTGGGCCAAGAATGTGTTTGATGAATGGAAATTGTTTGATGGTTTCAACACAACAAAATTTATTGTTGATTTGTCTGAAGATGAAGGTTCGATCAAGGACCTTGTGGATATGCTATCATCTTTTATTTTGCAAGTTGCAAAAAAAGATGACACTTTTTATCTAAACTAACCAAGTATAATTCTTGACCATTTCTCGAATGTCTATATAATTAATTTTTTTTGTCTTGTCTATGCTTTTGCAAGTTATGTGTTTTTTTTTGTCATTAGGTTTAGGGTTTATGTTTAAGTTTTAGGTTTTTATTTATTTATTCTAATTTTTGCTCTTGTAGGAAAATCATTTCTTATAGACTTGATGTTTCTTTCTAGTTTTAGGTTTAAAGTTTTTGTTTAGGTTATAGCTTTTTATTTATTCTTTCTAGTTTTAGCTCATGCAAGAAAAACATTTCTTGTAGACTTTATGTTTATTTCTAGTTTTAGATTTAGGGTTTTTATTTAGGTTTTATGTCGTTTTTATATTTTCTAATGGCTTTTACTTTTGCAAGTTTGTGCTTTTGTTGTGTTTCTAGACTTTTTTTTTCTTTGCAACATTAAAGTCTTGATATGTGGTATTGGGACACTTATTAAGCAAAGGTAAGAGCAGCAAGTTGTGGAATGAAGTAAAACACATGCAATTCCTCTTATCATATTCTTAAATGCGAGGTCCCACCATTTGAAAATTGTTGGAAGGTTGGTTACAAGGTAAGGTGGCTCATTTTTTGCATTGTAATCTAATTTTTGGTAGAGTGACATGCATTTGCATGCTATTAACATGGTATTAAAACAATCATTTTTTAGATTTGTGGTTAAAATAAAAAGAAGAAATCTATAAAAATAATTTGCAACATATATACCCAAATATATAGTATGGACTTTTGAAGTTGAAAAATATGGAATGGTTTGTTATTTATGCTTTTATATACATGCATTTTTTTGTATGAATTTTTTTGGGATATATTATAGGGATTCAAAATATGATATGTTAAAACAAAAAGAACATATGTGCAAAAAAATTGCTAGAAAAAATTGAATCAATAAAAAGCTATGGACTTTTGAATGGTGTACAATGAACCATATTTTTATAAGTACATATCATAATCATTTTTGAGTGGATTTCAATTTTTATTTTTGTAACATGTACATTTAAAAATTGTTTAAAATGGCTATTCTTTGTATGGGCTTTTTAGTTCATTAATCATTATGTAATTCCCCATTAATTTAATGATATCAAAGTAGATTACCATTTTAACACTACCATATGAAATTTTAGTGAATGAAACATCCGCTAAAACTGAGCCACCTTAAAGTGCATACATCCAAAAATGAGGTTTATCGAATGTCAATAGTTAATCTTGGTAAATCAATAAAAAATTTAACATTTTGTCTACTGAAGAAGAACATAGGATGTTGATGAAAGTGTCAACTTACATTTCCTTATGGTTTAAACTTCAAATTTGGTTATTTTTGCATGCAATTTTTTTATATTAAAAGGTGTTTTGAACTCATAATGTTGATTTTGATGAATTTAATCTAGTTTCACTACCTACTAATGTTGTTTAAGGTTCTATCAAGGTGTCTCCAAAAACTTATGGATTAACATCATTCATTATTCTACTAATCAGTTTAGGTTTAATGCTGACTGCCCAGTTGTTAATGTAATTAAAATTTTCAAAGAATATACCTACCATCATCCTATTTCTTAACTTGCTGATAAACTTGGATCACATCCATTACTCTTGTGGTCTAAACCTAAATGGAGGTTTTTTTTATGATGTTTGGTTCACTATTATTTTAATTGGTTGGAACCAACTACGTTTCATTGTGGACAAACTCATTGGTGATTTTTTAGATTTGAAAAATAAGATATTTTTTAATAAAACTAACCAGGGTGTTAGAATCACCCACATGGAAGAAGCACTTGTGCTTTTGCAGATATGGATGGAAGTAATTAGTCATTGAAATTTGATTTCATATGGAAAATAAGTTTTTAGTTTTTTTTTCATTTTCATTTTCATTTTTTTTTGTTTTTATTTTTTGATTTCTCCCATCTTTTGTTTATGTTTATGTTGTTTTTGTGTGTGTGTAATATAACCAAATAGATAAACATTTTTGAAATTGGGCCAAATAGTGTATTATCAACAAAGAATTGAAATCTAATTGAATATTACCATTAGTAGAAAACATAAATGACAAAAATGACTAATAGCCTTAAAGTCACTATGGACGAGCTATTTAAGACAATAGTCATTTAGGACATTTAATCATTGATTTTTTGGTTGCAAAAGACAAAATTCCTTCTAGTATATAACTATGAAAAAACATTTGTTGAAGAGATTACTACTTATGAAAAAATGAAGGTAAGTAATTGCATTTATTTTTGAAATTATGTTTTTGATTAACAAACATTTTTATATCCCATTTGGTTGTAAGTTGCATTCAAATATCAAAACTGCCTATAACAATCCAAATTTTGTTATAAATTGTTTTACAGCTAATGCATAAAGACTTGAAGAAGTACAATAGGTTTTTTTTCTATGGCCACTTTAAGGTTTCATGGGTGAATGCACAATCGAATGGTTGAAAAACAACAAAAATTACACTCCCAATGAATTAATACAAGATTATTTTAAATGATTCAAATAGACACGATTGTTATTTTTTAAAATGTTATTATAATAATATTTGAATAATACATGTTTAATCATTTACAAACCTTCTCAAATCTATGTGAAAACTTATATTTAATGTAGTTGATGTCATTTTTTTACTTAAAAAGTCCTAAAAGGAAAACATACAAAATCCATATGAATAATGAGGCATGTAAATCTTTCAAAAACATATAATTTTGGGACAAAGAAATTAAAAAACAAACAAAAATTGCAACTCATATGGACTTATGAAAATATGGTCAAATTTTAACCATTCAAAAGTCCCTAACTATTAAATGGTTAAGGTTTTCAAAGAAAACATTCCTAATATGAATTTATCATTTTGTATTTCATCATATATTGAATCTTAATAAAAAATTTGGAATGCGAATCAATATAATTTTTTTCATTTTTTTATGTTCCAGTCACACGACTATACCATATTTTTTTATTTCAAAAGTCTATTACTACTAACAAATGAGTTTTTTATCAATAAATAACCACACAATTTTTTTCATAATGAAATTGTTAATCATGATCCGAGTTCCAATTAGTAGATCTAAAGATATATTAATCACCAAATGCATTTTAATAAAAGGTACTTAGGAAGAAAAATATTATTGGGTGAAAATCTTTTAAGGTGTACCATAAGACAAAAAGGGCCTAATCCTTATTGTACTATTTTTTTACTTTATATTTTGATCCCCATAAAAAAATAATGAATCAAAAGTTGTCAAAAATTTTAAAAGGATTATATTTTAAACCATTATAATTTTAAATTCCATCATAATGATCCATGATTGTGCCTTTACATTGTAAGAAAGGACTAGGTAAAAAAGATAGAAAAGGGTGATGTTATGACAAGATTTTGGTACACCTTAAAAAATTTGCATCTTGTTTTGTCATAAAAGTGAGCCACTCAATTGTGCATCTACCCTCATGATAGTGTTTGTCATGTTTGGTTTTAAAGTACTAAAAGTTTTTTGTCTTTCATTGTTAATATATTTTTTGAAATGTAGGTTCATTACTATGTTGAAGAAGACATAATTGTTGATGGAGCTAGTGATATTGGCTTTGTGGATGTTTCTATTGTTGCGAAAATTATTGGCCATCCTACGAATTATGATGGTCTTTCTATTGTTATGTTGATTTCTAAAACTATTGGTGGTCTTTCTCTTGTTAATGTTTTTGCAACTTCCACTTCTATGAATACATGAATAATATGTCACCTATTGTCGATTTTGTAGATCAAAAGAATGCTTTTGTACACGTAACAAATATTGGTGGATCTATAATTGATTTTGAAAACATGTTCTAGAACAACATGCTTGAAAAAGAATTGCCCAAATATAAAGATAGGCTAGATGCCATCTTTTCGTAGCCATTGTTTCATACTATCAACATTAACACAACATTTAGCCATGTCTTCAACAACCTTTATCTAGATTTCATAAAGATGCCCATTTGGGATTGGGTATGTTTTTGATTTGGGATGAAGGTTTTTGGGGATCTTTGTGTTTATTATTGAATTTAATTTCAACAATTGATTGATTTTGAAATTTTGGAATTTCTAAGTATTTAGAATTTTGAGTTTTTATAATTTTAAGTTTGGAGTTTCTAGAGTTTTAAGTTCAAAGTTTTTTAAAGTTTAAAATTTTGTTGTTCTGAAGTTCAAAGTTCAAAATTTTTGGAACTCAAAGTTTTGCTATTTAAAGTTTTGTAATTCTTAATTTTTTTCATGTTTTGCTAAGCAAGTTTGGGAGTTCGATTTTTGGAGTTTTTGACTTGTGTTGTTTTGTAATTAATGATTTTGGGAGCATTTGTTCTTGGGGGTGCATTTGTGTTTTGGGTTTCTGTAGTTGGGATGAGAGAAATCCAAATGCTTGAACATTGAGAATGCTGATCCACATTATTTTGCCTTGAAAAATTAAAATTGTGTATGTGCATCCAAAAAACGTCAGTTTTGTTATTAAATAATCCTCAAAATAGTGAAATGAAATTTTGTGAAAATATGAAGTTGACATGCTGAAAATCATCATAATTATCATAGGTTACACTCTAAATAATTTCACTACTCTTGTGACAATATTATAATAGATCATGGTTTTTTTTTTAAAAAATTAGAAAACGAATTTATGTTTTGAAATAAATAAATAATTTGTTTTGTCAATGTGGAAACTAACCTTACGCTATGGTATTTAGTTTCTATTGGACTTGTAAACTTTACCTTTCTTGAAAGTTTTTCCATGCATCCAACAACATTTGTTTGAATTCCATTATTGGAAATTTTTTATTTGGAGTTTATAAAATTAAATAATAAAAAATGTTTTGTGAATAATATATATATTTATAAACACATGTTTCATCTGCAATGAAAAGAAACAGAAAATAAAAAGATGAGAAAGAAAAAAAAATGTGAAAGAAAAGAAGAGAAAAAGATGAGATGAGAAGAGAAGAGAGGGAGGAACTTCCATGTGTTGGAAGTTTATTTGCCAGGGTGCATAGAGTTTTGGATTTCTTAAGGCAGGTAAGGTACCAAAATTAACAAAGGAAAAAAAAAAGTTGGAGTGCTTTACGAAAAGTGAAATGATCATTTGGATCAGGGCCTTTTGTATTTTTGGAAATAACCCATGACAGATTCTGCTTCATAATTTGCCCTCCACATGCACTGAAAAAAATTCTGCCGGTGTATTTACTCACTAGTACGTGTACACAAGTTTTACTTTCTTTTTCAAACATGCATGTTGACCCACGGTTTAAGAACATGCAGCGTGCCAGCATGATGTCCTGGGAGGTGGCTATTTCCTCTCCAAAAAGACTCCTTCCTTGCGACTGCAAGTCTAAAAAGTGGCCACTGGATTAAACTACTTACTTTCCAAGTAAAGTTGGCGCTTCTTCTTCCCCTTCCTTCCTTCTCATTTGTCCAAATTGTTTGATTTCCATAGTCTGTAAAGTGGCCGGTGTGTTTGACTCTGTGTAAAGGGCAAAAAAACACTCAGGAGCAACAACACCGATGTTTCGGAACTAAGACTGAGTTCATTTCTTGGGAACTTCATGGAACATTTTGGAAACAAAGTTAAGTGAGTACCTGTTGGGTTCATTTTGCCAGAACTTTCATGTAACTAACTAATTTCATTTGTTGGGAACATCATGTAACATTTCCTAACTAATTAACTAACTATATGAGTTCATTTTATTTAATTCTTTTTTGCAAAGGTCATGGACCATTTCCTAACTAATGATTAGTTCCTTTTTTGCAAAACTTCATGGAACATTTCCAAATTCGTTTAGTACAGCAGGAGCAGCTTCAGCACATGGCTGTCGAATAATTAATTGACTAATTAATTTTGAAGATTCCATTTCCAAAATGTTAGAATATTTTCGGAATATTCCAAAATATTTTTCATTAAATCCTTGACAAAAAGCTAATTGTTCAAGAATTTTTTTGGTTTTATTTTGAGAATTTCAGCATTTCGAACAATAATACAATTTGTGCCAAAGCCAATAAGGTACTTCAATGGAAACATTTCCTAATTAAACTGTGAGTTCATTTTGTGGGAGCTTGATGGATCACTTTCTCACTAACTAAGTAACTAACTATCTCACTAAATGTGTTCACTTTTTTGAGAACTTTACGGAACGTTTCCTGGCTGTTGGTTTGAAGTTGCAATGAGGAGCCCAGAGCCCATCACACGATGGAGCGCTTGCTTGTGGCTTTCCTAGGAAGTGGAAACTGTGGGGTACGCGGTGAATCATGTTGACCCCCCTCCTCCCTCCTCACACATGCCCTCGCGTGCCTAGTATAAACTTGCAGGACTTTGTGCTGCTCTCTCGGACCCGAAGTACTCGTCATCAGAAATCCAGTGTTGGACTGTTGCTGCCAAAACCAGTTTCAGAGTCTGCTACCAAAAAAATCCAATTTTCTTGCTACCCATTCATCAGTTCTTTTTCTTTCAGCTCTTTAGTCTTGTGCGAAATAGGTAGAGATATGTGTGAGTTTTGTAATTAGTCCTGATATGACTCTGGCGAGCTGATCCTAGAGTTTGATGCTCATGAAGGAGCAGATCATATGAGAGCTTTGTGAATTTTCTAAATTTTATTCGCGGGTTCATCTCACTGCCGGGACGACGCTCTAGTGTTGCTGCTAGTCTTTCTCAGACAATCCGTATTTTGACAGCAGAATTAAGGTATATTAAGGCTCATATGTGAACGCCGATTTACCAAAGGCAAGAAGCAGCGACGTGCAGGGACGCGAATATATTGCGGCGCGGACGGGATCGACAACGTGCCGTCGATGGCAAGGTGCAGCGTGTAGGGGATATTGAGGTTTTAGCAGCAGAGAGACGCAGGTCGCAGGCGAGAACAGCAAGTAAGGATACCATACTTAGCAGCGTACAGGGAAGCGGAGATAGCAGCAGGGGAAATTAGGCATTAATCGACTCATCGGGCGTGGACGTACTGCAACATGGACGCTGTGAACCCATCGGCTGCGCCAAAGTTCGGGACCATCGGAGTTGCGACCAGTAAGAAGATGGCGATTGTCGGTGCCAGAATCAACGAGAAATTAGCACACTTGGGTGCCGACTTGCGGCACAGTTTGTTTTGCGCTTTGCATCCCAGTGTTCTTCGTTTAGCGGCTAAAGAGTCGAACATTGCCATAAAGTCTGTGGCTACAGGTATGTTAAAACTCTTGTTCAACGTCAATTCTTGAATTCGCAGCTCAAGGTTAATCATTGCCGCCTCTTCACGCTTCGATTTTCAGATTTGAGAGCATAAACACGTGAAAAAGAGGTTCCTAAAACATTCGCTTCAGTGGGGGAGAAAAACAACTGCAGCTATGATGCCGTCGTTCTTCCTCCTCTTCTTCTTGTTGATGGATTAATCTGCTTGCCACCGCAATTGTAATTTGATGAATTGCTCAAGATCTGAATGTTTGTTGTTGCAGTGAGGAGAAGACAGGAGGAGGCAAAGGCGAGGGAAGTGGCAAACAAGAAGCGTGCACTGGTGCGGCAGCAGCGACACGCTTGGCACTCGAAGCAAAGGGCTTTGGGCTTCTGAAGCACCAGCACATAGCACTGTCCCAGTTAGAGGGGTGCATACGGCCCGGTTTAGAAGGGTATAACCTGCCATCTTTAGGGTCTTTTAGGACAGACCGGAGGTTCATTCCAGGCTTCTTTTTGGCCCCAAATAGCTCCTTTCTTGATCTGAGCCTAAATTTGAACTATTTTAAGTAAAACGCATGTGGGATTTTGTATTAGGGAAAGAAAACCCCACTCTTTGGTGGGATGTACCCACCCACTCACCCACCCCTTCGGGAGGCACACATTAGTGTTTTAGAAATTGGAATCTGGTAATGGAATTGCAGCAGGTTGTACATTGAACACACCCTAATCTCTGCAGAATAATCCTATATAGAATTTGATGAAAGATCTGGCCAATTGTTAATCAAGCAATAGGTATTTCATAGGTATTCAGTGACAATTCTTCTTTGATCACCTTGTAAGGTTGTTACTGTAAGCAAATTGTATCATATGGGACTATGAGCCAACTATCACATTCTCCACTTACAACCACTGATCAGGCCCTCAAAATCCTATCACTACTGCTCTGTTATGGATTAGGTGTTTGCTACCTTGAACCTGGCAACAACCTTTAGCTGGCTGTCTGCATAGTCAATGTGCCTGTGCACCAAGACTAGGTTGATGGCATGTTATAGCTTATTGTCAGGTGAAAGGCAATTGTTGGTGGTGGCTGCCCAAAATCCCATGATTCAGCCACTTGACAGGTACATCATCACCAATATGAACTCAAGCCTGTCCTGCAAGTGGTGCCCTGTTATCAAAGCAATAAAAGCCATGTGTTGTCCTCTGGGAATTTGATTGCAGATATCCATTCCTGTAATCCCAGATATTATGCTGCACCCAGCAACCCAGCAGAACGTCCCAGTTCTACTTAAGTGAAAAGTTCATACTCTCACTCAGATGTGAAATTTGTTTTCTTTCACTCCCTTGACTCTCATTGCAGAAAACACGAGCTGCTTTCCAAATTTGTTTCAGTTAATTATCTTTCCATAATCAGGGATCTGCATTGGCAATACAACAAAATACAAATCTGGGGAATGTGGTGAAGGATTACCACAGATTCCAGGAAAAACACAGGAAAATATAATTCAACAATTATGATAGTGGTACAGTTGCAAAAATAAAGAAACAGGTTTGCCCTTATCAGGATAGAGATGTGATTCCAGCAACAGTCTCCCCTTTGCAGGAATTTTGGTAGGTTGCACAACAAAGCTGTACAAACATAATCAGCCCATGCTTCAACTTCTGGTAGAAACAACTTACATTTATGGCCTACTTATACTCCAGCATTGCATCTAATGTACAGGCAATTTTCAATTTTTTTCATCATGTTCACTGAACTCCATAAACCTTACACTTGGGAAAGGTATCCAGTTTATAAAAACCAAAAATGAATTCCACTAGCTCAGAATTGCACTTGTACATGCTAATGCTAGAGAACTAGGATGAACAGCTCACCTCAATTTCCTGACCTCCTCATGATACCCCCTTAATGCAAACCCATCACAGCAGTAGATCATATTTAGTGATGAGCTTAGTGACAACCTCCTTGAAGATAACAGTTATCCAGCAAAGAAGAAGAAGAAATGAACACTACATGTTTTGAGAGAATTTGTAGTGACAATTTGGACACTCATAAAACACTGTTTGCCCTTCATCAGCTGACCGCAACTGCAATAGAAATCCAACCAGAAAATCATGAATCTTTAACTGTTCTCTTCTACAAGAATCTGTGCAACTTACAGAAATTCTACCATCCTGCCATGAAATAGGTCAACTGGACTTCTGCACTCATCATATCAGCTACAATACAATGAACTGTCCCATACAAACCTCTCATGTATTTACCCTAAGGGCTAAATCCTGATCCATCCTGAGTCCATCAACCTAGTCTAACCTAAATCTGGGCTGTTGTGTCTCAAACCCCAACCCCTAATTGCAGTAAGGTAGCAAACTGCTGCTCAGAAGGCTCCACTTTGCAAACTAGTGACAGGAATGATCAAATTCTTTGGAATCAAGTGAAACTAATCAATCAGGTTCAAGAAAGGCCACATGAATAAATGATCAAACCCTGACCTTTTTGCCAACTTCCACTGCATAAGGGTTGAAGTACAGAGTTGTACCTGACGGGTATAATACTCAAGGTTTGGATGTTTGCACTTTGGGCATTCATCGTTTACCTGGAAACAGCCACCTCAAGTTCTGCTCAGAAAGAAAAGAAGAATGAAAATTTTACCAACCATGACTGTGTCTCTTTGCCCTGGGGACTACTCGAAGGTGGACACTTCCTAACTGCTGTAATGTTCTTCCCCCAAGGTCTAGCCCCAGGTATCCACATTTCATTCAGTGATAGGTCACCCAATGAACCAACTATAGCTGGGTTTTCTATTTGGCTATTGTAGGCAAACTCTAGCATGGCCTAGTGGTTAAGTAAAACAACCATTTTTGCAAGGTGGTCATAGGTTGCAATCATTTGCACTACTGCTTCTGCTGAAAAACAAATATCTCCAAACAGCTAGCTCTTTACACACCACAGCGTGCTGTTGTATTTGATTGCCGTGTTTGCTTCCAACTGCATCATCCAGGGGTGTTATGAGCAGGTCCAATCCTAATCGCCTCATGAAATCCTGCACCCCCAAAAACAGCAGAAACAAGAAAGCAACAGGGAAGCCTATCACTACAGTTTCACAAAATCATATAATCAGCAGGCAATCCCTTCAGCAGGCCAGTTCCCTGCAGCTACTCCAAATTCAAATCATGCTTCAAGTAAATCGTGCAGGGTTGAGATATTGCTTTTGACTGTTGTTTGGTTCAAGATAAGTGCATAAAGAGAACAAGAAGTTTACAGTGACAAAAATACTGTCGCTTGGTCTGAAGAAATAAGATTCAGAATATGTCATGTCACAATTCAAGAACCATGAAATGTCTAACTTGAAATTTTCAATCTCCATTTATGAAATATTTGTGCTCTGCAACTAGAAGAGAGAGGAACAAAGTAGAATTAGGGTTAGGGTTGTTAGGTGACAAGACTGCAAAGCAGTTGAGAACTTTCTTGAGCTGATTCTTCAGAAGAATGAGGATAAAGACAAGCTTCCTTTCATAAACCAAGAAACATGTGAATAGGGTATATGCAAAACCTTTATGTATTTAAGGGTATTTTCAGATGTTTTAGGCTTTATGAAGCCTTTACGTGCTTTAGGGTTTAGGGAACATGTGTTCGTGGTTTGCATAGGCGTCAACATTTCTTCCTCAGAACCCCATTAACCCTGAGTCATTCACTATCTCAATGAAGGTTCACATTTGAATGCCTGGCGAACAAAAACAAAACAGAGGTTCTTCGACATGAAAGGACTGCCGACTGGCCGACTGGCACGACAAGAGGTTTCTGTCTTTCTTTGTTACCTCTGGTTCACTCGTACACCATATCTCTGTCCCCTCGAATTCTGAACCACAATGTCAACCCCCCCATACAGCCAGCCAGCCAGCCAGCCAGCCAGCATCATGAAGCGTTTAGAAGACGCTGCCCTAAACCCTAAACCCTAAAACACAGCAATGCAAAAAAATTCACGAGGGAAGCAGGCAAGAGCTAGCTTCTTCTGAAGAGAGAAGAAAAACAGAAAATGATACCTTGGACTTTGCGTTGGGCATGGCAGACGAGACAGGAGGCGTAAGAGGCAGAGGTGAAGCTGAGCATTGAGCCACAAAGATCACAAAACAGACAAGCATGTGTCGCCATTCTGCTTTCGCTTCCTACCCTTCCGTCCTCCCTTTATTCCTTCTTTGCCTCCGAGCTAAAACCCTCCACTGAGCCACTCCTTGCTCAACAATTAAAGCTAAAACCTTACATGAAACCCTAGTACCTTCAGCCTCTTATAGAGATGCAATCATACATAATGTTAGGCCTCATAGGTAGTATTAAGTAAGCTAACATTTAGATAACATCATGCATAAATAAATAAAAATCAATGTTAGGGTTTAGGGTTTAGGCACATGACCAAAAAATTAGTTAACTCTTTTGCACTCATTGACAGTTAGGAGACTAAACTTAACATTGATTTAAAGTTCACTTTCATGGGTTGTTACTAAACATTGTGTTTCTATTGTTAAATCTATGGTTTTTTTGAAGATTTCATGTTAAGATTACATTCATTTAACATCAACTTAGCATTAGGTGTGATTGAAGCACTAGAGGCTATATTTAGCCTATGAAAAGTTAACTTTGAACTCGAGATTCTTGATTTAGTCTTCACACAAGATATTTATAATGTTTTGAAATATAATTATTAGTGTCGGTACATTCCGAAATTATAGCCAAGTTTGAACTTTGATCTAGTTTTCAAAAGCTAGACCATCAATTATAAATTTTGATAAAAGAGAATTGAACTTGATTTCCAAACTTGATCCTAACCCAAGAATTGGCCTCTATTTAGGAACCAAACTTTGGTTGACCTCCAAACCTATTTTATATTTTTTCAAATTCTTTATGCAACATTTATTATTATTATTATTATTATTATTATTTGTGAGGTTAAACATTTTGTTAATTTGTGAAAGTTTTAGATATACAAGTTTTCAAAAAATGATATCATAATATTTTAATGGATTTGGCACTAGGGTGAAAACTTAGTCAACGGAGTCATTTTAATGAGTAGACACTCTTTAAAACTATATTTATTTATCTTTGAAAAATCATAAAAAAAAACACAATAATTTGAATTGTCAATATTTTTTTTGGAGTATGTCCCTTGTAAGGTTTCAAATTTCAAATTTTGATGCAAATAAAAAGAAAATTGTGTTTTTAAAGCATTCAAATTCTTTAAGTGCACAATATTTTTTTAAAACATCTTTTTTCCTTATTAAATGTGCATTATTCCTCTTTAAAATTGGAAAGGATCTTAACATTAATAATTAAAATAGCAAAAGGAATTGAAATTGATGAAATTCATTTCTACAACACGTTAGAACACATTTGATTGAAACGTGTTATTGATCCTAAAAATTATAAATTTTGAGGATGTGGATTTTACAAACGTTATTCATTTTTATGTGATAAAAAACATGAATGCATAATATACCTAATATAGGATCAAGATGTAATAAAAAATTATTTACATATAATACTAAGTGGTAAATTATGTATGAACAATAGAAAAAATAAAACTATAGACCAATATAGGAATGCCATGTGTCACATATAGTCTTTGGAAAAGGACTTTTACTTTGGCACCCTTGGTTTTTTTAACTATGCTTTCAGCCATTGATTTATTCATTTAAATTACTGTAATTTTAATTTTTTATTGCATGAAATAATGAAAATTTGGAATTTGGTAGTGGCAAGCAAGTCCAACTTTTAATTCACTTTCCAATTAAGCCCATTTTACAACACAAACTAAAGAAATTAAATATTTTCAATTTGGTGAGGTATTTTGATCTTGAGAATCATTGTTCCTTAATTCTTCTAGTGAAATGGATGATCATTGTTTTTATTATCCCCGTTTAACCACTAGCTTTAAAATATTTTGTGAAAATTCTTGATAGATAGTTCAAAGGTAACCATGTTTCTTTTTTATTGTTGCAAAAGAAATGTAACCAAATCATGAAAAAAAAGACTATATTGCTTTAGGTGGGGATGGTTGGGAAATTTGTTACTACATCACAAACTTAGCATCTCACAACTTATAAATGAAAATTGGGTAACATTAGTTCATTCATAACTTCATATGTTTCATACACTGATATTGTGCATTGAAAACACATTTGACACACAAATTTATTGAAATAGAAAAAAATTGTGTGACATTCATTCATTCATAAGTTCGTAATTTATCTATCAACACATTTATCTATGTGTCAAATGTGTTTTCAATGCATGATATTTGAGTGTAAAATGTACGAATTTCTAAATAAACAAACTTCGCATGATTTTCATTATTAATTGGTTGCATGCTAAATTTGTGATGTACTTCATAAAATCATGGGAATACTGATGTTTCAATGGCATGTTGGCCTTTATTGGCAAATAAAAATTCATGTAAGGGCACATGCCAACAAAAATCAAAATATGTAGCAAATGATTAGTGTGCATGAATGATTATTTCTTCATTCATGTTGAAAATATAAATAATTTAATATTACAAGTCAAAAACATTGAAATATATATTTAATGTGTAATAAATGCATTTTTTAGTTTAATAACTTAACCATTAGGCAATAAGGTGTTGAATATATTTGGGTACTACAATAATACATATAATATGTGGCGGTTTAGGCATGTAGTTGTTACTTTTTAGAACATGTTTCAAGTATGCAAAGGTTTTCTAAGTTTTTTTTTTTGGTTTTAACATGTAGTTTGTACACGTGGCAACCTTTTATTGGTTGTACAACATTATCCTACTTTAAAATCTTCAATATTGAGCTATGAGTACAAAGATAAAATTGAATTCAATTTTAATTAATCTCATTTAATTTTTTATATTTCAACTAAAGGTTCTACCAATTTTTTTTAAACTCCTTGACCCAAAACCCCAAATGTTTTTCAAATCAAACAAAAGGGGGCATCAAGACTAGAGGTTCCCTTGAAAAGTTAAAATTGAACAACATTAATAATTACCAAGGTGGTTTTTAAATCTACTTTTTGATATGGTTGTAAATGTTTTGAAACAACATAACCAAAAAATAAAGCTCTATTGTCATAAGAAATGATAAATATTTATTTTTAAAAATTATTTCACTCCACATGACTTGCAACAAAGTCAAAATTGAAAGATTTTTTTTTTTAAACTCCTCAAAAGTTGAAAGGGAAAGTCGATGCTTAAACATGCCATAAAAACATTCAAGTAAGAACTTGAAATGTATTCCTTTTGAAAGCTTAATGAAAGTTTTTTAAGAGCTTTTCAAAACCTTTAAAATCACCTTTATAACTTTAAAAATTTTCCTTAAATGTTTTTAAAAGCCTCTGAAATTGTATCATTTCTTAAAGACCCAAATGCTTTGCAAAAAGGTAAAAACACGGTCAAAGGAGCCACCCAAGTGAGTGCACATTCCTTTAAACTATATTTTTATATGTTTCAAAAATCAAAAGGGAAGCATAATAGTTTGGATTATCATAAAAGTTTTTGGAATATTTTCCATTAATTGCAAAGTTTATATGTTCAAAGCTTGACACAAATCAAAAATGTTTTTACATGTTCAAAGCATTCAAACCTTCAAAATAAATAGTTTGTTTTTTCTACCGAATGTGCACCATTCCTTTTGAAAATTGGAGAGGATTTTAACATTGAAAAGAAGGGCAAAAGGACTTGAACTAATGAAATTTTTTTTTATAACCAATTTTAGCACATTTGGTTCAAACGTGCTTTTGACCTTGAAAATTATGGATTTTGAAAATGTCACCTTAACAAAAGTTCTTCATATTTATCTGATAGAGGGAATGAATGCATAATATATATGATATAATTCAATTTGTAATCAAAATATATTTATATCTAACATGCAATGTTAAATTAGGTATTCAAAATATAAAATTATAAATTATAAACCAACATAGAAATGACATGTGTCATGTACAATCTTTGGAAAAGGACTTTTGCCTTAGCCCCCCTCACTCCTTTGACCGTGTTTTCACACAAAGGTCTTAAATTTATGTTTTGAAATAATCCTAACATAATGTTTTAAAATTCTTGAAGTTTTTTAAAAATTGAAAAACTTAATAGTTATTTTTAAAACTCTTTTGAAAGAATCTTGAACTTTGAAGCATAAAAATATATATTTTATTAACTAGCAAAAGTATTAAAGTCTACCTTGTTGCTAAGAACATTAAACAACAATGTTTTTTTTAAGAATTTTCGTTTTAAACCAAATTGGTGATCATCCATAAGAAGATGTACAAAAAGTGACCATCATCTTAAAGAAGATTTAACCAAATCTACCTATAAACCAAATATAAAATGAAAATCTTTAATTATTTTCTATATGTTTGGCTACACATTATAAAACCAAATATATAAACTAACAATTTTTATTTTTTTCACTTTTGGCAATCAAAAACCTCCAAAATTACTTCATTTTTATTTATCATTTTTAAAAAAAAAACCTTTTCCCATAAAGAAAAGGTCACTAAGCATCAAAAACACATAAAAATCTATGTTGGAGAAATTGTCATATTTAACATAGTTCAACACTTGGAATTGTCCAAGGAAGCTACCCTACAATGTCACTCCACAATTAAAATCATGTAGGAAAGGTGTAGATTTAATTTGAAGATCTAAAGAGTTTCAAAAGAATTGCGTTACAAAAAAATACTAAGAATTTTCTTAATATTTAATTTCAACCAATTCAAAATAATGAAATGAAATACTAATCAATGAACCGAGGAAAACATAAAATTTGGAGGAATGTTTTTGGTTGATGAATTTGCATTAGGGACTTTTTTCCCCAATTTATTCATATAAAAAATTTGGACATATTTTCCAAAAAAATTGCAAAAGTAGTTGAATTTACATTATTGAAAAAAATCCAAAGATTTCCCTTATTTTGGTAAATATATTTCTTAAAACATTGAAAATTTTCAATTTAAATTAACAACCTTTTCTTTCAAATTAATACGATTTAAAATTAAAAATTTTCGTTTCTAAACATTTTTAGTTTCTTAAAAAAAATTATTTCTTACAAAATTATGATTTAAAAGAAACCTTAAAATTTTGGGGTGCTCCTCCTTACCAATGTTAGAATATTATTGATTTAATGCTACTTTTATTATGTTCATGAGGTATTATGACCACATGTTTTATATTAAGGTGTAATTGTTGATGAAAGGCCATTTTAAAACATCCTCACTTAAACAACATTAATGTTAAGGGTACATTCAAGACCATGTTACCCCAAAATGATTATCACACATGCAAAAAATGGGCATATGTAATTTTCAAGTATCTTAAGGACTCAAAATTTTTCCTTTTTGTACCAAATTTCATGTGTTTTTTGAAGATTACATTCAAATGAAATGAATGGCAAGAAAATCAAATATTTGACTAAAAAATGAAGTCCATTGTTGTCCTAAAATACAAAAGTTCAAGAGTGTCACATGACAAAAAATTACTTTAAAGACATGAAAGGACTAGTAAAAATAATTTCATCTTGAATATTTTGGATTCATATAATGTATGAATGTTATTTAATCTACTAGAATAATTCATGAATTGATATTTACAACAAAGGATTTCAAAAAATCAATTTTTAAAAAAGGAATATGAACCACAAGGTTAAGGACTAATAAATTTGGTCATTTTGTGGCTTTGAAGGGCACAAGTATCTTGTCTTCGTTAAAGCTAAAGCCCATAATTAAAATCAACATAAAATATCCAACATTAGACTAAATACCAAATGAAAAAAATAATTCCAAAAAGTTCTTCATTTGAAGTTTTAAGACTTTTTGCATGTCCTAAAAGTGGTTCCTAATAAGGTAACTTGATCTTGAATGTACCCTTATCAAAATTGCATTAATGTTGAATAACATTTGAGAGGAAATGCCAAAGATTTTCTCTACAAGTTGTAATGTAAATTTTCAAATTTGGTTTAGGTTTTTGGGTTTGTATAAAGGATTGTAAATGTTTTTGTTTGTGATTTATGATGATGTTTTGTGATTTCAAATACATCTTGGTCACAACATTTATTCAAAAAGTGGGTTTATGAATTATGTTGACTAGTTCTTCCTTTTTTAAAAAACCTATAATTTCAATTTTGACATTTCAAAAAAAGTTGGTAGGTATTCTAAATGGAGCTAGTTCTTCAAATTCCTAAACCATTTGGCACATTTTGAAATTCAAAAATCTCTAAGCCTAGTTTGAAAATTGGGTCTAATTCCATGTACACATTACATTCCCCAAGACTAGAAATGATACAAATGCACAATTTCACAAAGAATTAAAATTGGGGGTTATGTATATTTGGAATTTTAAAATTGGTTAAAATTAATCTTGAGTATTTATAAAGTTTAGCCTATTTGCGAACTTTTCAAAAAATCAACTTGTTTACCTAAAAAATAGGTGAACTTGTGTGCAAGATCAAGGTTTTAATTTTGGTTCCACTTCTAGCAAAGGTTAGTTTCACAATAGAATTCTTGTGTTGGTACCACCAAAAGGGTGTTGATTGAAGTCCAAGTCATAATATCCTAAACCTAAATCTTCTAGGTTTACCATTTTCAACCAATGAACCTACCAACACTAATTTTGAGTTCCAACACTAAAAGTTGATAAGGGGATGCAGGGTTTGAAAACTACCATGGATTAGGAATTCCCAAGTGCACAAGAACTAGGACCTTAATTGTCAATCCAATCACAAAATACAATAGGTAATCTAAAACAAAGCCATAATGGAATATGCAAAGAAAATACTCAAAGGAAACATTATTCAAAACATGGAATAATTAAAAATTGAAATTATTCAAGAACAAGTTTAAGAATGTAAGGTCATACCTTAAATTGGTGTTCAACAAACTAAAGGTAATGGGGGCAATTACCTTTATTTTATTTTATGCATGTTTGAAAACCTAGTTCAAAAAGTTTTTATGGAAGCTTCCATGTTGCTTATCATCCAAGGAACCTTATTTCAAACATTTTCCTAATTATGATGGTGGTGATGATGATTGCCTACATTATTGGTAATAGTGATGTTGAATGATGCATAAATTTCAAACTATAAAATGGCATCTATGAAAATTGATATCATCCTTTTGATTTTGGGCTTTGCAAATTAAGAAAGAATTTACATGGTGATAATCAAGTTTGCTAGAATGTTTTTTTTAATCATGTTTTACATTGAGGTTCAAAATTTGTGTTGAGGTACTTGGACCTTACTATTTCAAATATGTTAGCCTACATGTTCTTATGGTAAAGTGCAATGATTTAATTGAAAGGCTGCATGATAGATCAATGTTTTGTGTTGCATTAGTATCCTTACTCAAGGTCTTATTAGTTCATTTTGTTGCATAACTTTGAACACCAACAATTCCAAAAGAATGTGAATCAATTTAAATTGCTTGTGATAAAATATGTAGATTATCATCATTATTCAAAATATTAAAAAAATTAATATAGAGTATGCATTAATAATAGGTATTAAGAAATACTATTAGGATGGAGGATGGTGTAATTATATTGAAGATTTGGAGTAGAAGAGGTAACGCTTATGAGGTGGTATTTATTTGGTCAAAACAAGGAGTTGTTAAAGGTTAGGATGTAACAACTTGGTGGTTCATGTACTTGGGTTGCAATGCATGCCTTGTTTCATTGATTTTGCAACCCAAAAATTTCTCTTTTTTTGTATTTTTTTCCCATGAAAACAAACCAAATTGTTAATTGCTTATAGTAATTTTGTGGGTGTTAAACACAGTTTTCATCATTTGAAATCTAATTTGGTATTGAAACAATTTTTTATTTATGTTTCTAGAACCAAATTTGAACATGCATGATGTATATTTAGTCATGCAAAAGCACCTTCCTTCTTTCACCACTCTTCTTTCAATTAAAATTAGAAATTCAAACAAATACGTGATGTCAAAATTCAATGCAAACCTAAAATTAAAGTTAAGTATAGGGTGGTTCAAATATGTGGATCCTATAAATTTAAATAATAATGGGGTGGGAAAATTTTAAGCTCCCTCACATAACACTCCTTAAATAAATGCCCTCTTTAACACACATAGTGATAAATATTAGTGCATAATGTCTTGCATGTTAGTTCTTCCTTTGGTTTATTAAATCTCCTTTTTTTCATCTTGATTAGAAATTTGTTTAAGATGAATAAGTTGAACACTTTCCACCCTCACCATACCTAGTACAACTTTCTTGTTGCTTTTTCACATCTATTTAGTCTATGAGAATTTTGAAAGTCCATGATTTTTAGCACATCAAATAGGGGTTGAGGCCAAGTTTTGGTTGTATCCCATTTTCTTTAGCAAGCTTTTGAATGCATGCCCATGCTTGTATTCTTAGATGTAGACCTCAAAACTTTGGGAAAGAGAGGTGAAGCTTTTAAGATTACATATGCATGTTTTCTTTTGTACAATTTATGTGGCAAGGAAAATGAGAAACCACACAACTAACCATGCAACTTGAAGGTACTTCTTGTAGTAAATCATTCTAATTTGCTTGTTAAAATGAATTAAAAATATACTCTTGATCTTGAAAATTAGTAGCCTAACTTGACTATTATATTCAAACCACTTTCCTATTTTTCCCTTTAGAATGACCATGTCCATCACAACTCCCATTTGCATCACAACATTTGAACTTTTAGTAAATTCTAATGTTAACATCCTTTGTTTGAATTTTTTTTTCTCACAATAATCAAATGTCATTTACATAATTAAATTATGAACTTAACACATGTTGCCTTAATAATAATCATCCAAGTTTGTCTTTAAAAGGATTTGGATAATTGGCAATTTTGTGAAAGGAATATAGGTAGTGTAGTTATTTGTAAGCTTTGATCCTTTTGTCATGGACTAAAGGTTCACCTGATTTACATGTATGTAATCATCATCAATAGTATTGTAATCAACCTTAAACCAATTTCAAGATTGGGTTCTTATAAAACTATCAAATTAAAAACTAAAACTAAAAACAAAAGTCATGGGTATAGTTTTCTTTAAAATAAACATATAATAATTAAATTAAATAAACATGCAACCAAAATTTTCCTTTAGCATAGAACTTTACTTGAATTCCCAAAATAAAAGTTCCTTTCAAATCCAAAAACCAACCAACATTGGTATCTACCCATGAATATTTTGGGGTTAAGAATTTAAAGTGTTTGCAAACTACGATGTACATGATTTAAAGCAAAATTGGGACTACATATAATATTTAAAATAATACATATAATATTTTAATCATTTTGAATTCTTTTAAAGATCAAATATAAGTGATTTGAGTTTCAAAATTAAGATAAGTCATGAAAACCATGAATATGAAATTGATTCATGATCATGTTTTTGTGTAAATGTACACTAATAATTTTATATAAGATTTTTAAAAACCTTTATTTAATAGTAATTTACCATTTTTATTAATTTTGAAGCTTCACTTTATTTTTTCAAATGATTTAAAAAAACTTGAATCAAATTCATTTGGAAAAATGTTTTATGACCTTAAAAAATCATAATCAATAATATAATCATAACGTTTAATGTACTAATGAACATTTTAATATTATTTTATTTGAACTCCAAGACTTCAAAACAAGTTGAAAACTTTATCATTTTTATGTTTTAAAGTAGATTGACATCTAAAATATTGTTTGGTAAATAAAATTCACTAATGAACACCATGTGTTATTAACTTAATTTTATTAAAAAACATTTAAATAGGTTAAAACATAAAGGAAGATGGCATTCTTGGTTTTCAACCTTTAATGTTCAACCTTTCGCCCACCTTCAAGTGTTGGGACTTCAAACATTAAGAAATGCTTTTGTCAAGTGCCTAAAACATTAATATGGTGTTATAAATATTGTCATTATCATGTCATATATATATATAAACTTTAGGCCCCATAAATAAGGATTTAATGTGCACTTGGTTCAATTGCACATTATGAAATGAATTATTACTTATTTATAGTCTAAGATGGCATCTTACAGTCACTCAAATAGTTCCAAAATATTGTTTTACACCATATATATATAATAAAAAGGTAAGATCATGGAATTCATACAACCACATTGTGTGACTTCCCTTTGGCATGCTTACTTGGAAGAGTTGACCCCAATATGTGGCTTGCTTTTTAATATTATGAACAACTACATGTGTGAAATCTCAATAGGCAAAATTAAATTTTCCCATTAATTTTTCAAGTACAAGTGAACATTAATATATAACATCAACATATGCCTTTCAAATGGTCACATTATGCACACCTTAGGGTATGTATATGGTTTGATGCTTGAAATTCATGTCCTCACCTTTTTTCTTCCAACTAGTTCAATGCTAATCATTACCAACTATCACTACTACATATTGTGCCTTTTTGCGAAGGGCCAAACAAAAAACCGGAAGGGTTTGCGAAGCAAAAACAACCTGCCATATTTGCAATGCGACACGCATCGCACCTTGTGGTTCACCAACCATCGCTAATTTATAATGTACCTTAAATCATCGTAGCACTTTTGCGACATATACCACAAACAAAACTTTGCGACCCGTTCAGTGTCCGTCCACCCTAGCGATATTCCACACTTCGCAACGTTTAATCATACTCACAACATCGCACATTTTACAATACAAAAAGTATCATTAAACACTTTGAGAGTCACAGGAAATCGCAATCTTGTGTTATTCGGCGCATCACATTTTGCAATGGAATATGTATCGCAAACCTCATCACAATTTTTTACAAAACTTTCTGGTGGTGGACGTATCGCAAGTTGCGATGTTCGTTAGCTCGTAAAGTAGTAAAAGGGTTAATGGAAAAGGAAGTTTCGCAAAAGGTTTCACAATGTCATCTAATTTATCATGACCTTTTTTAAGTCGCATAAAATCTCGGTGACATTGAGGTAGTACATGCGGTAGTGCAAAGGAGAGTAGTACAAAGTTTCCAGAGGGCCTATTTGCAGAACTATAAAGGCTGAAATTCGCTAAAAACTTTGACACAATGAACGTTGTGCAGTAATATAGAACCACAAGCCTCAATGGCAATTTGCATAAAAATAATGAGAAGTACATTATACGTGGTCATCATCCACCTTAGAGGTTGTAAGCACAACCTCTGGTTTCTCACCTAGAATAGAACGGGACCGTGGCACATATGTGATAACAAGTGACCACTCCTCTAGGTTTGGGGGATAAGGAAGATAAAAGCATTGTTCTACATGACTAGGAAAAGTAAATGGCTCTGAAGTTTGCCAATGAGATGGTTGATAACTGGTGGCAAATGTCTTTAACCGTGTGTGTCCACACTCATCCTGAACTACAGTGCAATTTGCACCAGCAAGGTTCACTTTAAACCACTTGCACTTAAA
>Ga0209611_10003242_pt1 | contig 28356 bp, 20 predicted proteins | sample S1TSphgellanicum_3_FD_187693 | JGI IMG/M metagenome (GOLD analysis project Ga0209611, IMG submission 187693) | Host-associated microbial communities from peat moss isolated from Minnesota, USA - S1T2_Fc - Sphagnum magellanicum MG (SPAdes) (version 2) | ecosystem: Host-associated > Plants > Peat...
AACAGTTTCCATCATGAATTGTTGTTTAAAAAAACATGTTAGTAGAATTATGTGTAGGAAATTATGACACATTAGATGGTCTTGTAAATGGTGCAGATGGAACATTCAAAGATTTCACACAAACTTTTTCAACATCATTTATATGGACAAAATTTTATAATTCCAAAATTGGAAACAAAATGAGAAACAAAAATTTGCACATTTATGAACAATTCCTCATAATCATTACAGAATGGACACATATTGAAAAGAAAACTACAGAAATACAAATGGGTAATGACCCTTCCCACATTATCACAAGAATTCAATTCCCTATACAACTAGTAATGGCAAGTACCATACACTATGGACAAGGTTTAAAACTTGATCATTTAACATTTGGTCCAACAACTGTAACAAAACATGGTTTAACATATACACCATTATCTCATATTTGCTTTAAAGAACATTTATATTTGTTTTCCCCATTAACTAACAAAACTTTCCAAGTGTATACACTTGTTCAAGAAGAAATGCATCGACTTAGAACAACTACATAATATGAATTAACACTCATTTCTCTCAAATCTTATCACACAAAATTTGTCATCATAAAATCCCTCAACACTTGTCCTTTAACATTACATTTCCAAAAAATTCTTGCAAATCAAAATTTATCAACATCTCACATACTTTGTTTTAAAAAAATGAAAACACAAAATATTCACACAAACCAAGAAGCATACAATGTTATATCACAAAATTTAACATTTTATCATTTTATGACCAACATGGAACAATCATGTTTTATGATAATATAATGGTTTTATCACAAACAACTTCAACAACAAATTTAGGTGTTGAATTCATCATTACATCATTTAACAAAAATATGTGAGAAGCTTTATATATAATCACAGTTTACAAACCCCCAAAAATGAAAATCATATATTTTAATTCAATTTTGGAACCATATTAAAGACATGCTTAAATATTATCCAATTATTTTAATTGGAGATTTCAATATAGACATGCTACTTTGAATTAGATAACACACAATTGATTTTTTTGGTCATCCTTACATAACATTGTAAGAAAAGCTTAAAATTTGGGTTTGAAGCTAAATTCATGTTAACTACCCCCCCCACACACACATATATTCTAGGCTAGCACAACTTGCCAACTTGGATTCCACATCATCGCTAATGCTACTTAACACTACATATGTGAATGCACCTCAAAAATATAAAATTACACTAAATTACCAACCATTTAGCACTAAATGTGAATGATATTTAACTAATTTAACATCCATTTAGCACTAAGTGTGAATGATGCTTAACAATCTTAAATAACTCTTCCCACTCTTGGGCCCTCAAACTTCATCCTCATGCTTAATGTAAATGTAAAACATTCTCATATTTAAACCTAGCACTTAGAGTGATCGTTCAATAGCCATGCACCCTAATGGGGCTAGCCAATTTTGGCAAAAGTGTTGCCAACTAATCAAAAAGTAGGAAATTAACAATAGTTAAATATGGATGACATGGATGGATGAAAAGATGCAATTGTAACTTTTGTGTGCATGAATGAAACAAAAATCCAATAAAAGATCGATGACCAAAACCGTCCTGGGGAGACAAAAAGGAAAGGCAAGAAAAAGGCCAAAAGATGCACAACCTGAAGAGCCCAAAGAAAGGGATAGAACTAGTCTCTCTCATGGTAGGAAGGTATTTCACTCACAGCCCCTCTAATGTCCCTAACATGCAAATCATGAGATTTAATAGTAATGGGAGGTTTAGAACAAACATTGCTTGCCAAAGCAATCTTCCTCTTTATAGTAGAGCTTAAAGCACGTTGAAAAACAATACTAACACACTACCTGAAAAATTGAATGCAAAGGAATGGATGAAAGCTTGTAATTCACACCAATGTTGACCAGTTATTGCCGGGAGAGTTATTTTAAACAAACCACATAAATTATCAATAACAATTTTTTGATTATAAGGTAGGTTATCAAAATTTGTGGGTAATAACCATTGATAATGCTTTAGGATAGATTATCAAATAACCAGTTGACAACCATCTATTATCCTACAATTATTAGCCAATTATTGTTTTTAAAAAATTAATTCTGATGTTTAAAGATTGATAATCTACCTGGATGACGATCGGGTCATCCAGGTAGGTTATTAGATTTTGAAATTTCAATACCATGCGGTTATATAAAAAAGAACCGAATGGTAGGTTATCAATAAATTTCTTGATAACCGGTACAAATCTCAATAACCGGCCAACACTGGTTGACGCATCCGGAGAGTCCGAGTTCTTTGCCGCGCACGGATTCTGTACCCTAATTCTTCGCCCGCCTTGGCCAGAGCAGAACAGAGCAACGGGACTGCTTGCTGGGCGCAACAAGACGTCGGGCCAGGAAGAAGAAAAAGAAGAAGAAGTGGTTCTGCAGTTGCTGGGCGAGGAGGGACGAGGACGAGGAGCGGAAGAGGTTGGCAGGAGATTATTTCTTGGCTGCAAGGTACCGTGGTTCTTTCGTTTTCTTAACGTACTTTTGTATTCTCTTCAGCAGGAGGTGAGGAGCTAAATGATCGATCTCTGGTCGCGAAATTTGCGTGAAGCAAGCTCTTGCGGGTGTCGTGTTGGTTGAGTTTTATTCACGGGGTAGCCAGAAATTGGTTCTTCTCCTTGAAGATATTCGGTGGGGTTGAGGAGTTGTAGCTAGGAAGGACTGAGTTTCACACAAGGGTTTTGGTCAAGTGGCGGTTCTGTTGAGCTTCCAGTCTGGGCGCTGGACGGTTGCTCTGGTATGCGAGAAGGAGAGATCTGCGTGCAGCCAACTGGTTAGGGTTACAAAGACTATTACTTCGTATTTGATTGAGTAGAACTTAGGATGGCGACTCCTGAAGTGCAAACCGCTTTGGGATCTGAGGTGGAGATTGACATGGACATCTCTGACGATGATTTGAAGAAGGAAGAGGATGCCGTCACGCCCGAAGCAGGCATGGCAGCGGATGATACTACTGCAGCAGTACCTGTTTCCACAGATAGTATCCTATTTCTTTACTAGGGTTGAACATTATGGGGTTGTTGAGCAGAACCTGTTGTCTGTCTCCACTTACAGAGATTGACAGAACTTTGCAGTGCCAATGTTGTATGACCTTTGCTTTTGTTGTCATAAGTTGAGTCTGCTGGCTATGCAGTCCCCATGGTTCTTGATCTTCATGTAGGGTTTTTGCAATTTGTGCATGGTATGACTGGTGAAGGCACTCTGCTATCTGTGAGGAACTTTTTCCTATCAGGTTTCTTGGAAAAAGATTATTTCCGGAAGCGGAAGCAGCTCTTGGACTTGGAAAAAAGCCCCTCTGTGCATATCACATACCATCACCTCACCAGGTATCATCCTGATTACCTTTTTTTGAAGGGTCTTTTGGTCAGGACTGATGTTTCCTGTTGCTTCTAGAAATTGTGAAAGAAACTCATGAAGCAGATTTGTTTAATATTTCTTGCTCAATGTTTTGAGCAGATTTATTATTTACTAATCTATTCCCACTGTTGGGAGTAATAGCAGCTAGAAAAAAACTGCCATTTATGACAAAGGTGATGGTCTGATTCTTTGTGAGTAACACTCTAAAGTTGATGAGTATACTCATTCTTGTTGTATCTGTTTGTTTGGCTGTAACTCACACAATTTTACCTTACATAGATATTCAACATGTCATGTGGGTGTCTGTCTCTCTCCTAGGACATGAGCAGGACCATTAGCTGTGGGGGCTCCTGGTGGTAACAAAGGAAGGGGGTTGGATGATCACAGGGAGAGCAAGAAGAGGCTGCAGGAAGCAGTGCGGCAGTGGGCAGAGTGGCATGGACGTCACTATGTCACTGTAGGCTCCTCACTTGATAGAGAGAGAGACAGAGAGAAACCATCATTTCAAGACATAGAACATGCCTGTTACTTGTAAAGCAGATGAAGAAGTAGGTGTCATCAGTTAATAAAATGAATGGACTTATGACAATCACATATACATGCAAGGAGGATATCAACTTATGAAGTAACTTGAGAACATAGTCAAGCAGGTGCCTTTTGCACAATTTCGTTAAGAGCTTGGAAGAAAAAGTCATTAGGATGGTCCTAGATTCCTGTTTGTGTATGGCAGGTATCTAGTTTTACTTCTTGAAGTTGATCATGTTACTGGATGGCAGGATTCAAGTAAAGAAGCAGTGGAGAGTGGTGATGAACAGTATTTTCCTGCTTTGCAAATTGGTCCCACAAACAGCATCTCCAGTGTGGTAAGGATGTGATTCACTCATGCCATTGTTGCTTTTTACACATTGAAAATTGAGTTTATGTGTGCATTATTTTCTGCAACTTTGTTGCTAATGGTTGCATATGAGGAGAAATGAACCATTTATCTTTCAAAGTGGTGTTAAATACAGAACTAATTAGTTAGGACATACAAGTACATAGAACAGTGAAGTATTTGGAATGAGTAGCTGACATTGGAGTCTGGATCAGTCCTTTTGGCTGGACAGGCCCTCAAAGCAAGCTCGTACACAACAGGCAGAAGGAGCAATACTTGATACAATGACTAGCAATCAAGAGAGGGATACAGAGGTGCCACTATATGACCGGGCAATCCCTTCTGCACTTTCTTCACAAGATTCTCGTGACGATGGGTGAGAAGCTTGAAGCCAGGGCCGAATAATTCGATGCTCTTGATTGCATAAGCTTTCAGATTCTGTGATCATGTGCTATTATCACTAAGCACAAGCTTTGAATGTTGGAATCTATCAGGTACATAGAACTAGCTCCTGAGGAAGCAGCACGGTGCTTTAATTGTGGATCCTACAGCCATGGTCTCAAAGACTGCCATAGACCTCGAGATACTGTTGCTATCAGCTTTGCCCGTAGAACTCATGCCCTGAGGAAGGGCTTACAATCAGTGCCCCGAAGTGCTTCCCGATATTACCAGTCCACTCCTGGAGGCAAATTTGAAAAGCTAAAGCCTGGTGTTTTGGGAACTGAAACTCGACAACTATTAGGCATTGGGGTATGTGTCTTCACTCAAATTGTGTTCCTGAGAAAGGTGCTCTACAGGGTCATCATTCTCCGTTCCAGGCCTTTAAGTTAGATTTTTCTCATATCAAGGGATGAAATTGAAGGACAATTATGGTATTCCTGCTGATACCTCCACTGTCTCCTTACTCCTTGGATTATCAATCAGAGTTGTATGTCCTTTCCACAGGTTGACACCTGTAAGCACCTTCTAATGGCTGCAAAGAGCTCAATTTGATTGCCAAATTCTTTCAGATCCAGATATAGATGATTAGTTGTCCTGGCCACATCAATTTATGAGTGTTGCCTATTATATGTGCAGTTAGATGCACCAGTCAGATTTGAAACACTAAACTGGTGGATATTTCACATGTAAGCTTAAGCAATGGAGAAGTGTTCTATGAGGATAGGTTAAACTTCAGAGTGGCTCTCTGCATGTGAAGGCTACCTCCTTATACTAATCTCCTTCTCTCTCTGTCTACATCCTTCGTTTTTATTTTTGTGCAGACCCTTTCCTCCCCCTTCTACTGGAAGGACTTTCTTCATAAGTCTTTTTGTATAGATGCAGTGAATAGTTTGCACCCTAGAGTTGTACAGAGTTTTGTGAGATTTAGTGGTTAAGTGACATTGTTGCATATTGGTGACATAGAAGTTCTGATTGTAATTTGTCCTTAATCTATGGTCCTAATATGGATAATGTGAGTTGCAGGAGAATGACCCCCCTCCTTGGTTACATCGAATGCGGGAGCTTGGTTACCCTCCTGGCTATCTTGGTTTGTCATCTCTACTGCCTCACTTATCTCAAGCCCTACAAGCCCTATTTTTGCTTGAATGGAAAAGCATCAAGATCCAATTGAGTGTTTTTTCTGGTTTGCTAATCATGGATTCATTTCTGCAAAGGGGCATTGCACTGATTAAAGTTTTGCCTTGAATGGGCAACAGTGACAGAGGATGAGGCATCTGGACTTGAGATACTTGGCTTTGACATGGACAAGGAAAAGCAAACTGAAGATATTGGGGCTGAGGAGGGTGAAATTGTTGACTACTTGGAGCCTGTAGCCAGAGAACCCTCTCCAGCAAAGAAGTTGGCAGTTGAGTTCCCTGGGATCAATGCCCCAATCCCTGAGAATGCAGATGAGCGGCTTTGGAGACAACCTCTTCTTATACACTCTTCACAGCATGAAAGAGGCAATTGGTATCATCACTCAATTTCTGTTCAAGGGGTTTCGCCCAATGAGAGTGCAGTTCCTGGATCTTCATTAGCACGTCTGAGGAGTTACAGAGATCCTGAGGTGACATGGAATGAGTATCAGGAGACTGAGACATCAGATGATGCTCCACCAGGTACTGTCTCAAGCAAACCAATTGTAGTTCCACGGTCTGGTAAGTGGACTGCAGATGGAGATGGAGGCCACACAACTGACTTGGTGTTTACTGAGGATACCTCACTGTTGGGGACACCCAGAATAGGAGGAGATTATATAAGAGACAGATCAACACCGTATTTGGACCCACCATTGGGTCTCTCTCTTACTAGTCCCTCCCAGGTCTCTCCAACTGGCAGTGGTTATGGGGAGGATTTTCAGCCATCACCATCACAGGATCTTCCTTCTCCTATACGCGTTACCAGGTGTAGCTCCTTGACATATGTACCCTTAGAGGGTCGACAACTTTGTGAGAATGTTAATTCCATGTCATGCAGCCAGCAATCTTGTCAAGCCTCAGAAATTGGTTTTGAGACTCCACCAAATGATGCATGGGCCCAGGCTCAGGCAGCTCTTGTTGCTCTGCATTCAACCCAGACCAGTGAAGCTACAACTGAATCTCACAGTGAAGGAAACTAAACCTTATCTTTCTGTTGGTCCTTGCAGTGGTGTCAAACGATTCTTTTTATTGCTAGAGAGAGAGGTGGAGAGAAAGGCAAGGCTTTCTTTTGCCGCAGGCTTGTAGAAACGGTAATTGGAAATGTCCCTGTCATAGAGAAATAGAGATTTTGTGTACTTATAGGACTCTGGTTGCCCTACGGTTGTGGCCTTGTACCCACCCAGCTTGGACAGAGCAAGTGAGAGAAGGGAGTTGTATCTTATGCCAAGGGAGTTGTATTCATGCTTCACTGGTGAGTGTATTCTGCTTCTAGGGTGATTCTTAATGATCCGTTTAACATTGACATTGACAGCATTAGTTTAGATGAACCAGATACTGCCAATGCAGATATTGCCACTGTAGTGTTTATGAAGTAGGAATCTTGTTATAACCTCACTATGGCTATCCTGCCGATGCCAATTTTGAGGAAGTCCTCTTGATCCCCATGCAGCATTCAGATTATGTGATTGCAAGAGGAGGATCACTGATTGGATTTGGGCATCCATTATGACAACCTAGATTGAATTTCTTTACTTTTCTGGTATACAATAGGCATGGATTATTGAGCTACAACATTTGCATGCAGCACTCTGATTATCTTGCCAAATCTTCTGATTCAATCTAAATGCACCATACCTTGCCAACACAATTAGAAGAAGATGCAAAGCCCTTCATGTTCTTCAGGCAATCCTAATCCTTGTTTGGGAGGATGCCTGTTCTTGCTGGCTTTCAAGTTGAGAATTTCCTCTGAAATCTTGATGCCTGTTCCTTCATTTGTTGTAGGTTTCTTGTTAAGTATGGGGGTACTTGTCCTTCCTAAAGCAATTTGCAAGTCCTGGGCTCCAGATTCTGTAGTTCCAGAAGCAGCTTTGAAGTGTCTTCACCATTGTATTGATCTTGACCTGTGTTATGGTGAGAGGAATACTGGTGCTTGAGTATCTGTATTGCCATTCTTATTGAGTTCCTGAATGGCAATGTCTACTTTGGCTGGAGCTGGGCCTTGGGCTTTGGAGGGTTGATTGCAGATTTCAGTACAGCTTCTGCGCTTGCAACTACTGAAGACGGCTCATCTAGTACTCAAGGGTGGGGGGGGGGCTTGGAGCTTCATGAATTGATTGAGGAGAGGTGGTTCTCTGAGCTGCATGAATATATTACTGGAGTGTGCTATTCCCAGAAAAGCTGCACCATTTTCAAGGCCTGATGGAGCCCTATTTTTCACTTGGTCAGTTTCAAAAGAACTGGAAAGTTGTACCTAGTGATCCAAGCTTCAAGGGAGAGCATGGGAACAAGACCTTTGTGGATGTTCTTGAGGCAGACACATCCATTCCAAAGAGACGTCTCCAATTCAATCGTGTTAAACAAATGATACCCCCAAACATGTTATGGAGCCAAATGGTTCATTCTTCCTATGCTCTAGTGATGGATCTTTGTTACTAGGAAATGAGTAAGTGAGTCCATGGTTGACATGATTCTGGGTACCCCGAGAGTGGGGGAGAAAAACAACCTGGCTGATTCTGGAAGAAGCTGAACACAGTGAAAGGTTTTGGAAGCTTAGAGCTCTTCCATAATATGGTCAATCTACCTGATACCTCAAATCAAAGGTTTACAACTGTCTGCCGGTCATTTCATCTAAAACTGAAATGTTTGAAGCCATTTCACAAACAGCATCTCATAGATAGTTGAAGATCAGTGTATCAAGGGCTTCACAATAAAAGCTTGTGGTTACAAGATCATGAATGGAAAGGAAGTTTGTACCACCCACCAATGCCCCATGCTTGCTGGATGGTATGTGGATCGGAAATGTATTTTCATTGTTCTCTGGATGTATCCAGAGTCTATAGCTTCAGGCCATTCATGACATTATTACATTATCTTATGCACCCTAAAAATGAATCCTCTGATCTGCACTATCTCAGTCCTTTCCTTTATGACCTACATGGATATGAAAAGGTGCATCAACTTCACCTTTGCCATTACCATTATACAACTATTTTTCCTTAAACACTTCAGTAACATTATTATTTAATTATAGAATTTTTGAATTGACACTACATAAGCTTGGATTGAGAGCATCTCCAACGGCTCCACGGTAAATAGTCACGTCACATCTACACTGGCGTGTCTAATTTAGAGTTGTGAAGGAGATTTTTTTGGCAGTAGACCATTGCCCAATGATTCCACACAAAACATCTCCGCTACAAGTCTAGAAGTCTAGTGCATGCACGCGGTAATGGCAGAGAGTACCAAGATTTTAGCACACCAAGAACACCAACATTATGTGTGAAGAAAATCCCTCTTTGCCTCTTCAAGCATCTGTGTGTTTCTTCCTGAATCGAAATATTCAAAGTTTCGCTTTTTTTGAAGCAATTTGTGCTTGTGTTTCTCTTCATCTTCTATGCCCCAATGCAACCGAATTTGTGCATTTCATTTTTTCTTTGGTTCAATTTGTGCAATTTTTTTTTTCATCTGTCCTGTGGCTCATCGTGACCAAAGTTGTATGCTATTCTTCTCCTCTAGTTTTTTTTCCGGTCATTTTGCATGTTTCATCTTTGTGCATCTATTTGCTATTCATTTTGAACCAAATGGCAGTAGCATTGAGAGCTGAACTTGAGAGAAATATCCAAGCTAGCCTTGCATCAGAGGATGAAGATGATTTTATGGTGGATGTATTTCTTGACCTATTGCAAGAGAGTGTAGATTTGGTTGAACCAAGGAAGCAACATGGGGGATCCAGGCCCGGTCGAGCTACTAATCTTTCTAGAGATAGAGCTCAAGGACATGATAGGATTTGGAATGACTATTTCAGTGCCACACCTGTTTATGATGACAAATTATTTTGACATCCCTATAGGATGAGGAAGAGTTTGTTTTTGAGCATATTGGATAGGGTGGTTGCTCATGATGCATATTTTGTTCAAAGAAAAGATGCTGCAGAAGTTTTTAGTTTGTCAAGTATTCAGAAATGCACAGCTGCTTTGAGGATGTTGGCTTACGGTATTGCTGCAGATGCTATTGACGAGTATTGTAGGCTTGGAGAAAGCACTGCAATGGTTTCCATGAAACAGTTTGTTGTCACCATCAGAGCATGTTTCCAATCTACATACTTGAGACAACCTACTCGTAATGACATTGAACAGCAAATGAGGATCAACGTAGATCAAGGGTTTCCTGGCATGTTTGGGAGCATTGATTGTATGCATTGGGTTTGGAAAAACTGTCCTGTGGCGTGGCAACGTTAGTTCCAAAACAAAGATGGTGATGTAACATCATTTCTGAGGCTATTGCTGACCGATCATTCTGGGTTTGGCATGCCTTCTTTGGCTTGGCTGGAGGTAACAACGACATTCATGTCCTTGACACTTGTTGCTGACTTTCTTAGGGGATGCAACAGATGTTGGTTTTGTTATTAATGGAAACCATTATGCACATTCCATTGACATGTGAATGCTAACATGATTGATGTTCAATCACCCTATTCGTCACTAATTTTCCAACAGTTCCAACAGAGTCGACTTTGGTGTGATTAAGCTACAAACTTCTAATAATGTCCAAGCCCACACCTTTTTGATGCGAAAGAATTTCAAAATTCTGAGGCTTAGAGTTGGAGAAGCTGGAGCCACTACAACTGGAGCAACATAAAAAGCTTTTGGAGCTCCAAAGAGCTTCTGAACCTATTCAGCAACTACTAATTGTCTTGTTTGGCAAAGCTTGAAATGAGTGGCCATGTTGTGTTGTTATTTCACACCCAAAACACACAAAAGGTGAAAATTTTCAATAACTAACAAACCAAAATTCCACCTTCCTTCCCCCAATCCATTTCTTCACACCCCAAAACCACAGAAAAAAACCAAAGTTTTCTTAAAACTAAATCAAAGTCCCAACCTTCCTTCCTCCAATGAATTTCCTCACACCCCAAACACATGAAAAACCAAAATCAAATGGAACAAATAATCACTAACTTGTTGGATCCTCAATGCTTGCAACCCTAGCTACTAGCAAAAAAAACTAGCATTTACCACATGAATACATGAGATTTTGTAAGTGCAAGCAACCCTAATGTTCTCCCTTAGATGCACTGCAACAACTTGACCACAAATTCAATTAGGGCAAGGTCACACTTTGCTGAATCATTCAAAGTTTTGCAAATTGTTAAAATCAGAAGAAAGATAGAAGAACCTTGATTGTTTGAAGAGATAAAAACACATGTATGGAACTCAAAATACAAAGCTTTGAATTGAGTTGCAACAATTAAATAAAAAAACCAAAACAAAATTGTCGTGTTCATTCTTGTACGTTTTTCTACATGAGTTCGTATTCAATTGGAATGTCCGTCTCAAGAGATGGGCCTTGAATAGCTTCACGACCGACACTGGTGTTATCAAAATCTTCACCAAAATCCTCTACACGAACTTCATTATGAAGAGATGAATGAGTTGTAGGTGCGGCTGGGACAAGAAATAGTTTGACTGCTGGTGCGATTGGTTGAGGCATTGGTTCACGGGCTTCACGCACATGAGATGCAACGTTTGGCTGCACATCTTCATTCAACCGACGTCGCAACTTACGCATTTCTTCAACTCTTCGTAATTGCACATACTCTACTGCTTTGTCACCTTCAAGTGAACCAACAGAAATCGTGAACAAAGCAAGGGCCGCTTGGTTTTCTAAAAGCCTTTTTCAACGTTGTGGCATGAACTTGCTATCGAAGTGCCTCCTCCCTTGCTTTTGCATTCCGATCTCCTTCTTTGACAGATTTGTTTCCAATTGGTCTTCCTCAAGTGTTAGCACTCATATGCCTGTTCTCCACCGCTCTGATTGTGCTATAATCGACATCCACAGACTCAGCCATGTTAGGTCGTTTCATTGGGGTGATCTTCTTCACTTCGTCTCGATTATCAGACAACCGAGGAAGCTCTCTCAATATTAGCCAATAATGCAAGAAAGAAAAAGATTGGTTCTTTCCTTGCTTCACTCTATACAAATCCAAAGCTTTTTGTAATGTGTCTTCTTGCGATGTTCCTCACTCATTCAACGCAACCACAGATGCAAAAACTCCAACAAATTTTGACACATCATGCTTAATCTTACACCACGAAGCTTTCCAAGCTTCGTGCTGGGCTATCACCATTGCCCACAGGTTTGTTTACTACATAGTGAGCAGTCACACGATCCCAAAATGTGCTTGATTTCTAGTTGTTGCCAACATGAACGTCTTGCAAAACATGAAGAAATGACCTTGCAAGTTGTTTCTTTTCGTCTGCGTTGAAACTTTTCCCCTTCCTTTGTCTGCTCAAAGCAAGTATTGTGCTTGGGGGCTCAAAGGAAGCCATGGCTGGAGATGCTCTAATCCAAAGCTTTCCACAAGGTTTTAGAACTATTCATGTCCCATAGCAAACCATGGAGGAGGGTTACTTATACACTAATCATGTTAACACATATGCACATTTAATATCACCAAGTGTTTCATCTACTTACCCAATTGCATAGTGTGAAATGGAAGTACAATGTTTTACAAGATACAAGATAGGTTACCTTATGCATCCCCAAACTTTTTGATAGATTCAATTACAAGTCCAAAGATGAAAATAGTGAAAGGATAAGGAGTCAGGGTGCGTTCCTTGACTCATAGCACTTCAAGGGTAGAGAGACGTGCTAGAGTTTCGGGATGAAACTAGGACAAACGACAAGTTATTTAATTATTCGCACAAACTTGCACAAACCAAACAATAAATTCGTTAATGTACAGTCGGAATATTTTTTATGCACTGATGAGTCACGAACAACCACGGACTCATAAGACTCATCACGGCCCAAACTTGGGGGAAGCCATCACCTTCCCCCTTATAGTATACTATATACCTAGTCACGGTATTAACATCCAAATGTTATTTTGTTCTAGTATTCCCAAGTGGAAGTCCCAAATTTCTCAAAATTGGAACTCCCACAACTTTGAAGGCCCATAATTTTGTGTGCAAATCTTCGATTGAGGTGACGTTTGAAACAAACTTATAGCCTTCGTCAAGAGCTTTTTAACGATATGTAACACGCCACTTGCACACAAGGAAGTCAAGGCAATTCCCAACTTTTAATGGTCGGGAGTTGGCCATAACTTGTATTTTAATTACCCAAATTGGTCATGTGAACCCATTTTGGACATCTACATTCCAAGAGTTTTCTAACAATATAAAGAACTTTTCAATCCAATAGGTTTTGACCTTTGCAATTTCTCTTTGAAAATTTTGGGAATCCATCGGGACTTCAACTCTCAAAGTGGAAACTCACTTGGGAGTGTGAAAATTTATTTCCTCACACTCTCCCATACTCCCACACTCCCAGGAGCATAAAATGTGACTCCTGAGCTTCCCTTTTGGCCCACACTTTCGCAAGCCTTTGCTTTGATCATGAACCTAAGGCTAAAATTATCACATTACTAAGGTGTAACTAGTATTTTTTAAGGACAAAATTTAGCATTTTTTAAAAAAAAATAGCCATTCTACCTTGTATTGTTAATTTAAAATAAAAACCATGTATATAGAAAAACATGGATGGGAACCCATCCACAAAAAGTACAAGGCAAATAAAGCACGAAAACACAAATCACTAAAAAACATAATAGACAAGACATCACTAATACACAAATAAAATAAAAGATCATAAATTTTTAAAAATCATTTATCATAAATCAATTAGTGACAAAGGTGCACTAATTACAATGTGTGGAAGATGTAAATAATGTTTATCAAGCATGGCAACATGTTGGAGAATCACAATGGTTGGAGGATTATGGACACACAATGCCAATAATAAGAAATAAGCATGATAGGAACTAAAGAAGACTGTTGATGATAAGTTATAATGGCATGAACACAAGTAATTAAAAAAAATTGAAACAAGAATCTCCCTTGGTAATCATGCATTTTACAATTTTTCTTCACAACAATTAGGTCATGTCACACATCATTAGCTTCCATTTTTTGAAGAGAGTTCCTTGCCATCATTTCCTTTCTTTTTGTTTAGTTTGTCACCTTGTTATTCATTGAAAAGAACATTAATTGAATTTGACATTATGTTTGTGCTTTAATAGTTAAAAGATGTTTGAGTTTGAATGTTGAAGACAAACAAAGATACAATAAAAGAACTATTTGGAATTATTGAATGAAAAATTTGATAATGAACATGAATCAAATTTGATGTTATTAATGCAATAAAACATGATACAAACAACGCATGTTACAAATTAAGCTTGAGATATGAAAGTTGAATACAATTATCAAAACTTGTGTTGACAAGGTTTTAAAATGATGTTTTCAATACCTCTATTTATATTATCCCATGGAACTTTTTAAAAATTCATCAAACTTTTTAAAAGTCCTACCAACTAAACTTTCTAAACACTTCCATTGACTAGGATTTTTAAAAGTTTCTATCAATCCTTTTGGAGGCTTTCATTAACAATGTTTTTTAGAAAAAAAAAAGCATATAATCTTTAAGTCTTTCTAAATTTTTAGAAAAAAATGTTTAGTTTTTGAAAACCAAGGTTCTTATTTTATATTTTGTTAATGAATTATTAATGATCGAAAGTGGATCAAAGCTCCAAGTTCCAATGGCTTATCATTGGTGATAGGAAGTGGATGTGGTGAATGCATGTTATGGTGTAGACAAAAAATTGTCACAATTTGACAATTTTCAATACCTATGGAACTTTGATATATCATGATGGATGTTTGGAAAACATTTTGTAACTAAAAATTTCAATTCATGATGGTTTCCATCCCAATATATGATTGTATCATGAAATTGGAGCAAATATGGACAAATTAATAATTAATTCAAGTACATTTTCACTTTGCAACCACCATGTCACAATGTTGCAATTGTGAAAAAGGACTATGAAGGATTAGATTTAATGTTAGTTATCCACAATATTTTGCACATGTAAAAAAACAACCATGAAGAAAAGTCTCTTCACTAAAATTTTCAATTTCTTTTCAAGTTATGAAGTTCATACCATATTTTTTAAAACATTTGTTAATACATTATATTATAACATAATGATCTTTTTAAGTTATAAAATGTTCTTCCATTGAAGATGTAAATGGGTTAAATGTTGTTTTTATCATTTTACATAAACACAATGGATTTTCAAAATTAACAAAAATGGTATTTTTTTAATCTAAAAAGGAAACTAAATCATTGTTTATAAAATTATTGGTGTATTTTTACACAATAATACAACTACCAATCAATTGCATATTGATGGGTTTAATAACATATTTTATGTTTGAAGCTCAAATTAATTATATGTGATTTCTAGAAAATTTCACAGTGAGTGAAATTTTACATGTTACTACTTTTAATACTATATGTGGTCCCAATTTTCACTAAAATTGTCTACACCATACCATGCATCTACTTAATGTTCCAATGGCTAGTCATAAGTGTCACCATTATATTCAAATGTTTATTATGTGAGTGAAAATTGCAACTTGTTATTGCTTCAATCAAATGTGTAAGTTTTTAACCTATGTAAGTTTTGATCTCTTTCATATATCATAATACCTCGGTTGGTTAAGCACTAATTATTTATTTTTTTGCAATTGTCAATTTTTTGAAAAAAAGATGTTTGCCATGCTAAAAATCTGAATTCAAAGCTCTCAAACACAATAACAATTGAAATAAAAAGTTTCATTTCATCTTTGTAAAAAAATAAAAACGACATTTAACCCAACTACATCTTTAATGAGAGGACCTTTACAACTTAAAAAGGTCATAATCATCAACATTATCATAACATAATATACTATTGAACCTTAAGTGTTCTTTGGAGGGATTTAAATTGAGGTTCAAAGAGCCTATAAGTTTTTGCAAAATGTTAAAACACATTGGATTTCAATGTTGTTCTATCTAAACAAATCTTGGCAAAATATAAGTCATTACTTTTGTACAAGTTTGATGACCAAGCAACCAACTCCACATCAAACTCTAATTTTGGGGCTCTGATTTGATGTTGAAACTTTTTTGGGTTTGAGTTGTGTTTTGCCCTTATTTGAATATATGCAAGTTTACTCAAAGTTCATTCATTCTCATGATCTTTTCATTTGTGTTTTCATAAATGGAATCAAAGCTTGTGAAAGGGATTTGTACAAAATGTATGTAAATCTAATTATGAATTATGGACATGCAAATGAATTTTTTCAATTCTTCCTTGCTATTGTGAATCACATTTATGATTACACATGGCTTGGATTTCTTAAATTTAACTATAGTGTGAAATATGTGAGATTTTAATTTTTTCTCACTCATATGTGATTTATAAACACCTATTAATTGTGTGTTTGAATTTTATTTCTAAGCTTAATTCACTAAATGCAATTGACTCCATGAAGTAACAATGCACTATTGTCACTTCTAGGTTGATTTAAGAATTGGAGCGCAGATTTCCAACTCAGGAGATTATGAATGTTACTAAGGTGATTTACTCATAATTTTGGGTGTAGCTTAAAACTAAGCAACATCATTTTTTTGGCAATGTTGAACAATTTGAAAGCACATTATTGCTTTGGGAAAGATATTGGCTTGATTAGAATGTTCATCATGCCCTTGTTTGATGAAACATTGTTGGTGGAACATTCATTTTTTTCAAGTTCACTATGTTCGTCAATTATCACATAACCATCCTCTAAAAGGTAATCCTTGCATTGAAATTTGGTGCAACTTGGCCAACAACCAACTCCTTTCTCATAAGCTATATGAATGGCTAAAACTCATTGAATTATCAACAACCATAGTTATGGGTATTGTAGAAGATGGAAGATGCTTATCAAATCTAGGTTTCATGAAAAATAACTTTACAAATATGTTGACAACACATTCCGATTTAGCTTTCAAGATGTTTGTTAAAAAATTCATTATTTTTAAACAAGTTTCCTTTTGTTGCAACAATGAGTGCTGAGAATGTTGCAAAGTCCTAACATGGAGTAGAGGCATAGTTGGAACATCAACAAAGCTCTAAACCCTAACCATTTTCCTTTATGCAATTTGTGTTATTTTTTTCACTTGAAATGTTGCATTGCTTGATTTATTTCAGTCAAAATTTCTCTTTTATTTTTTTATTGCTACGAGGTTTGTCCATAGTATGCAATTTCAATTTTTGCAAATTAAGCTTCAATTGCACCTTTTTTATTCTTGTTTTGTTATGTTTTGTTTTTTCCAAGCAATCTCCTTGTAATGCAATAGCCAAGTTTTCAAGATTGTAGTTCAGTTCCCCTAGGAGATTTACAATAGCTAGTTGTTATTTTACTAATTTTTGCATGTGGTTGCAATGTGTGTCCCCTTTGAACTACAACTAGTTGCTAACTTTTGTACATGGAGATGCACTTAGATGCCAATTTTTTGTGCATTGAACTCCACTTGATTGCCAATTTGCATACATACAATTGCATGTGGTTGCCTCCCAACTTTATACTCTAAACATGAGTCCTCTCAACTTTATATTTTGAATTTGAGCATTTGAGTTTGTAGCTTGTTTTCAGCCATGCCTTAACATACATAGCCATCTTCACAACCACTAAAACTTTTAGGTTGAAAATTTGAAATACTGAGCTGCCTTAAAGTAACCACTTGTGCCACACACCAAATTGGAAGAAAATAAACCCTGGTTGCAACCTTGGTAACTCAAAGGAAGTGTACCCTTTTGGATTGGCAGCCCAGCCATAGAAGGCATAGTGCAGTGTGGGAGTGGTTCTTTGATTTTATTATAACCTTTATGTTCTGAGGCTTTGAAAAATCTCAAAGAACCGGCAGGTCGCAGGAAAGAGCTGGCAAAGAACTGGTGGTTCAGAGGGTGGATTCTTTAATTGGTTATTTGGTTTCTTCTAAGCCATAGTTGATAGGCCAAAATTTTTGTTTTCTGATTTTCCGAGAGCCACCGGTCAAGGGGACCATACACCCAGAATTTAACCGCCGGTTCTTTCTCTGATAAAAGGAGAGAACCACCCAACAGGGGTCTAGTGCAACTCAAGTGGGCAAGTACATTTGGAACTTGCTTGTGTTTCACCATTATTGTTCTGGGGGTAGGCTACAACCAGTCCTTGCAAAAGTGTTTGTTAGAAACTCAAGCTGGTGTACACTGGCAGAGTACTGGCAACCATTTTGGTGCTTGTTTTTTAAATAAGGCTAGAGAGAACCAATTGGTGGCTACTAGGGTTACTACCTTAGTTAGGGCTAGTGGGTTGTTAGGAGTTAGAGAGTAAAAACAGCAATGAAGCCAACCACCATGGTTAGCCAGGGGGATTAGAACCAGGTAAGTAGGACAATTAGTGGCTACTAAGTAAAGTAGATGCATGTAGAGGAGCAGAGGGTTACTACATAAGTAAAGGGTTAGTGGGTTGGTAGTAGCAAGATAGTAAAGACCACCATGGTTGTTAGTTGTTACCTAATGAACTACAACCCAATGGAAAATTGTTTCCTATCCATCCTCCATTCATCTCTCATGGTGTGGTTGTGGCTGATGGTTCACTCTACCCGGGGGAGTAGGTACTCTGACCCATCCAGGTACAAAGGAAGAGCTTTGTGGTGGCATTTTATGGGAGTTGTACATGTGAAAGTTTTGTGTGTTGCTTCTCAAAAGGACATGATTCAAATCGGCACCAATCACTCATACACACCCTTTTGAGACCAGTTCAAATTTGTCATTAAACTTGATGTGCAATCAATCCGTAGTCCGCCCCCCTTCACACTATGGTGAGAGACTTTGACAATGAAATGTTGAAAGCCCTCAAAACACATGCAAAGGTTGTCAAATGGAAATCCAGAAATCATTTATGTGTGGACATGGGTTGTCAAATGTAATGTAAAGTGAATGAAATTAAATTTTTATTGAAGTATCAACATATTATAGCCATATATATATATAATGTAGCCAAAAAAGGTAACTAATTAATTTTTATTTTTAACTTGACATTTTGACCAATCATGGTCTTTTTGAGCTCACGGTCTAACAAATGTCCAATCCACTTCTTTAAAAAACTATTTAAAAAAATTTATTAAAAAAACCTGAGTTTGGACCATCAAAATCTTACCAATCATGGGTTTTTGAACTCGTGCTCTTAATGGGCTTGTTGCTGCTAGGCCCACTTCATATATGTGGGCATGAAACATAATCATCCATGTTGATTTTTCATTTAATGTTGTTTTTTCATCCATTTACATTTTTCCTTGTTCCCTTGGTCTTTCAACTTTGTGTAAAGTGAAATTGAATTCCTAAAATGGTTTTCCTCCAATTCATCGAGATTCTATTTTGGTGATAATCATGGGCTTTTAGGCTTTAAGGTAAAAAGGGCTTTACATCTGATTTTCTATGAAAATGAGGATTTGTGTAGGGCACTTGTGTAGATGGCTTCTTCTCAACTAGGCCAATGCCCATCATAAAACTACAAAATGCCATGTACACTGTATCGTGAATGAAGTACACCCTTCAAATTATGTGAGGAATCAAAAGGCTCAATGAAAAAACATTTGACTACTCTTGTATTGTCCGATTTTTAGGGTTTAGGGTTTATGGGTGGGACTGGGGAAACAATGGGTACACGATATGCACCCATTACTCCCCTTTCCATCAGTTAGGTTAGGCTAAAGAAGGTTGAAAATGGTGACAAATCATTTTTTAAAGAAAAGTTTCATGCAAGCAATAAGTCTTGACAAATATGTAGGAAGGCCCAGTTTTTTTTTTCTTTTGGGTTTGGTGAAGGGCAAGAGGAGGAGGAGGAGGAGGAGGAGGAGTAGAGGGACCTTCTTTTGTTTTTTTTCCTGTTCCCAATGTGTTCTCATCGAGTTTTCAAGGGGTTCTCTTTAAGTTCCCCAATAGCACTGCACTTTTATCCCATATGCTTTGGCCAAAGTTGAACTTCTTTTGTATATATAAACTATAAAGGGGGCCAAAAGGGAAACACCTTTGTTCTTCTATATTTGGGGGAGTGCCTGGGGGATGTTTAAAAGAAAATTGTGATAGGCCAATCAAAATGGCTTCTTAAAAAAAGATTTATTTATTTTGGTTGCACCCTCAACTAATTATTATTAGAAGCAACAAATTGGTACCCTAATTTTAACACTATGTTGCATGTGCTGAACACTGGTAGAGCACCAAATAGGAGATTGTGGGTGGAGCTGCTCTTATCAACAACTCAAATGTACACCTGATCTCTAATCTTTTCCCTTAGAAATTTGGGAAAAAGGACACAAAGAAGCCCATTAAAAGTAAGACACAGCTCAGTACAAGCAGTCCAAATTTGATCTCCCAAGTGTTCAGAAAACCAGACTCCAAAAATTTGAAGGCTGTGCACCAATGCTGAAAATGCAGATTGCAAGTTGCAACAGATGTAAGAGCATCTCCAGCCCCCACAGAGTCTGGGTTCACCAGAGGCACATACACCTCTTACCATGGTTGGTAAAAAAGCATGCTACAAGAGAATGTGGTTTTTCTCAGACAAAAAGAAGCTCGCTACTCATGACTCATGTTTGAGGTAAACTTTGTGGCTTTATTCATTACAATGCGTAATGTGTGATGTTTATTATGGCATATTTATTTATTTATTTATTTATTACATTAAAATGACAATTTGATAGAAGATAATGGCACGTATAGTGACACATGTAACATGTCCCATTACCGAATGTCAAAATGTCATTTTAATGTAATACATGCCACCATAAATGCATAGACTCTAAGACATTCCAGAAACCTTTGCACAAGAGAGCTGATATAAAATATATGACTTTGTTTCGGTATGGAGTCACAACAATATGCTTGGTAGTAGGTACCTACCATAATACCTTGGCAGCTTTGACATGAATTATATTATTTCAGAAATGTTGGAATTTTCAAGAAATTGTCTTTTTTTTTTAGGAATTTTTTCCTCCAAAGAAATTTTTTTGGGGAAGGAAAATAGAGAAATTTTCCTTCCCCAGAAAATTTTCTTTGGAGGAAAAAATTCCTTCATGGAAATTTCAAAAAAATAAAATTATTCACAACCAAAGAAAATGCATTGAATATGCAAGCGGAAGATGATAAATCTCAATCATGACATTTTTAAAATTATTGAAAAACTTCAACCTAGTTGGAACTGCCAATTTTATCTGCACAGTTTGCTGCTCACAACAAAACCCGGAAACACATACTTTTCCAAACAAACACACAAAAGAGCAAAAGAAAGTCCAAAATTGCTGACACTAATGGGTGACCCAAGCAGCCCCCAGTTTGGACTTTGGAGGGGGGGGGAAGATGAACTCCTTCAGCTCACAGCCTATTAAAACCACCTTAGTAAACTAGTAGGTTTGGCACTAAATAATTAAGAGGAAAACAAATTCAGGACTTTTGAGAAATTACTAAGATTACTTCACAAGTAAAATGTATATATTAATAAAACTTTAGTGGTTATGTTGAATTTTTTTGAAAAAAATTATATTTGAATTTAGTTCCAGTTGTGTGGAGAATATTATGATAATAATGGTCCCAAATCCAAATCATTTTTGATTTGGATTATAGATCAGATGCTCATTGGCAGCCAATTTTTATTATTATTTTTGGAGTTTAAGCATAAAGATTAAAATACCCACTGACAACAAAGTTGTGAGCAAAAAACCCAAACACTTTTGACTTGGATTAGAGATGAAATTAGATGCCCATTGACAGCTGAAGTTCCTTTCCTGGACTGTAGAAACAAAGTTGGAAATACCCATTGATAGCAAAGTTGTGAGCAAAAACTCTTTTGCAAATGGAGCAGGAATTTAGTCCAGGGATTTAAGTTATTTCCTTCATTTAAAGCCAGATATATATATATATATGGGAAAATTTTCTCATTCTAAATTTTCCATCACAGATTAGCCTAGTTCTGTGCAAAAAAAAAGCTTTTAAATGTTTCGTTTTTCGTAAAGCCCACTCTGAAAAACTAGACTCTATGCTCACCCCCAAGACATGGAGACCAAATTACACATTGTAACATATAACCCTCCAAATAATACACTAGGAAAAATCTCAGAGGTCTTTACAATCTAGAATAACCAGTCTAGAACAAGCTTAAAGGCATCAAGATTGTTGGCAAAAACTAGTTTCAAAATGTTGAAATTCTTACCTGCATGTTGTAAGGACTTTCTCTAACTATGAAGAAAATCAAAAAAATTCCCAGAAAAACCCAATTGATATGTTTTTAAAAAAGGACAAAATTTGTTAATAAAAACACAGACTGGTACAGAGCATTGTGCCCCGTTCACACTGCCCACACAAAGTGCTCATGGGAGGAAACCTGCACCTCCCTCCCTCCCTCCCTCGCTCGCTCGCTTGGCACAAATGGCCTCTCCGAGCACCCCGGCATGGTTGAAATCCACACACATGTCGCTGCAGCACCACACTTATGGGTAAAAGAAGCAAGTACAGAACACAACACAGGGAGGGAGGGACAGAGGGAGATACACACACACAACACATGTAAAGTACACAAAAGCTCTTGAGTGTTTTGTTTATTCAAGACATTCCTCATCACGAGAAATGGAAACTTGGGGTACAATACAAAAGATGGATGGGTCCAACTTGGGAAGCACAGCAGCAGCAGCAACAGTACTAAAAACCATTGGGAAATAAATATTAATAGAATCAGGACTAAAAAACCATTGGGGAATTGATGATCATCAACAGCTACATTGCAACGACGCACAAGGAGAATGTGGATGGGGCCGGCAGGCGGACCTTATATGACATCTTCACACCGGTCTTAATATCGGACCTTGAGAGGAAGAGAGAGAGAGAGAGAGAGAGATTGGATTCCCTTTAGTTATATTCTGAGCTGACGGCCGAGTGCGTAGGACTCGGAGTGGGGCTTATGAACAGGCCGTCGTAGATGACAGCAGCAACTGCAGCGCCGATGAAAGGGCCGACCCAATACACCCACTGGTTGGTCCAGTTCCAAGCAATCAAGGCAGGGCCGAAGCTACGAGCCGGGTTCAAGGAACCGCCGCTGAAGGGTGCTGCAACTAAGATCCCTGCCAGAACTGTGAAGCCGATTGCAAGAGGCGCAATCACTCCCAAGGAGCCTTTCGCGGGGTCCACTGCAGTGGCAAACACCACAAACACAAGTGTGAAAGTGAGAACGGCTTCTATCAGTACAGCTCCCCATGCTGTCTCGTCAGCTCCGATTGCGTGAACCGCAACAACTTCACCCGTGCTTACTATCTGTAGTACCCAAGCTCCAGCAACTGCACCAAGGAGCTGTGCGATCCAGTAGAGTACTAGTCTGATGATGGTTATCTTCCCCGCCAATGCAAGTCCCAATGACACCGCCGGATTGACATGACCACCTGAGATGTTGGCCGTCGCTGCTACCAGCACAACAATCGCTAACCCATGCGCCAGCGCTATGAGTACCAGACCCGCAGCGTCGGTATCTCCCACATGGAGCTTGCCGTATGATAACACGGAGCCCACACCGATGAAGACGAAGAGGAACAGGGATATGAACTCCGCTAACGCTCCTTTCAGCGCGTCTGGCGCTGCAAATTCCTCGGGTTCACCTACTGCAATCTGCCCCATCTTTTCCTCCTTCACAACAAAAACACAACCCAAAACAATCACAACAACAGAACTTCCCGCGAATTCTACTGTCGGCAAACAAGACTTCCGCGAGCGAGCAAGCGACAGAGATACAGAGAGAATCGCGCGCGCGCGCCCACACACACACACACACACACACCGTGAAGCTGCGATCTCGCGACGGAGTATTATAGCAAGGTGGGAGGAAAATTCCGCACGCGGAATATGAGGTTAGCTTTGGGGGGAGTCGCGGAATCGAATAGTGGAAGACGCGCGGAAACGAACCGTGGAAGACGGGGTGCGGAAACGAACCGTGGAAGACGGGGTGCGGAAACGAACGGTGGAAATGTGCGGAATCTCCTCTGCGTATAATACTTTGTTACTAAGCAAGTGCGTGTGCAAACAAAGTGGGCCCAAAATAGGGCCAAAAAAAAAATCAACCCCAGATTCTTCCATTTAATTTTATTTTTACCACAAGTAGGGAGGCTACCTATGTGGGACATTTATTTATTTATTTATTTATTTATACCCCAAATTGGCTCCCAAATAGACACTCAGGTACCTCACGTAGCTTGGGAAATTGACCCTTTTGGGACTAATTTTACCTTGGACATTTTTAAAAAAAAATCTCTCCCTTCATCCCTCAAGAGCTACCTACCTAGAAAAATGTTTTGTTGGCCTTGCCCACCAAGGCAAGGATATTGTGTTTCGACTCATTATAGAGTATAGCAGCTTAAGGGATTTTTTGCCCTTAGGTAATAATAATAGATCTATTTTGAAATGAGGATTTTTTGCACCTATTTTGAAATGAGGTTTATTTTTATTTATTTTTTCAATATGGTACAGAATTTACTTGTGAGGAATACACAAAAGAGAGGTGTATAAAAATGTAACCCATTTAATTAGAGTTCAAACATTTATGAGTCGGATAATGCCCCCCATGAACAAGGCATTCCCAAAATAAGTGCCTGCCCGAGGCAGAGCTGAAGCTTTTAAAATTTAAATGGTTTGAAAAAACATTGCAAAACGGACTCACTTGGTCCCTTTGGATGATTTATGTTCGTAAAAATGATGAAATGAATTTCTAATAGACCCGCAACCACGTTTATGAACAGTATTGTTTCATGAATTTTGGATGACTCACAAAAGTTTCATCCATTGGCTAGTACTGTATTAGTAATGTGTAATTCTATAGCCTTTTACATTAATATTTGGCAAAGTAGCCATTTTCACCAATTTCCATTGGTTTTTCATTTTGCAAAAAATTATCCAAATTAACTTGAGAAATTTATTTACCTTCACACTATGGAGGTATACAATAATTTGAGTTTTTTTTACATTTTTATCATTAACAAAGTTCATAAAATTTGGTTCAACTATCATTTTCTCCACATGCACTCTAATGTTATGTCTTTCGTAAGAAGGGTTTGCAATTGTGATGTTGTAGAGAATCATCTTCACTAATTTTTAGGGGGTTGCAAAAGTTGGGGGCTTTGATTATCATACTCACATTTCTAATTTAACCCTTTTGGTGTTGAATAATTTATCATTAAAATCGAAATTGGTTTTTCAAACTAGTGTCATGCAAGTTTTTTCTTTGACATATCTTTGGGTAAGGTTGTATATATATATATATATTTTATTTTTATTTATTTATTTTCTCATCGAGTAAGGTCAAAAAAATTCATAAGGTTAAGGTCCAAGTACCTCTATCATATACCCCTTCTTAGGATAAAAGAATGGAAATTTTCTATTTGAAATATATCCTTGCCACACACTTACCATTCTTAACATGTGCACTTTTATCACATGTTAACAATCCTCAATTTTATTGAATATGGTTTGCCCAAATTTTCTCACCTATGTAGGTGGACCAAAGGGAGTGACATTATATTTTCATATAGAAACTTATATTTTGTGGAGCTTCCAAAGTTTCATTTGTTTTGTTTTTTTTTCTTGTCATGGGCCAATCAAATTGACTGATTGTAACAATAATCATAATCATAATAAGAATTGGGAAGGCACCCCTATTTAATTAATAAAACTAACAAACTCTAGGGTTTCAATCATATATACTCTAATTCTTTTTACCTTGATGCCAAAAATACCTAACTTTGAGTACAAGTATTTTTATATATATCCAAGGTTATGAATAGAATATAAAGTTTCAAATCTATATATTTTTGGGTATGCACTTCATTAAGGTATGTCGTTTTAAGATAAATAAGTTAGAGTTAACAATATGCCCTGTGAATATATCCATGTAAAAGATATACTTGCACAACATTGGCTCAAACCGATTGAACATTCACCCTCGATGCATTGAGATAAAAAAAAAATTCACGTTTCAATGAATATTTCAACTTTTCTATTCTCTACTATTTGGATTATTCACGTCAATATGCATGTGTCAAATACAATACTTCCTACTTCAAGGACATGTCAAAACTTAACCAAGCACTTTTCCCTAAATAAACCTAACCAAGCACTTTACACCAAATAAACCTAAGCCCAAATGGGTGAATGCTTAAATGTTAGAAGGATTTTTTCACAATAAAAAAATATTTTTTTCCTCAAAGGGATAGAATATGTCATGTACCCACTGGGTATCACAAAAACCCATGTCACATAAACCATCATTCATTTGCATTGTCGCAAATCGTTGAGGTTTAACACTTATGCACAATAACATGACAAATAATTGTCCAAGCCACATTGGGTCTATGTGCACTAAAGGGTATGCGATTTTAAGTAGCATGAAATCGAGCTTGGATGAGCGTTGGTATGTTCAGGGTACCATACCTGGACAGGTATTAAATCGACGTATGCAATTTGTCTCCCTGTAGAATATGAGTTATGCTGAGCTCGTTTGCTTAAAAAGCTCTTTTGAATTGCAACACGTGATGCATGCATGCATGCCTTGCTTGCCACAACCCTGTAGCAAGGGCCCCATCATGTGCAACAACAGCAGCCTCAGACTCATAATCCTAATAGCATTAGCCCCCGCTCTCCAGTGGCTAATCAAGTGGAGCCACCTTGCAATCACGGACTTTTGTTACCAATAAACCTTTAAAGCATGGGCCTGCAACATCCACCAAAAGCTTCTTTCCTGAAAAACAATTTGCTAGGTTTGTTGTTGTCACTCACCCGACCAAAAACTCTTGTGCTGTGGCATTGGATCAATCTCAATAATGGCTATCTGAAGTATTGTTCTCATGGACCTTTTCAGTTGAAGCTTGTGACAATGTTATTTATTTTGATCAGTGTACGGGAAGGGCTAGTCCACAAAATGGTTTGTTGTTTGAGGGCATGGAGACTAACTAGAGCTGCAGCCCAAATTTCCATGCCCCCCAACAACATAACCTCGCATGTGACTCGTCCTTCACCACCATCTTTTTTAAAAAAAACCCTCAACCCTAAATGGACAAATGTTCATGAGCTTCTTCTTTGTTTGCATTTTGATAATAGAGTTATCCGTAAAGTGACGCAATGACAGGGTGAGAATGGTCAGTTTCAGCATATTAGGGCGTTCGAGCATAATATTATGGCATCAAACCCATAACTGGGAATGAAAATTTTACAAAACGAAATAACTGGGACCATATCTAGTTTTTCCACCAATTTTGGTGGTAAAGTGAGTTTCATCCTGTCTTTCCTCTTTCCTGAGCGCCTGCAATCCTGCTACATGTATTTTCACTGCTATTTTCTGTGCAATTAGTCTCGAACCTTCTGCATTAAACGCTGAGTTTCAGCATTTCATAGTGAGATTTAATAAAATTTCATTATTTTTGCTGATGCCACATACTGAGAGAGGGATACGGGGTGAAAGCAGGCCCAAAGACAGGAGAAGGACATGAGGTAATATCAAGCTCAAATTAGTTTTATATCACTTTCAATATAAGGCATATACTTGCCACATACCAGCCAAAAATCGTTCTTGGGCCCAAGACCAACCTTGTATGAAAGTGTAAGGTAATGCCACCGCCATGGTGAAAATTGACAATATTTGCTTTTTAAAAAATTACCATGATACCCTGTGGGTACCCACTAAGTAAATGCTGGGTATCACAGTAAAAAAAAAACTAAGATCGGCATTTTGAAAAGTGAAATCATACGGGTTTGTGAGTGTTTGTTTCACTTTTTGAAATGCCCACTTGCATCTCTCATCTAGTAAATTCATGATTCATGCCTTCAACTACACTAGCGATAATCGTGGAGGTTCTCTTTATAACTTTTTTAAAAGGACCAATACCAAGACCGGGCTGGTATGAAAAATTTAACAAATACTCAATACCAGGACTAGGTTGGTAGGTTCAAAAGTTGATACAAGATCAACATTGGAAAGGACCTTATGTCAACATGAACCAAGGCATTCAGAAAACGTGTGTTCTGCTCAAATGAAAACCCCGGAAGTTCATGATGAAGCTCAAAAGACTCACCCAACTATCAATCAACATGAATATGGAAGCTAGAGCAAAGGCCTAAACCTTCAAATGAGGTAGGAATTCTATTGGGAACCTTTACAATGCCCTATATATTATCAACATTGTTAATGGTAAGCAACTTCTTTGCCAATAAAATAAAATAAAAATTAAATAGTCTGCCACTTATGGGATGCCATCTTGGTCATGTTAGAACCAAATTAGTTGAATTGGTGGACAATACGAGTAAAAATTCAAATTATAAAACCCTAAACAACAATGATTTTTTCGAGAAGTTCTTCATCCAGAAAAATGGGAATTTGCTTTTGGGCAAATGGGTTTTTCTAGTGTAAATTTGACTATTTTTTTGTTATTTTATTTGAAAACTTCACAAAAAGAAATTTATATCAAAAATTGAAAAAAAAAAAAAAAAACCCTAAAAATAA
>Ga0209611_10003244_pt1 | contig 28340 bp, 24 predicted proteins | sample S1TSphgellanicum_3_FD_187693 | JGI IMG/M metagenome (GOLD analysis project Ga0209611, IMG submission 187693) | Host-associated microbial communities from peat moss isolated from Minnesota, USA - S1T2_Fc - Sphagnum magellanicum MG (SPAdes) (version 2) | ecosystem: Host-associated > Plants > Peat...
TACACCATATAGTGAACCATTTTCACCAATGAAGGTAAGGGCAGTGGAATTATAGTGAACTTAATTCACTTTTATGGTTGCACAGTGAAATAGCCTAGTGAACTACACCACACTTTCCTAGTAGTGAGAATGTGGCATCATGGCCTTGTGAATAGGAGCAAAGTGGTTGATTAGGCAACTGAGCTACTCTCAATGACACCAATTTCATGAAATCACATGGTGACCTTACTTTGTGATTTTTTGTATTTTTTTTCCCAAATGAGAAAAATAATGTTAGTTTTTATTTTAATTGCCAACAAAAGGAACACAATTTATGACTAAAAGTGCATCCTTTATGAAACAAATTGATGTTCATAGACCAACAATTCATTATATTTATTAAATTTATGGAAATAAAGGGATTCACAAACAACATCAATCTTCCTAAATATTTTAAGATAAACAAATGTATAGGAGAAAATCTTGGTTATAGAACCTTTTAGATTTGAAATTTTGTTTCAAGGCCAATAGGCCAAGTGGAAGGGCTAAAAATCCAAAAGGTTTTATAACCAAAACTTTCCCATACATAAAGTTCAAGTTGATTTTTCTTTTAGTCTTTTTTGTAGCTTCTTTTAACTTTAGGTTTTCTTTTAGTCATCTTCCTCACCCTTAACTTTAAGTAAAGCATATGAGGTTTTCTTTTGTGCATTGTCATTTTCTTCAAGTTTTTGTGTTGTCACTTTCCTTTTTCTTTTTATGGATCAAAGCTCCAACATCTTCATTATTGTTCACCTTCAACATCTTCTTTGTTGTTCTCCTCCAATATCTTCATCATTGCTTATTTTGTTTCTTTGTTTGTTTCGTTGTCTTCTTTCTTGTAATATTTATGTTGTAATTCTTTGTTTATATTCTTCAAGCTTTGCAAGGATTTTGTTTGGCATTTGCTTCATTTTCACCTTCTTTGTTTTATTCTTTTATCTTGTAGCACTTTGAAGATGCAAATTTTTTCTTTACTAGTGGTAACCTGTGCTTGCAAGGCACGATAGGGCACTGATGCAGTGTAACAGTGAAAGATGCCTTCCGCTTATCATACCGGGTATGCACCACTCACCTAGCGGCCACTTTTTAAAATATTCAAACAATCGGTGTGGCTATATAACCACAGTTCCCAAATTTTCAGGAAAAAAAAAGAAAGTCTAAGAACCAGTGCATTTTTTTACCAGTTCTTTCATAAAACCTCTGGTTCTTCTTTTGAAAGAACCGGAACCGGTGATTCTTTGATTATGGGGAAAAAAATTCAAAGAACCGGAACCAACATTGGTTCATACATAGGTCTCATACATAGGTAGGTAGGTAGGAAGGAAAATAGGTTCCATATATTATGTGAGACCATAGTGTGAACCCAACGGTTTTTTATATTTTTCCAATTGTTGCTAAACACCAGTTTCCATCGGATCACACTGGGCCAGAGTGATTCAGCACCCATCGGCGCACCATCCATCCACTGGACGCCTGAACATTGGTTTCCATTAGATCACACTGGGCCAGAATGATTCAGCACCCACCGGCACACCATCCATCCACTGGATGCTTGAACTTGTTGTGGATGAACCTGAACCTCTCCCGTGCCCAGCCCGCCCGTGTTGGCCCACCGTCACAGACTGACAAACAGACGAAATGAATTAATATGTATGATTTTGAAGCTTTATTGGCTTTGTAAAGCTTCATTAAAAAAATTCGCACATTTTTTGGTTTCTTTTTTTATCCCTAGTCACTATTTTATCTCATTCTTCTTTTTATGTTTTTATCTTATAATTCTTGTTTTTGGTGTGCAAGTTTCTTCAAACATTATTAATTATTTTTTATTCATGGTTTATAAAAACCATTTCATTTCTTCCCTTGTGTGACAATGTTGTTTAAATTGGTGGCAATGGCCATGGCTTCCTATTTTTTGTTTTGCATCACATTCTAAGTAAACCCTTATCCTCCTTCTTCTCTTACTTTTCCATTCCCTTATTTTTTGTTGTTTTTTTTTTAAATCCTTTTTTTTTGTTGTTTATTTACGTCTCATTTTTATCAATTTGTTTGAAAAAAAACTTTTTTCTGAAATAAAAACTTTGATGGAATTATTGGTGAAGCCAAAAATGTGTTTAATGAATTGTAAAAATTTAAAGGTTATGACAGATAAAAGATGATAATAGATTTATTTGAAAATGAAAAAATTGTAAAAGAACTTTTTGACATGTTTTCTTTGTTTGTGTAGCAAGTTGTAAAAAACAATATGAGTTTTTACCTTCCAAACTAAATACAATTATTAAGATTTTTTTTAAAAAAAATTCTTGGTTTTGCTATTTTTAATTTGATTTTTTGTTGTTAATTATTTTTGTAATTTTCTAGTTTCTATATTTTTTTCATGCTACTATTGTTCTTTGTTTTACTTTTATTTTTGTTGATTCATCTACATGTTTCCATTTTTATTTAATTTTTTCATGTTGTTATTTTGTGTCTTTATGTGTTTTTTTCTTTTTCTAACTTTATGTTACTTCATGGTAACATCCAATCCTTGATTAAAGGCATTGATCAACTTATCCGACAAAGGCCAAAGGGTGAAAATATCTTTGGGCGATACCACTAGGAACCACCTCAAGGAATGAAAAAAGAACAAAAAAAAGCCAAATCATTTTTCTAGGCCTTTTATTTTAAATGTTTTCACAATTATAAATTTTTTTCTCATGTTTATCAATTGCATGCACTAATATATGGCTTGAAGTTTATTTTGGAATAAAATTTTAAAATAAAATAAAATGGCCCTCTCATAAATTGATAGCCTTAACTTTGGAAATTCATAACTAAATTATATTTATTAAATTAATTTCCTAATAAAAACCTAATAGAATGACTTCCAAATTACCTTAGGAAAAAAATTCCCCAAGAAAATTCTCAAATTATGTTTCATTTTTTTGTTTTTAACCAAAAAGTTTAAAGACAGGAACCAACATTACATTTCTGAAACTTCTTCTAAATGCAATGATAAAAACATCAAAATACACGATATTTTTAATATTATTGAAATTTAAAAATCTATGGAACTTAATAAATGTATTCATTAAAAAACTGAAAATATTTATTTAAATGTTTCTTATGATTTTTCAAAGTCCGATGAGTCTAAGAAATCAAGGTGTGACGGTTCCCAATGGTACCACCCAAGGATCTTACCCAAAATCAATGGGTTGTCAAAACAAGTGTAACTCCAACAATTCCCTTCAACATCTTCATTGATGCAAGGTTTAATTGGATGGGGCATGTAAACAATTAAGTTTCATTATAAGCTTTTAATGTTGGTCTTGGGAAGTGCATAAAGAAATTTAATGTTCTTCTCATTCAAGAAGAGTGAAAAATGTTTGCACAAGTCATGTGTTAGCCAATGTCTCCAATCAACTTGAATTTGAGGTTTGGTTATTTAAGCATGAGGAACTTTTTCATTAAAGGTTGGTCTAAGTTTTTAAATGTAGATTTTGAAGAATTTTCTTTAGTGCAATGCCTTATTAGGTTGGTTTTGAGGTTTTGCCAATGAATTTTGAAAAGTTAGTGCATTGATGTCACAAGATGTTCAACATATCAACATTATTTTCTTGTGGACTATCCAATTGATGATGTCATTATGACTACAAAAAGCTACCTCATTGGCATCTTATTTGGCTCATTGAAATTCCAAGTCATGACCCTTTTTTTACACCCTAAACCTAAATGGAAGTAGAACCATGATGTGTGGTGTTTTACTACTTTGGTCGGCTACAACTAGTTAAAGTCACTATAAAAAATCACAACCTTTTCAATTGGGAATTTATGTCAAAAAAACCCCCCATATGGTTTTTTTGCCCCCAAGTCCAACTTGACCAAAGTGCCATTCTGGACAAATTGTTTTGGACCCTGACAATAATAGAATTTGAACAATGACCCAAATATACATTATTTAAAAGATTTTATTTAAATTTTATATGACAATATTAACTAATTAGTTAATTAATTACCTACCTACCTACTTACTTAATTAATAAACCTAATAATTAATTATGCCAAAAAATATTTATTAATTAATTATTTACCAACCCTATGTCCTAAGCCTAGGCTAAGCCCCATAGTTTAGCCACCTAGGTTAGACCAAGCCACTTAGGCTAAGCAAAGCCCCTTAAGCTAGGTCAAGCCCCTAAGGCTAGGCCAAGTAACCTAGGCTAAATGGTGTAGTAGGTTTGCAACCTAGGCTACTTAATCATGTCAACTATTTAGTCAAGGTAATTTAGATTGCAAGTGTGAGCAATTCAACTCCTCACCTCCATATTAAGGAATCAAGTCCTTAACCATTACACCACCACCCCAAAAAGTGAGTTTCTTGAACAACATATTGTAATGAACATGATTTTGGACCAACATATTGTAATCAACTTCCATGAATTTTTTTTCAACATATTGCACTAAATAAACTTGAATGTTTTTACACTACTTACATAAATAAGCAGGCTATGGTAGGTTAATCTAGTTAGGTAGGAAGCACCTATTAATAAATGCATGTATTTAAGTAACATGTAGGTTATAATTTATTAGGCCTAGCTATTAAGTTTATGTTTATACTTACCTAGTAAACTACCTATGCCTATGCTATTTAATAGGTTGTGTAGGTACCTAATAACCTATTAATAAATCTAGTCTAGGTTACCTAATTAGGTAGCCTAGCCTATAAGGTAGGTATAGGCTTAAGTTACTACCTAATATTAAGCTCGGCTACTTATTTAGTAGCCTAAGTGGCCTAATTTAGGTTAGTTACATACCTACCTAATAAGTTTAAATAGCTTATGTTATGCTATGTATGTACCTAGATAGCCTATGTTAGGCTACATTCCTACCTAGTAAGCCTAGATGGCCTACATTATGTACGTAGTTACTAAGTAGACCTCGATAGTTTAGATTAGGCTACCTATTTATTGGGCCTAGGTGGCGTAGGCTATTTACCTATCTAGTAGGAAAGGTTCCCTACCTACTAGGCCTAAATGATTTATATTATTTACTTAGTAAGCTTAAGCTACATACTTATAGTAGGCTTAGGCTAATATGCTACCTACATGGTTAATAGGTCTAGTAAGCCTAGGTCACCTAGGATACCTATTTAAAAAGCTTACACTCCTTAGTTATAAGCTACTTAGCGATCATAGGCTACATCCTAAGTAACCTACTAAGTAGGTATAGGCTAAGCTACTAGCTAGGTTATTACCTAATAAGTAGCCTACTAACCTAGTAATTATGTTAAGTTAAATAGATAGTTTAGGCCCAGCCTAACCTACTTGTTAAGTTATGTAGGTAGTTTAAGTTTAACAAGTAGGCTAAATCATCAAATGAATATGGTTCATTTGACTAAGTGTCAAATCATAATGGTCAATTTGACTAAACCATCCATTCAATATGGCCAATTTGACTAAACCATGGCCATTTTGAATGGACATTTGTCCATTTTGACCAAATCTTCGGCTTGACACTTGGTCGAAAAGATCACTTTAGTTACATGTATTAGTCAAATGTAACATGTATTTTTCATGCCCTAAACCTTTCATCAAAATGGACATACCTTTTGGTCAATGTGAACATTTTGGTCAAGTTGGCCTTCTAAAAAGTCGTGATTTCTTGTAGTGGGTTGATTATTGATCATTTAATTTTTGATTTTTTGCCCCTAAAAGATAAAATTTTATCAAATTAAATTGGATGAGGTGTTGGCATAACTCAAATGGGGGAAACTCTAATGCCATGTGAATATGGCATGGAGGTGACAAAATCATTGGGACCCAAAATCTTATGGGAAATGAATTTTTAAAAAAAAGTTGTTTTACATTTTCATTTTGGTTTTCAATTTTTTCAATTATTGTTTTCATTTTTTATTTTCTAATTTCCAATCCTTTTTCTTTTGTTACCTATATAAGTATAATTACATTGATAAGCACCTTAGAGAAAAAACTTTACAACACATTATTAGTGGTGAATTGAAAAGGAATTGTTTCCTTCGCTATGATGAAGCTTTTAATGAGGAAAAAAAGTTTTTTGAAAAATCAAAGGTATGTGGTCATTTCTTTTTTTTTAATTTCTTTTCCTTGCTTTTGGATTCTATAAAAAAATTGTGCAGGAAATCATGTGATGCCGATTTGTCTTTTAGTCTTCAATTGTTGTTGCCTAAGAAATTTCAATGGTTGATGTTAGTGGTAGTTATTTACATGCAAGAAATGATGATGGTGATTGTAATACATTTGTCTTTTTAGGTTTTTTTTTCCCCATTGCTTCTTAATTGTTTGTCTTGTGCATGGATTTCATGTTGAAGATGATTAGAAAAATGTCATTCTTGATCGTGCTCATAATGTTTTTGGTCAAAAAAACCTTTTTTTTCATCTATTCATAATCTAAAAAACCTTTCGCTGGTGTTGTTTCAATTTTTAAAACTTTATATTGTAATGATTTTTGGTTCAAAGAGATCTTTTGTTGTTGATGTTTTTGGTCTAAAAAAACCTCCTTCTACAATTAATGTTTGTAATTTTAAAAAATTGTTTACTTTTGTTATTATTTTAATTCAAAAATGCCTTTTATATTTGTGTTCCTTTTCTTAGGTTAGAAGACCTTTTTCTATTATTAATTTTCCTAGTCCAAGGATACTTTATGTTCTTATTGTTATTTTTTTCTAGAATGATTTTCTATTATTGTTGGTCCCAATGTTGTACAAGAGATTCTTATGCAGGGTGATGATCATTTTTGAAATGACTATTTCATTATTGAAATTTTTAAGCACAAAGATCATTTAGAAGTTGTTTATCATTAACATGCATTTAATGTTTTCAACATCAACATTACCTTTAGGCATGTTTTCAATTGTATGCAGAATTGCCCAATAAAAATCAACTTGATGACTAATCTAATTGAAAGCATAAATAGGCATGATTTTTTTTGTTAATTCTTTTTTATTTTGAAATTTTGATGTTTTGATTTAGTTCACAATTTTTGAAAATTGATTTGACTTTTTATGTTTCAAAATTAGTGATTCATATTTTGAACTTGTGTTACAAAGTTCATGATTCAAATTTGGAACTTGGAGTTGTAATGTAGATTCAATAAAGATTTTTTTTATTTTTTTTTTATGGTTTTGGATTTTTAAATATTTTTTTGTTTTAGTTATAAGTTCATAAATTGGCTTTTGTGTTTCAAAGCTTGTGATATGGAGTTTGTGATTCAGATTTGCAAATAAATGTTTATGTACTTTAGGTAATTGTTATGTTTTGTTTAACATTTCTTATTTGTGAAATGTTATCATGTTTTGTTAACGATTTCAACTTTTGTAAAATAACTTTAATTTTGTTTATGATTCAAATTTGGAACTTTTGATTTAAAGTTTGCGATTTTGATTTGGAGCTAGTATATGATTTGATACACATTTTATTTTACACTTACGAATTTATAGAACTTTACATGTTCATGTGGTACATTGAATCTAGGCCAATTCAAACTTGGAGCTTTTCTATTTTGTTTGATAAATTCATAATTTCATTAAAGTTTAAACAACTTGTTTTCTTTGGTCAACTTTGTAATGTAGCCAAAGTGGCAATGATTTCCAAGAAGATTTAGATCAATGTTGTGATGTTTTGAAATTTGGAGTGGAAGCAACTTGGTTTTTTGCTCAACTTTGTGATGTAACCAAAGTGGCAAAAATTCACAAATAGATTTATGTCAACTTTGTTGTTTTGAAATTTGGTATATTCTTTTAATGATTTTGAAACAATGTAATTGAAATAAGTAATAAGGAAAAGACATAAAAAAGTAAAAAGTAAAAAAAACAAAAAATACCAAAATAAATAATAAGAAAGAAAACAAAGAAAAAAAAGTGATAAAGAAAAAAAAAACTTCCAAAATTTAAAATGCCTCAGCCAAGCAATAGTGGGCCTTATGAATCTTGGAAGTTCTAGTAAAATCTATAAGGTTCAATAAGTTTGAAATTGGGAAAAATTGGGTAGGTAATGGATTCAAAAACACAAGGAAAAAATTGGCTTGAACTTTATGTTTATGAACAAACAAGTACAATTGATTCCTCAATAACAACAAGAATTTGGAAAATGAATTATGCAAAAAAACACCATAACATTCAATCATTCTTATTCATTTAACAAAACATTACATGGAAATTTTCCAAGGTGTAAAACAATTAACCATATATGCCAAATACCACAAGGTTCAAATAAGGATCCAAGGTAGCCCACAATTTGTTCTTCAAAAATGTTAATGTGAAACAACATTCATCCAAGCGTTCCCCAAATCAGAACAATAATGGTCATTTCTACTAACTTAAAAATATTCATGGAAAAAACATGTCAATATTAAAAATATAAGGAATAGTTTTCCAAATTCAACCTAGAAAATTTAAATCAAAAGGTGGTTCCATGTCAACATTGGAGTTTTTCATCCATGATTATGTGCCCATATGCTCGTCCCAAGGTATCAATGATAAATTTTCAAAGTGGACAACACTAGAAATCTAAGACATAGAACATGGGGCACATTCTTTAGTTTTTCACATTAGGAGGGGTGCAATAGTTTGAAATGGAACTAAGATGAAATGACATTTGTTGCTTCATGGGCACCACACAAACAAACCAAATTTGAGACAATACACCACCTCTCTCCCCATCATATATTTTATAATTGTCCAATGTAGGTGAAATGATAATTAGATGGATTGTTTAAATTGTCACATTCAAAAAAAAATTTAAATTGTAAATGAATTAAAAAATGTAAAATCATATTCAACATTTAAAATTTCAAAATTTTAATTATCCATGGTGTAATTAGATTTAAGTGAAAATCAAATTGGAAAATATGGATGAATTTTAAAAAAAAATGAATTCCTATTCAACTTTTGAAACAATGACACTATTTCTATGATACATATAAAATTTACATGTGGGTTTAAAAAGCGTAACATAATAAAGCCAATTTTTTTAATAAAAATGTACTGAAACTTTTTTAATATAAGAATTTTTTTTTTCAATGATAATTTTTTTTTTTGGGTCATTGAAAAGTCCAAATCGCATTAAAAACTCCAAGGTTTCAAATGTATGTTTTGATCAATAACATGTTTAATAATATTTATATGTTGGTTTATGAACAATTTACTAAGGGCATAGGAGAATGCACATTGGATAAATATCTTGCTAACTATCAAGTGTAAAATGTGGACTTTCATATGTCATTTTTGAACCAATTAATCATACATGGGACATATTCAAATGACAAATTTTTTGAGAGTTTTAGCATGAATTCTTAAAACTAAGACCCAAATCTTTGGAACACCATAACTTCCTAAAAACATGTTTTTCTTAATCATCTGGCCTAACTTTTTTGTAATTTTTGTTGAAACCTTTTCAATGAATTAAAGATCACTCAATTTGAAAGTGATTGTTTTTTCAAGTTGCTTTTTGAACATTCTCAACTTCTAACAAGCTCCAATTTTCAAAGTGAAAGTTTATCTTGAAAGTCCAATAGTTTAATGGTGGACCATGTAGTTTAATTTGTGATTGATAAGTTGAAAAGACATATCATGTTTTAAATGAAGGCATATAAAATAACTAATTGATTTGTGACATATAATTTAAATTTCATGTGACAAACATTTTTGTGATGGGAAAACTCAATGTGTTTCTTTTCTCCTTTTTAGTAGTGATTTTCATCCAAAAACAAATTTAATCAAAATTTTCAATAAATATGCAAGTAAAAGCATATGAGAATCATCTTATATTCTTGACTACCTAGAACTTATGATAAAAATATGATGATTTTGAAAAAAAAATCCGTTAAATTTAGTAAATTTGGACCTTTTTTCAATGAAAAATCCTTTGTATAAGTTGAAATCATATTTTTTATGTAAAAATTTGATAAACATTAACCAAAAGAAAATCATTGGAAAGTGGCCTATTTGACTGACATATTGGACCAACAATGCATCTATGATGGACAACCCAACAACAATGTCACATTGCACGATGAAAACAATGACACAAAAGCTTTCCAAGTTCATATTATATCTACCTGATGACATCTATCAACAAAGGATTTTACAAAATTCTAGTTTTAGGTTGATTAATCAATATAGATTATTTACATGTTATTTGAAAGACATGAAATATATGATATAGGTTGTAATTTGAATTGAACAAATTTTATGTATGGCATATTGTTCCTTTGATTATCAAATCCTTGATGGAATATTGAAAATAAGAGAGTATGATTGAAGGTGTTCCTTATATAGCCTTGAAGACGATCACACCTTGGCCCAAGGACTCGCTAGTTATATGTAAATGATATATATCAATGATTTGTTTTTGGCAAAAATATTGATGAAGTCTTTTGAGTGTAAATTTGACTAATTTGATTATTAACAAAATCCATCAAAATTTAATATCACAAAAAATAAAGAAAAAATAAAGAAGTTACAACTTGCACCACAAGTTACGATAGGTTGAGATTTCAATATTTCAACCTATGGAAACAAGTCATTGCAATTTGCAAGCTACAAACTGCATAGAAAATAGGCAATTAAAAACTTGCAAAAAAGATATGTTAGTCACAACACCTCCATATCTAGCTAGGGGAAACACATGAAGAAATTTCATAAACCTAACTTGATAAGCACAACAAGCACTTGGAGAAGCTTCCTAATGTATTTGGAGAGCACCTTATTATGTCTATGGAAGAGGAGAGAGTCAGAGGTTAAGCTTTTCTCTTAAAACTTGGGATTTGTTGGCCATGCCTACCAAGGCAAGGATATTGTGTTTAGATTCATTATAGAGAATATAGTAGCTTAAGGGGATTTTGGCCCCTAGGTAATAATAACAATAGGTCTATTTTTATGTAAGGATTTTTGAAAGATGATATTTTGGGCTTGTGTTGAAACTTGAGATTAATTATAGAGTTATAATATCTTGAAGGATTTTGGTTTCTTTTAGAGGATTTTGGGAAGGTTATATTTTTGGATGGTGAAATATTTGAGTTTCCATAATTCTTCTTCTTTTGCCTTAAGATACTTTTTTAATAATGTAAATGGCCAGGCCATAGTGTAACACACCCCTTGTTGTTTTGGGAGACTTTTTGCAATGAAAAAAATGGGATTTTTTTTTCAGTGTAATTTCGACTAAAATTTGTGTTTTGGGGTCAAAATTCGCCAATTCGTCGACCTCACAATTTGTTTTAAAAACAAAAAAAATCCCTATAAATTCCAAATTCCCAAAAATAACTACCCAAACTATTCACAAGTTAAATTCACAGAGGAAGTAGGCTTGAGTAGGTCTTTGTGCACACGTGTCGGAATTAGGGCTTCGTTTTACACAAAAGAATTAGGGATCGGATGCACACGTGCCAGATTAGGGTTTCGTGGCACAAACGATTAGGGTTTGGCGACAAGGTCTTTTGCGAGCGCATACGTACGTGGATCGTGTTGCTCTCTCTCTCTCTCTCTCTCTCTCTGTGTCTGCAGTTTCTCTCTGGATTGCTTCTCGAATATAGTTGGCGAAGGAGAGCTCCTAGGATAGTCCAAGTGCTTCGCAGAAGCAAGAATCCAAGAGAAGCTTTGTTTTTGATCTAGTGAAGCGGATAGTGCGCGATTGGAGCTAGAAGGTTGGGAAAGGTGTGGGGGCGGGGGGTTGGGGGAAGAGAACAAGGCCGGTGCGATGTCAGAACGATTGACGAGGATTGCAATTGTGAGCTCCGACAGATGCAAGCCTAAGAAATGTCGTCAGGAGTGCAAGAAGAGCTGTCCGGTTGTGAAGACAGGTATTTTTTTTCCTTTCCTTTGATTCCTAATTTCTATTCTCTTCTTTTTTTGCAATTCTTCTTCTAGTCCCTCCCTACTTTGAAGTCCTCTCGGTTGCTAAAAGGATTCTCTTTTCCCTTACGATTACTATGGTATTGGAACGGTAGATTGATTTTCCGAGATCACTGTGTGCGTTTTGTGTATTTCGTGGGCTGGCAGGCAAACTCTGTATTGAGGTTTCATCTCAGTCGAAGATTGCCTTCATCTCTGAGGAGCTTTGTATAGGTTGCGGTATCTGTGTGAAGGTGAGCTCTTTGTTTTGCTGCTGGATGTGGTTGAGTACGATCTCAATCATGATTGGCTGAATTGTGTTGTGTTGTAGGCTAGTTCGAGCTGCTTCTCTACTTACTCCTATGACCTGAGATTCCTTCCACATAAGGCTTTGGAAAATACTCCACTCCGGGCAACAAATGCAGTTCACATACTATCTCTCTATAATTAGGGTTCTATATGTTATAAGCCTCTCTTAGCTACTTGGGAGAAAGTCATGTAAAATTCATTATGGTGCACTTGTCTCATAGATTTTTGAACCATGGTTTGCACTTATAAAGTGATCAACATCTCTCTTTGTGCATGCTTTCCTGGACTTCCAAGTGCTAGCTGGTGGATTTTAGATGCCAGAAGTTCATGGAGTGGAGTTTGTGATCTCCACAGCGATGGTTCCTCAACCCAGACCTTGTTTTGTTGTTGGTAATGATGCAGAAATGTCCATTTGAGGCCATCCAGATTATAAATCTTCCAAAGGATCTTGACAAGGATACTACACATCGTTATGGTCCCAACACCTTTAAGCTCCATAGGTCTGTGTCTTGCTTAACACTTCAGAGCTCAGTAGGAGGTCAATATGTTCTATCATTGGGCATAATTGTTATTTGCATTCCAGACTTTATGTTTTGGTATGCAGATGTAGGTAGATTGCTGTCAAATGAGCAACTTTTCAGGTGTGACTCGACAGTCCTAATTGTTTTGCTGCTGTTACAGGTTGCCTGTTCCAAGGCCTGGGCAAGTCTTGGGGCTGGTGGGAACAAATGGTATTGGCAAGTCAACTGCACTTAAAGTGTTGGCAGGCAAGCTGAAACCCAACCTTGGAAGATTTTTGGTACACCCCTCACCAGTAGCTCTTTCAGGAATAAAGTCTCTCTTTGCCCTTTGCCTCAGTCCTTTTGCTCTCACAGGAAGAAATCAAACTATCAATAAGACTTAAACCACCTTTGAATGGCATCAATGTAGAGCAAGATAATCAGCTTCTAGAATGGAGGTGGTTTCTTTCTGTGGCCAATATACCACTCAGGGTTGCAGATTGCCTGTCTAGGTCTTATATTTCTAGTGCAGTTGCACAAGTGTGGCATGTTGTTGGTTACAGGGGAATTTGTCTATCGTAGTCTTAATGTATTTCATGTGGTTTCTTTTGCAGAATCCACCTGATTGGCAAGAGATCTTGACCTATTTCAGAGGTTCTGAGCTGCAAAATTACTTTACACGTATCCTGGAGGACAATTTGAAGGTTTAACTTTGTTTCACTTCTTTTTGCATAGTTTGAATCAATTCCACATGAATGCTGGGTGTGTATGTGGCATTTAGACATTGCAATGTCTAAGACCACATCTTTGAACTGCATGATCATGGCAGGCAATAATCAAGCCCCAGTATGTTGATCACATTCCTAAAGCAGTGAAGGGTAATGTTGGCGAAGTTTTGGCCCAGAAGGATGAGAGAGAAATGCGATTTGAACTGGCCAAGGACCTTGACTTGAACCGGGTTCTTGACCGTGATGTTGGTGATCTCTCTGGAGGGGAGTTGCAGCGCTTTGCAATTGCTGTAGTTGCCACACAGCATGCTGAAATCTACATGTTTGACGAGCCATCAAGTTACTTGGATGTGAAGCAGAGGTTGCGGGCTGCCCAAGTTGTTCGCTCTCTTCTCCGACCAAACAGGTGGGGAGCTTCATTTTCCCTTTTTGCAATCAAGTCAAGGGTTGAGACTTGAGACTCTGCCATTGGTTGAACAGATTCCTCAGTTGAGGTCAGTTGAGGGTTGATTTGTCAGTTGGAAGATGGTCTTCTATAACCCTGTGGGCATGAATAGTGTTCTTACCACAGCAGAAATGCTGGTAAAGCTGCAGTCTCCATAGCATGTCCGAGGGTGTTGTTGCCGTACTGCAGTCAACTCATCATTCCCTTTACTGTCCATCTGCAGTTATGTGATTGTGGTGGAGCATGACTTAAGTGTGTTGGACTACCTGTCTGACTTCATCTGCTGCCTGTATGGAAAACCTGGAGCTTATGGTGTGGTGACTTTGCCCTTCTCTGTGAGAGAGGGCATCAATATATTTTTGGCTGGCTTTGTTCCCACTGAGAATCTTCGCTTCAGGGATGAGTCTCTCACATTTAAGGTAGGGAACTTTTACTCCTTTTTATTTAGAGTTCTTTCCCCCATGGGGTTCTTGTAAGAGAATATAATGTTGAAGGAGGATTGATCTTAGCTTTCAGTCCTTGGTTTGTTTTTAACTCTGATGCAACTTGAGTTACGAGAGTTTACTTTACTGTTGCAAATGCAGTTTGTTAATCCTATTGGTGATTCGCCTTCTCCTGCAGGTTGCAGAGACCCCACAGGAGAGTGCAGAGGAGATCCAGACATATGCACGCTATAAATACCCTTCCATGTCCAAGACACAGGGTGGCTTTAAGCTCCGTGTTAAGGAGGGGGAATTTACAGACTCCCAAATCATTGTAATGCTTGGAGAAAATGGCACTGGCAAGACAACCTTCATTCGGATGCTGGTCAGTGGGACTTTCCCCTTTTCCTGGGAGTAGACTGTACCCCTGTGTTTCAGCAGAAGCATTTTGCAGTTGGGCATTGAGTGTTGTAGATGCCTGAAATGATATACCAAATGTTTGTGTATTCCAAGCACATTGTTATTCTCTGAAAATAAGCATCTTGGTTGAGAGTTCTACAGGAGGGCCATATCCTCCTTAAGCTGACATGGCTGGTGGATAAACTTGTATCAGGCCGGTTTGCTGAAACCAGATGAAACTGGGGATAGTGATGTGGAGGTTCCAGAATTCAATGTGTCATACAAACCACAGAAGATCAGTCCCAAGTTTGCATCAACAGTGAGGCATCTTCTGCACCAAAAGATAAGAGACTCTTATATGCACCCACAGTTCAACTCAGATGTGATGAAACCACTGCAGATTGAGGCCCTTATGGATCAGGAAGTGATAAATCTTTCTGGAGGCGAGCTCCAGCGGGTTGCACTCTGTCTTTGCCTGGGCAAGGTATGCAAGTAGCTTGAATGTTGATGTTTGTTGTTTGCATGTTGTGTATGGACAAAGGAAGTGGTTGTAATGTGATAGTTCAAAGTTCTCCCAATCTTTTGAATATTACTTCTGTGTGTGCCTTGTTCCTTTGCGCCATCTTCTTAACTGAATCCTCTTCTGCCCTCCAACTCTGTGCATGTCTTATGTTTGCAGCCAGCTGATATCTACCTCATTGATGAACCAAGTGCCTATCTGGATTCAGAGCAACGCATTGTGGCAGCCAAGGTGATAAAGCGTTTCATATTGCATGCAAAAACAACAGCTTTTGTGGTGGAGCATGACTTCATTATGGCCACATATTTGGCTGATCGAGTGATTGTGTATGAGGGAGAGCCTTCGATTGATTGTGTGGCCAATACTCCCCAAAGCTTACTGACAGGGATGAATTTGTTTCTTTCGGTAAGTTTGGGGAACTTATATTAGGGTCTTGGACATCATTTTTTAATATGCTTTGCTTGTAACTTTTGAGGGGAGGATATATTCTCTGAGCTTTTGAGTTACTGTAAAGTCTGAGGAGTCTTATTGATTTTCATCTGTACTGTTTTTCATTCTTCACTGCTCATATTAAATTTACCCCTCCCTTTGTTCCTTCTTTGAACTAGATTGTAGTGATGTATGTTCATAAGCCACTCATGTTGCATGGATCCTGACACTGGCTGGTGGATTTGTGGAAACAGCAATTGGATATCACATTCCGTCGGGATCCCACAAATTTCAGGCCTCGCATCAATAAGCTTGACTCTACAAAGGACAGGGAACAGAAGAATGCAGGCTCTTACTATTACCTTGATGATTGAGTCGATTCCTGCACTTCCATGTTGGATCAGCTTGAGTGTAGTCATGCGGACAACAATTCTACCTATACTGCAGTCTCTGGGTTACGCAGCCACTGTCATGGATACCAATGCTGCAGTCATGCCAGTGTGACAATAGTTTCCTGATTTTAAGAAAGTAAACAGGAGTTCAACTGATCTTTGTCATCTTTTCCTGCAATTCTTTCTCATTCACAATGATCTGAGCTTGGAGAATTGTTTTATGTCAAGGTGGCCACAAGAAGGTTTTCTTTGGTAAACTTATGTGCCCTATTCCCATTCAATAGAGAGAGGATTAACTGTAGAGAGTAGTAGTCACATCAGATGCATAGCATATGAACCAGGACAGCCATTTCAATGTATTTCTTTGCAATATAGTTGTGAACACCATGGTAGGACCCTTAGTAAACAGCAGATGGGATGTCTAGTTCCAAGCACAGAAGGGTGTTGGAACAAGGACTTTTGATATTCTTATTCTCGTTTTTTTAAAGAGTTTTGTTCAAGATTTATGCACAATTTTTTTGTTGACAAATAGTTGATGATGGTTCTTTCTGTAAGTTGGGGTTGTGATGTTCTTTGTATTCCAGGTGATGACTTTGGATTCCAATATCAAAATTTCTATTGCATCTGGGCACATTGGATGATAAATCCTGTTCTGGCACTTCCCTTTAAAAGGTGATCACCCTACTTTGTTGACATTTGATTCAGATGAGAACGGACTCAATTGTATAATATGTGGATATCTCACTTCACCATGTTTGACCTACAAAAGTCAGGGGCATCCTAGCTAGTTCAATCCTTTTAGTTATTATTTATGATATCCTTGCTTTTTGGCTCTGTCGGCTACACCTAAAGACCTCTTGGTTCCCCTTATTTTCATTGCCCTACCAATTAGTAATAAAGTAAAGTGCTGCAAAAGCATCAAGGGCTGCAAAAGCATGAGGGGCTGCAAAACCGTGAGGGGTTGCAGAACCATCACCTAATGAAAATTTTCTCAAGACCTACTACAGGGTTGGTGAAGAAATTATTGCATATGAAATTATTGTGATTGGGGATTATGTAATCCATATGTGGAGGATTTTTTCTTCAAAAAAAGGATCCAAGAGAAGTGGTAATTGGGATGATCATGTGCTTTGTTACCGTTTTGAAATCAATAAAGCACATTGTTAATGTGGTATTCCTAAGCCACTTATTATAGGCTTAATGATGTTAAGTTTATAAAGAAACAAAATCAAAGTAAATGAGTAAATTTAATCTTTGAGTTAATTTTGTAGTGTTACAAAATACGAAGGTTGACATTGTTAATGACATGAGTGGGATAGGACTTTCACATTCTAAGTTTATACTTAGGGTATGAGATTATGCATTAATAGACTTTATGTAAATATGTAAATATAGTAATGTCCTTAAAGTCAAATTCATTAACCTACTCACAATAACCATTTCATCTTCGAGTTGTAACAAAATCTTGTTCATTAATGCCAATGTTCAGGCATTCACTTCATCTCACAACTAAGCATCATGAACATTATGATCTAGAGCGCATCACCATTGGATATTCACTAATATTAATGTTTCATTTCTAAATGAATTTTGATTTCAAATCATGCTAAAACATGTTACCTATTATGAAGTTTACTTATTTTTTAATAAACTACAATTTTGTTTTAAACATCATATACATTACATCACAAGAAAATGTTTCCACAAAGGGGGTTAAAATACAAACCAAAATTAAAAAAACAAATTCCAGTTTGGAGTATTTTAGGAAGCTTTTTGGCCATATGTGGAGGGTTAGGTTTCAAGTATCATAATTTTGTTGGAACGCAAATTGGATCCCCAACCATGAAACCAGCCTCTTGTTGAAATTGGGACCAGGAAGCCCTTCTCTTTTAGGGTATGTTCAAGTACTTTAGTTATCTCAAGTTTAAACTTATTTTTAAAACATCAAAAAGTAAGGAAGGCCCAACTTTCAAAGTGAGTTTCTTGTTTTAATTAATTATATGCGATTATTAACATGGAATCTTTTGTTTTTGGGATTCAAATATTGATAATTTGGTGCATCGCCATCTTCTAAGCCTCTTTCAAGGAGTGGGTTCCAAAGGTGGGTTACAAAGAACCATAACATTCAAAAACCATTGCATGTTGCATGTGTTGTGTGGCTTCTTGAAGGATAGCTGTATAGAAAAGGAAACCAAAAAAGTCGGGGTATTGACTCATACTAAAATCATATGCATATCAATGCAATTTTTCCTTTGGTGAAATTTCTGGATGGCACATGATCATACACTGATTGTAATAGTGGCCAAAATGTAGTATGGAACGGTCAAGCCCCTACCCATTATTATGTTGGGTAACGCACCAAGCAATCCCATTAGGGTGAGACAAAATAGTCATAAGATTACTAAAGACCTTAACAAAGTAGTTGTCTCCAAATATGTCAGAAAGATCATGGAGATGAATCACTTTGGACTCACAAGCTTCAGTGATGCAAAGAAAATAGAACCAATGTGACATGATTGAAAGGGTTGAACAAACACATCACATTGACACCAAAAAAAAAGGAACCCAAACCAACCAAGGGAGAGCAAGCTAAAGGAGTTCAGCACAAGCAATTGAAATTGCAGGGTTAGCCAAGTGAAATATGATTATATTGCAGATATGGATATTATGGCACAACCCCAATAATCCATGTTGATACTGGAAATACAATAGAGAAAAAAACCATAACCCCACTGTGATAACTTGTGGTAGATTCGGGAATTGGCAATTGGTGAGGCATTTCAAAACCTCCAAAATGCAAGGGTGAAGATTGGAGAAGCAATGTAATATGACATGGCACCTTCTTGAGTGACAGGTTGAATGCAGCAGCTTGTATGGTCTGTGGTGGTGGCATGAACTTGTGGGACAAACTTTGCAGAAATGGTAGGCAGTATATTAGTGTGCCCAAATCTCATCTTCTTGCAGTTGTCAGGAATGCATTGAAGACAACAGAAGATTGAGAAAAGAAGAATACAAAAAAAAAGGAACAAGATACCACAAAGAGAGATCAACTACCTTTTCATCATTGTAAGGACTTGTGTTTGGATTTCAATTTGTGAAATGACAATCCACAAGTATAAGAGAACCCTGAGAAATAACAACATCAACAAGCCCGAGGATCAAAACTTTTAAGCGTCCATTGACAAAGCAGGTGAGCAGCAAACATTGAACAAACAGAAAAAGCATACTGGACTAAGAAATTCTGTCAATGGGGTCAACCCCATTGCTTAGAACCCATGTTTGATACAATACTCAAAAACCATTTATTCATTCTGATGGTATGATTTGTTCTGCAACATGAGCAAGGGATTCTACACTTGATGACAACAAAGGCAATCACACACTTGTCAGACTCAACAACTTCACATCTGCAAATTGTAGATTCATTTGACTCTTGTGACATATGACTTGCTTGTCATCATCCCTGCCATAAAACTCAATGCAAAATGTCCAAGAGCAAAAGCAGGATCCTTGTATACACTTTCTCTCTCTCTCTCTCTCTCTCTCTCTCTCTCTCTCCCTTCATAGTCCCTGAATTCCTTCCAAAACTCTTCCATGTGTCTGAGGCCTGCCACTCAACAAAAGCTTTGGAAAAACTTGTTGTACCCCATCTCTTTTTTCACAAAAGACATTTTCTTCACCAGACAAATTTCAACCTAGGGTTTGCAGATTTTTCTGAAAACAACAATACTGAAAGTACTACTTCCTTGAGATTCACTCACAAATCATGAGCTCCAGCAAAGAAGTAAGAAAGAAGGAACATGGAGGATAGTTTTCAACAAATTCTCTAACTACAATCAACAAGCTTTGAACCAGGAAAGGAGAACAAAGTGCTTGCATTTGTGAAAACTGCATCTGCCAAAACTTCCTCAGTTACCTCCAGAAGTGATGCAACATGTGAGAGAATGGCACGCAGATTTGCTGGTTGGTTCAAAGCTCCCTTTCCAATTCCTCCTCTTCCATTGCCTGCAGATTTGGAATGCAGTTCCTCTTCATGGCAGCAGTCGGAATTTGAGGATGGAACTGCTGCTGTTACTGCTGGATCTCCTGGTACCCAAAAGAGTGCAGTGGGATCATCAACCTGAGGAAGAGCATCAGGGCAATCTGTTTCCAACAAGAGTCTGTCTCTTGGCACCTGCTGCCATACGCGTCGAGCTTTCTGTGGGTTCACATGTGTGTTGAATCCGGAGAAGGAGAAATACGCTCCATGCTTGGCAAACACTTTCACAAACTCCGCAGAGCCTGAATAGGAATGGAGGATGATGCCTGCAGGGAAACTCCCCATCTCCTCTAGCAAACCTTGCAACGATCCGAAAGCTCGTACACAATGGATAGCAGCCGGTCTCTCAAGTTCTCTCGCAAGCTTCAGTTGCTGTCGCAACACATCCACCTGAATGCTTTCTTCCACTTCTCTGCCTCTGATGCTTTGGCAGAGACCGATCTCTCCTACTGTGGAGCATGGAACGCTTTCGAGCATGCATCTGAGCTTGGACAACCAGTCTTTGGATCGCTGTGAAGCCCACCACGGATGCAAACCAAAACAAGGGATGATGCAGGAATTGTGCTCACTCATCTGTCGCACCTTCTCCCAGTCTGCTTCCGAGGTTCCATTCACTGCCATCCACTTCACGCCTGCCTTTGTTGCTGCTTTGATCAAGCTCGGTGCTGTGTCGACTATTCTGTTGTCTTGTAAATGGCAGTGCACGTCGAAGAGCGGCGTCCTCGTTGCTGCCATAGCCATGGCTTTCCAAGCTTCTTCTGCTACTCTTCCTTTCCTTCTTCCTTCCTTCTTCTACTTCTGCGAAAAGTTTCGTCTGCTTTCTGTAACCCTCTCTTCTTCTGGATTGATGGCGCTTCCTCTCTCCCTCTCCTTTGTCTCCACTCCTCTCGAAACTCGAAACTTGTCTTTTCTTTGCGTTGCTCTTGAGAGTTCCCTTCCGGAGAAACAAGCAATCTTATCGAGGATTTCTGCGATTTTTTTGCTTGCTGTAGAAAGCTTTTCTTTGCTGCTGGTAAGTTGGGGAGCAAGAGCAACATTCCTGTTGTCGATGTAGCCGGAATCGGAGCTTTAGGTCATTCGTTTCTGTGCAGAACTCCTGCATTTTATGGAGTGCTAGCACTACTCTTATGGAGTAGATCAAGCAATCAACGACAAACAAACTTCTGTAGCAGAAAAGATCGGAGCTTGCAACAACATCATGTCATCACACGCACACACAGCATCTCCCTTTTGCATTTGTTGTCCGCCAAGGTTTGTGGAATCATTGAAGATTGAAGAAACTCCCGGGCTGGTAAGTGGATTCTTCTTCTTGCATGCTGTTTGATTTGTTCCTCATGTTCCTTGGATTCTTCTTGCATGTCAACTGTTGATTGTTTTCTCATGTTCCTTGGATTCTCCTTGCATGTTGTTGATTGTTTTCTCATCTTGTTTCTTTCTTACCAGATTGAAGATTGCAGGTTTTATTTGAAAGAGAAGTAGAAGAAGCAGAAGCAGAAATCAGAAAATACAGTAAAAAGACTGAACCAGACTAGTCATGCAGTTGCAAGAATTTATGTATTAGAGGAGAATCATGCATGCATGTTCTGTATACTAAAAGCTTACTATGCTTTGTCTGTTGGGATTTAGGTGATAGGGTACTTTGGAGGACACAGTGTTGCATCAAAGCTTACTGCAGAGGTATGGCATTCTCTTTCTGCAGACAGAAGAGAAGCTCTTCTTCTCCTATTATGCATTGAAAAATAGAGGATTGTCTGACTTAGAGAGTGTATCTAGTTCAAAGGTTTGTCTGTCAATGGAGAAAGCTACGGAGGCAAATTTTTGGAGTTCAGGATTTCTTGGAAGAATATCAGAGTGCTGTGCCTCAAAACACCTCTTGGCAAGCATCTGATCAAACTTGTGCCTTAGATTCCACTCCATTGTCTTTTAGAGAACCCAGCTGCAAGGTGGTTAATCTCTTGATAAAAGTTCCTCAATCTCAGCTTGCTGTTTGCAGACTAGAGTGATGCTGCTGTCAGTGATGCTCAACTCTACTTACTGCATCCAGGCAATGTTCATGCTGCCAGGTATTTTCTTAATGTTACAGGATTCTGATGACGTGCTCATCTTTTCCTATCTATCTATGTCTTTGGTTTCTCTTGGTGACAACCTCACAAATCTTATTGCCATACTGAAAGCTAGAGATTTCAAAGTTGTCTCTTCTGCATCCACTTTGGAGCCAGAAATGTAAAGGATTGTTGCATCTCTTGTCACCCATTGTGATGTCACAGTCTCTCTGCTTCTTACAGTGAACAAAGAAGCTACAGATCCAAGTATATGACACTGGAGCAAAAGAATACCAACTGAAACATAAAAAGCAGCCATTCTCTGTATGGGAAAGGATGCACCTCTCTGCTGTGTTGATGGAGGTCTCACGGTCTCTTCCTTCAACAACCAGGTACCCATGAATGAATCTGATTTCCACCAAAATGAAGAAGGAACTTCCCATGCCAGTTCCACTCATCCCTTCCTCATCATGCCTTGCATCTTTGGAGTATTTATCTAAACATTGGCCAGCATGCTAGAGCAGGGGTTCAGAAGATGATTTGTGCAGTCCGTGAAGAACTCCATCAGCTCCTCAATTATACTCTGTGATCCTTCATATACTGCTCACCCTAGATCATCAATCCTTGACCTGGTACTGAGGAGGTTTGAAGTTGCCTGAATCATGTGCAGTGCAAAATCTTTGCCACTTCCTGAGGTTTAGTTTTGTGATTTCTTGAAGATTTGGCTTGAAGAAGATTTTTTGCCTGTTGAAGTTTCTACAGATAATGGAAGAATGGCATTTGAAGCAAGCCCATTGGAGACTTGTGACATGTTCCATTGCATGAAGAAGAAGCCACCTGATCTTGAACTGTGAGTTTTGTCACATGTAGGCCCAGGGTGGGGGCATTCCTGAAAAAGGGGCATAGGATGACAGGGTCACAGCTGAGTCTGGCCTCGCATTTTGAGAATGCCCCATCCATGGGCTGTACCCATTGCAAAGCACAAGGCAAACATCATCATGGACCTAAACATATGTGAATCATAATGTGCAGGAGGGGGAGGGTTCTTATGCCTACACCTCAAGAGTGTGAAGGATCTTACACCTATAAGTAGGCACAACATCCCTCCAACTCTCAATGAGTAGGCACAAGATCCCTCCTATTTCCTATGAGGGATAATCAGTGGTATAAGGTGCCTTTCAAATACACTTGGGAAATTTTACTGAGTGCTTATGTGTAATGGAAGGCTTGATCCCCAAGGCCTCCCCTAATTTGAGGGTCGTAGCCTTGATTAGTAGACGGCTCCTTCAACAACAAAGGCTCCTTCAACAACAAATCTTCTGTGCAAGGAGGGGCATTCAAATACAAAGCAAAAAACCTTGGAATGCTTCACTTGGTAAGCAATTAGTGGCCAAAGAGTACGTATTGGTAAAAGGGCGCATGCACCCAAATTAAGTTTTTTGTCTAGAGTTTGTGAGTGAATTGTGTCTTTGTACCTGCAAATTTAGCCCATGCTTCTAAGTGTTTAGCAAGTTCAAAACCAAACAATGGAAGCTGACATTGAGGTAATAATTTTTTCTTTTTTGATATTGTAACTACAATATCAGAACAATAACTGGGATTTTAATTTTAAAGGAACTTATGTAAATTCATATAAGTGCATAAATCTCATCCACTTCTGTGTAATTGTAAAACCCATACAATTTGCATGCAATGTAATGAATGTGTAAAATTAATTTTGCAAAACTGGATAGGAGAATGCTGAATAAATACATAAATTAAGAAAACATAATAGGTGCAAAACATGTAGACTTCTTTAAAAAGGTGGAATGCTTGACCAATCTTCACCAATACACTTCAAAAATGATGTACAAAGTGATTTCCAAATCAGGTATTTTGGAAATGTTGCAGTGATACTCACTTTGGCTAGTCGTGAACTGGTGGTCCAAGTTTTGGCTATTAGAATTAAATAAAACCCAAACTGGATTTTTGAAACTGGTTTGGAAACTGGAGCTGGAAATGCAAATTTTGCATTTTCCACAGAACTGAAACCAAAACTAAAACCAAAATCTGTTTCCCTCTTGGTGTTCAATCTGGAACCAAAACCAGATCAATGGTTAACAAACCTGACCACCAACCAGATTGAACCTAACTGGAGGTTTTTGAAATGCCGGTGTTACTCTTTTATCATCATACCCACCAGGTACCCGGTGGGTATCATGGTTTTAAGAAAAAAGTAAACATCCAGTCAATTTTTACAATGTGGAAACACCCTTGGGCCAGGGCATTCTCGAAATAACAGGCCCTTGGCCTCTTGCCACAAGGGGGCATTATTTCAGGAACTCGCCTGCCCTAGGGCATTACCATAAACTCTATTTCATCCCTTTGGTTATCTAACAGACAGACCTCTTGAGGTGGAATGGGCTTCCCATTCATGCAAATCCCTTCCACCTCAAGAAAAACCCTCTCTTCAAAAAGATCAACAAGCATTAAGCTGCGGGGTGCCGACCTCTCCCTTTGGCTCTCAAGAGGTTCCCTGCAGAACCTTATGCAACAATCATTACCAAACCAAAAGAGAAGTGTGCGTAGCTCACAATGCCTAATATCTTCACTCTTCCTAAAGAGGACCCCTCACATGTAGATCAGTGATGTTTGGCTTACATAGAGAAGCTTTTGTGAGACCTCCTCAGGGAGCAGGAGTGGAAAGAAGGGCAAGGTTTTGTCTTTCTTTTTTCTTCCATCATAACTGGTGGGTATCTTCCGGGTATCATGGGGAAAATGGCACACAAAAAGGCGAGAATGTTTCAAAAATACGGCAAGCATCTCATTTTTTAAACATACTCTCCTTGTGTGCAAGGCAATATTTTTTGTTTATAAGAGGGCCTCCAAATGCACTAAGGCCTTTCAATGAGGGCTTTGCATGGACATGAAACAAATTTTCAATTCTATTCCTGTCCTGTGCTTAACCATGGTGGTTAGTTATGTACAAACCCATCCGCATGTAACTCCCAACCTAGTAGCCACCAATTGCTTTTACCTACTTACAAACATATGTTCCCTACTTACTTACATATGATACTTCCTCCAATTTATATAAGTAGATAGCAAGGTAGTGTGAGATGGAAGAAGGAGGGTTTACACAATAGGTTATCAAGGCAAAACCTTGGTAACTCAGTTGTGGTTAATTCACAACCTAGTCATGACAGGTTTCCAATGGATGGTGTTGTAGTGGGTGCTTGGTCACATGATCCCTTACAAGTGCCTCTACTCTTCCCCAGCACATCCTCAATTTGTATATTAACCAGGACTCAATCAAGCCCACAGATGAGAGTATACCATCCAATGCTTCTTTAAGGAACCCATCACTTTGAAAGCCAAAAAAAAGGTTTAAAAAAGTTATGCCCATCAAAAGACATGAAGTAGGATATGTGTGCTTGTCACGTGGACAAGCGACATAACAAATAGCCCATCAAAAAAAATTGTAAAAAAGAAGTAACCTCTCACTAGACGAGGGGCAAAAATGAACCAACACTTGCATTGGTAGGTTGGCACTTGGTACCTTAACCTTCTTGAGTGGGGCCTCTTAAATATTAAAGCTTACATCAACTTGGGAAATGTTAAAATTAGACCTTGATTTGGTCTAATAGTTAAAAATTTATAATGTTTTAAAACAACCCAAGAAAAGTAGGGATTCTTAGATTTTTATCATGATCTCATTTGAGATGTTGTCAGATGATTCAATCAAAGCCCAAATGAGGTTGGAAGATTTTTTTTTACTAAGTTACTAATAAGTTACTAATATCTTGTCATGCAATAAAAAAAAAAAAGAAAAAATCCATTGAATAATGGGGACCATGTCTAGTGCATTGTTGGATGCCCTTCCTACATAAAGGAACCTATTTTGATATGCACAAGGAGCATGCTAAGCAAGTTTAGTGATACGTTTCCGTAAAACAGAACCATAATTCATAACCTTTTGTAGGAAAGAATTCCGTGACTTTTTTTACATGGTCCAAATTTTTTTAAGGTGTACCAAAATTTTGTGACAACATCATCAAATTTTATTTTCTTTAATCGTGTCTTTTTTTTACCATATAAAAACATTATTATTCTGAGAATCCAAAACCCAGAACATGTTTATTCAGCTTAATTTTTCAGTGTATATAAGGCCTGCTTTACGCTAGAGTCAGGGCCGAAAAAAAACTGGAGTCCAACTTTGAGTGGCAGTTTTGGCTTGTTGTTTGGCCCCGAGTTACTAATAAATACTGGAACATTGGAGTTCTCCGCAAAGTAAGAAACACACAGCACCAGAACCCTGAGTTTGGTCATACACAGGGTGAGATTAAAAAAAAACCTGCAAAGAAGTACATTAGCATTCAACGGGGGATGAAACTCAGAAAACCATCAACTTTGGTGGTAAACTGAGTTTCATCCTGTCTTTCCTTTCTCTTCAGCAGCGCCTCCTCTGCTGCTACATATATTTTCACTGCTCCTAACTGTACAACTACTATAATTAGTCTCGAACCTTGTGGATCAAATGCTGAGTTTCAGCATTTCATACAGTTGCAGCATTTCATATTGAGATTTAATAAAATGTCTTTACTTTGCGGATACCACTGAAAGACAGGATAGGGCCCAAAGACAGGGTGAAGACAGGGTTACTTTATAGACAACTCTATTGACTTCAGGATATTAATAAATGCTGGAAGATTGGCCCCAAGGGTTGCAAAATTGGCTTCTCAAATTCGATGGAGTACTTTTTTTTTCAGCCTGGGGGCCAATACAAGGCCATCAAGTTCAGCATTCATTAGTAACTTGGGGCAGATTGAAAATATTTTTTCTATTTCAGCCTTGACTTGACTCCTAGTGTAAAGCCCTTGAGGCTGATTTCAACTTTTGCACCAATATGAATGTGCTCTTTCTAATTCTCACCTTGACATGACAGCGTACAGCTAATTGGGTTACGAGCTTTGGGTTTTCTCAAAATAATTTTATATCATAATGGACCTCCAATTACAAAGAAAAAATGGCAATGCTTTAGGGTAAGGTCCAAGGCCATGGGCAATTATTGGAGTAAGAGTTCGCATGATGCCCATGACCAAGGGCATTAAATGGTGAAAAAATCAATGATTTTTTTATAAAAATTCCTGTGATACTAGCAAATATTCAGCGGCTACCATCGGGTATCACAAAAGAAAAAACATTGCAAGGCATTTTGGAAAGGGAAAACACCGGCAGGTTTGGGCATTCCATTTTCTAAAATGTCTTGTGAGTTCTTACATGCCATAAGTGTTCTTCCAAATACACTACGAAAATTGTCTGTCGGAGGTTTTTGCATTATACGGAAAGTCACCTTTTCTTTAGGCGCTAGTTTGACCCACTTTGCAATTCCCTTTTCATCCCCAATTTGAGCGTAGCCATAAAGTGAGCCAAATTTGGGTGTAGTGTTTCAGAAGATTGGGGGGTTCTAATTTTGAGAACCTTCTTTGTAATCCCTGTTTCATCCCCAATTTGAGTGTTGCCATAAATTGAGCCAAATTGGGGTAATACTCTGTTTCATGATAGTAGATATTAGCTCCAAAGATTGGATCTTATTTTGAGAAAGCTTGATTCAATGATGACAATGAGCAGCAGTGAAGAACTGGGGGTGAAAGTCCTGTAAGGCCCACTTTAGCTGAGAAAACTAGTTTGGTCCAGTCTTTTTCATGTGTATTATTTTCATCCTGACTTTTCATTTCGCCCCCAGTTTTTGCAAACCTGAGGCCTTGTAGCCCAGATTGTCAATACTTTACAGATAACTCTAATATCTAGGGCCTTTACAGTGCAAATAAAGATGATGAAATCTTCCAGCAACCTGGAGAATCGGGTGTGGAAAACAATTGGGCTTTTCTATGGTTATATGATAAAGTTGTCCATAAAGTCATCCTCTTTTTCACCCCTTGTCCCCTCTTTCAGTGGTATCTGCAAAGTAAGAAAATTTTATTAAATCTCAGTACGAAATGCTGAAACTCAGCATTTACTACACAAGGTTCGATAGTAATTATAGTAGTTGTACAGGTAGGAGCAGTGAAAATATATGTAGCAGCAGTGGAGGCGCTCATGAAAAAGGAAAGAGGGGATGAAACTCAGTTTACCACCAAAATAGGTGGGAAAATTAGTTTGGGTCAGTTATTTCGTGTTGTAAAATTTCATTCTCAATTATGCGGTTGATGCCCTATCATGCCAAAACTGGCCGGTCTCGCCCCCTAATCGCCTGACTTTACGGATGGATGACTTTAATGG
>Ga0209611_10003246_pt1 | contig 28326 bp, 29 predicted proteins | sample S1TSphgellanicum_3_FD_187693 | JGI IMG/M metagenome (GOLD analysis project Ga0209611, IMG submission 187693) | Host-associated microbial communities from peat moss isolated from Minnesota, USA - S1T2_Fc - Sphagnum magellanicum MG (SPAdes) (version 2) | ecosystem: Host-associated > Plants > Peat...
AGCAGATCTCTTGCTCAGGTACAATCCTGATATGACTTTCAAACTTGAAGCCATAGAAACTTCTCATTGGAGTTTGTGATGTGTATCTACTGCTGCTAAATTCCGAACTCTCGCAAGGGGTATGATGGTAAATTGTTTGGATTTACCATATTTGCAGAATGAGTGTAGCACAATGTAAAGGATTTTGAGGGCATATTATGCCAATTTTGAGGGTTCCTTCAATTGTAGAACTCATCCAAGCTGACTTTATTCTCATAATTAATTACATGTGCTTGCCACTCTCCATAATTTAATAGAATTGTTAGGTATACTTTTCAAAGAGCATGTTTGGGGTTTTAAGCTCTTACCATGTTATGTGCTGGTAGGCCTTACCTGTTACTAAGGCCTTGCTTAGTAGCCTATTATCCTACCTGTCTACCACTCCAGTTGATGGGGAGCAAGTGAACTAGCACCCAAACCAGTGATGAATGAACTCCAGTTGAGACAATATTGGGATCCAACTTAGCCTAGTGCAATATGATTTATGAGACTGACATTAAGCTTATTTTTGGGATGCATGATTATATTCAATCCATACTGTTTGCTAAGTATAAAATTGCCATAGATTATACACCAGTCTCATAGGATGGTTTTGTCCAAGATATCCAATGTTTTTCCAATTGTCTTTTAATCCATGTGACCAACTCAAAAACATCCAGTGGACCCAAGTAAACATCCAGTTCAAATTCAATTTCAACTTTTAAGTTTCAACCTGATACAAAGTATTGAGATTAAAATCAGTTCACATCCCATGCCAGTCTCAAGAAAAATCCTTCTACTGACCTTATATGATGATGAAATTTCAAGAGTTAGAAGCAAACCCACATGCATGTTCAAGAGTTATATGCATCTCATTAGTTTGAATTGAGGCCTAAATTCTAAACCAGAACAGTAGGGTACAAGAGCACATGTCTGATAATATCCCAACATCATATATCAGACCAACACTAGTTAGAAGTTAGAACCTGTCTGAAATTCAAGTCAATTCCTCAACTTTTGAAAAAAATTACGCATGCCATGGTTTCTTCAGAATGTCAGCTCCCAGTGGAGAGGCAGAAGAAATTACAGGATGTCTCGAAGGGATCATAGATACTCTTCTTCAGATGATGGCATTCCACCCCCATCATCACTTGAGAGGACTACATATACATAGAGATAACTCATCTGCGCATTTCCTTCTCCACTAATCTCAGTGTTTATACGAAACATGATGCTCTCTCAGGTTCCCCCCCCCCCCTTGATTAGCTGCACCCATTTTAAGGTCAGCTCAACAGAAAGTAAACCACCCAATCTATGGCATGACTGATCAGACAACAGTACATGTGCCTGTTGTATTGCAAGAAGCTGAAACTGTGGAGATAGTTGCAGGCATGCAGGGTCAAACACTTTTTAGCTCTGAATTAAACAAGGGCTACAATGACAGAAGTGAATGTGAGCCTATTGCTTTGTACATCCAAGTGTGAACTGTCAATGTTCACTCAAGATTCTATCACAAACATCTTTCCAATATTCCTCAAAAGCAGAAAAGAGGATTTCCCAGCTAGGTAGAAAAGAGTTATGATTCACAAATGCGGGGTCCCTGAGCTATCTGACGGCGAGGGATCCCAATTTCGCAAGCATTCACCTTAGCTGCAAACCTCAAGGAACATAGAGACTCATTGAAGGACTTGGAGTCTGGAGAAATGTTGACAAACATCAGTGTCTTTGAGTCCCCTCCAAGGCATGGCTGCAGACATCAGGAACAGCAGTTGAGAAAGTTAGGTGTAAAATGATTAAGCAACTTAGCTTCAAGCCTGTGTAGCTTTCAAGGAACCCAACATCCTAACAAGGCAACATTCTAAACCATCTAACCTCACTGAAACATTAACCCAGTTCTTACTTGGAGAAGATATGTGAGCTTGGAGTTGCGGTAGGGAACATGGGGCTCCTTATTGGCAATGGCCATAATTACATCTCCAAGACTTGACAAGCTTTTGTTTATTGCCTGCCACACAACATACAGCTCTTGTTAGTCTTGAGACTGGAGGGGGAACCACAGGAGCAAGACTGTGAAAGAAAACAAAAGTACCTGAGTTTCTTTGAGACGATCCCCAGTGGCACCACTGCGTGAAAGACGCTCACTTCCAGCCAGATCAATGAGATTCAGTACTCCATGAACCTGCTGCTCTGTACTCTGCAATGCAGGACTATGCTATTAGTGCAACAGTAGCATCAACTTGAAATCTGTGGACAGTATTCAGAGTATTCTCCTAGTTTCATCAGATTGTAGCCAAGTAGTACCTCATTGACACCAGAGATCCTGAGAGTGAACACACAATGGCTTCGTGATGATTGCTCATTCATAGCAGTCTTGCCTACAGACCTACAAAACAGGGATCCAATACAGGAAAAACACAGTGGTAAGTCATAGTGCCTTATTGACCAGGTACAAGCTCTCACAGAGTGGTGGAAATAACTTCCCACATAAAATAACTGAAAATGTCACAATATCCAACATTGGGTCTAGCCCAGATAATGAACATGTCTTTTCCACAATGAATCACACTTGACAACCAAAGAAAGTCCTGTACCAGGGATTGGCACTAATGGCTTCAGTCACTATCATAATTTCAGGTTTTGTTCAACTACCCCCATGATAGGTGACAGGGATGCTCTGCTTTTCTTCTGAGTATTCTGGAGTGTCAGACATGCAGGTTGCAGGAGTAGGGAATGAACCTGCTTTGGGATGCTTGATGAAGGAGATTAGATACCTCCTTCCAGTGGGTAACATCAACAAGTGTGAGGTCAGAGACACTGGTGTTCCCATTAGAGTCATGTTTTACCACGTACTGTTTTGAACTGTCTGAGTTCACTGACCCTTTCACCAGCAAGTCTCGGATTGTCTCATTGTATATCTCCAGCATGGATGCCTGCCACATTTCAGTGATATAATTAATTCTCCACTCTTTGATACACAATCACTGAAATTTGCAGTGACTTGCAAAAATCGGCTCAAATGAGCTTTCATAGTTTTCATCCTGAGTCCATGATATTCTCATAGGAGAACCAAATTCTTCAATAAGCACAAACCTGCATACGGAAGCTCCAGCCCTGAGCAGAGAGAGCCTGGCTTGACTGGAAAACTTGCTCTAATGATCTAGGAATTACACCTCCCTCTCCAGGAACATCTGGATTGCCAAGCATTGTATGAGTCTTCCCAGATCCTGTTTGCCCATATGCAAACATACAGACCTGCAACAGAAATGGGTAGGCCCATTCATCAGCAGCTAGAAAGCTCAATCCAACAGTACCTATGCCCCTAGTCATGATATGCTTTGTATACAATTTTCTGGGCACAAAAGAGAGAGAGAAAAGAGAAGAACCTTGTAGCCATCAAGAGCACTCTGGACAAGCTGTGAGATTTCTACAAAGACCTGTTCTTGCTTCACCTCTGGTCCAAACACTTTGTCAAATGAAAAGAAGTGTCTTTGCCCACCTGTAAACAACAAGATCCACTTCTATCAATCAAGTTCAAACAGATCCAAAGCCATTGTACGTGCTGACCATATGTCAGGTCAATAGTTGAAGATTATTCTCTGCTGGATCGAACCATGTCGTTATGTTGTAACAGTTCTATTACCTGTTGCCTGAAGGAGCTCAATACCATCACCCTGAAGCTCATTGGAAGTTGGATATTGTACAACTGGCATTGACTCTTTCTCCTCATCATTAGGCAGTAGAGGTCGCACTCTACAGAATACTCGAATATTTCCTTTCAGTTCCTGAAATTGGTTCAGACATATTTGATGAGGTCATACAACAAACAGGTCTGAGAAGGAAGAACAAAAGAGCATGCACAATTATGGTACTGAAAAAATGCAGGGAGCAAATGTAGGGAAAACTTACCAAGATAGTGTTATGCAGTTTGCGCCGGAGAAGCTCACCCTCCTGGACTTTTTTTTCTGCTTTCATCAGGCGCTCTTGGAGTTCAGCATACTGAGCTTGTTGCTTGGCACAGTCAACTTTCTCCTGTGACAACTGGGCTTTTGCAACCTACAAGCCACCCCCCATAGTCACTGCCATTTATGTTTCTGCCCTTGTCATGCCAGACTCAGCTCTACAGATTGCAGAAAGGCCATCAGCAAAAACTCAAGGGAATCTAATAATTGAAGTTAACCTGCAGACTTTGTTGAGCATTTTCAAGCTGTTGGCGGAGGATTGCAATATGCTCATTTGCAGATGAGTAGCTTTCCTGAAAACCCCCCAGACAATATGTTAGAATCTTCTGCCATGTTTTGTTAAGATGATAGGACACTGCCAATCTTCAAGAGACATTCACATGGACAGTCACTTGAAGAGGAATAGATTACATCAGACAAGTAATGCACCAGAAATGAGGAATGTACAGCTTTGACAAATAGGTACCTCCAGCACAACAGCCTTATTGCTCAGGAGTTCCATTTCTGCAATAGATTTGCCACTCCACTCCTTATACATGGCATTTTCTGCCAAGAGGGCTTGCACCTACACATTCTCAGTCACCAAAACCCATGTTTATTCATTGTGACTTCTAGTCCAGTCAATCTCCTTCATTGACAGTAAGCATTTGCATATGGAAAGGCTGATGTGAAACAAAGCACCTGAGTCACTCGTTGGTCTCGATCCTCTGAAATGCGCTGAAGCTCCACCCTCAGGCGATCTGTATCATCCATCAACAACTTGTTCTGTGAAAGCTTTTCTTGTAGACTTGCCTTGGCTGAGTCAAGTTGTGAAGAGAGTGTAGTTGAATGCCCACGTAGAGTGCTTAGATTCTCCATTATTGCGACCTTCTCCTTCTGTGTGCGGGAAATTGCTTCAGCAGCACTACTAGCTTCACTCTGTAGCTTGGTATTATATTGCTGTAGTGAGGTGTTATACTCCTGCAATCTTTTGTTCACATCTTGTAACACACCCACTTGCTGTGCAGATGCGATGAGCTCCTTATTAAGTTTTTCAATACTCTGGTGGAGATTAGCTTGCTCTCTTTCACTAGCCTGAAGTGCCTCTATATCTTTTTTACGTGCCAGCAAAAGTGCCTGCAAATAAGTGCCAATCCAATGAATGAGAAGATAGTAGAACTCCCAATCAACCAGTAGAAATCTGAGAAAGGACATCACCTCCAAGAAATCCCATATCTGCATAAATACCTCTGTCTGTGCCTCTGCACATTTGAGGCGCTCTTCAAGACCAGCACATAAAGACTTCAAGTCAACAAGCCCAGATTCCAGCATATCTTGCTTGTTTCTCATTTCTTCCTCTGCAAAAAAGTTCTCACATAACAACCATAGTTGTTGTCAAGCTTCTTTTATGCAACACCTCTTATGGGGATGGATGGGTTTTCACCCAATGTCTGGCCACAACCATCAAGACACATGCAATAGACATCATTATCAATGCAAAGACCCTGCCCAAGGTTTTGCAAAAAAGCAGTGGTGCTCTCTGCAGTATGCCCATTCCTCACAGAATTGACAAATGGGGTTTTGGAAGAGAAGGAGGTGGTGGTGATGGTCACCAGTTTCAGCATGGCTCCGTTTCTCATCCTTCAGTTGCTTCATCAGCTCCTCCTTCTCACAGTTGTGAGTGGTATCGAGCTCTTGGAATGCACGAATGCAAGCTCGGAGCTTCTTGATGTAGTCCATCATCTGTTCACTCTTGCCCTGATCATCCCCAATGCCCACAGTACAAATCTGTGCACTTCACTATTTTCTTCCTCTCCATGTCCACGTCCAACTTCCTCCTCAATCCTTCTAAACGCCACCAATGTTCAAAAATACATCTAAAGCACAAAAACTAAGATTTAGAAAATTCACCTTGAAATCGAACTTTGTTTTCCCCATCATCTTCATACCCAAAAGAGCTTCGACATCCGATGCGGATGTAGACATCCCGCCGTCTCCGACTCCAGCAACAGCAGCAGCTTCACCTTGCAGCACAGTTTTCCCAGCAGGACTACTACTACTACTGGACTCCAGACGCATGTTAATCATGGAAGCGAATGCCCGTCTGTGCGTTCTCAGCTTCACACCCTCCGACCCCAACTCCTTGCCGGTCACTTTCCTCTTCTTCTCCACCGGCGTCTCCATCCCATTACTATTCTCTTTTTGCTGCTGCTGTTGCGGCATCCCTCGTCCCCACCCCGCCTTACGCGCACTGGGTGTTGCCATATCTCACAAATCAAAGGAACCGCAACAACAATAAAGCTCTCCCAGAGAGCGCAACAACTAACAGCAAACGACTTCTGCACAAACCCTCGAGCAAGCAAGAATCGATTCTTTCTCTCAACACAACATTATGTTCTGCAAAATTTCATTGCCATTAGCAATAAAACTAAGCCATCTTCCTTCAGCCATGTTCAAACAGGCATAATCCTTGTCGTAGATTGCTGCAGCAAAGCAATGCGACAAAGGGGGAATCGGAGAGCACAGAGAAGAGGAGGAGGAAGAGGAGACGAGGAGCTTCGGCGTCTGCGAACGCGAGATCGGAAGGGAAGGGCGGCAGGGAGATGCGTATCGGACGGCGGTCGAGGAATCCGGAAGCGTATCGGACGATAGTCGACGAATCCGGTTGATTTCAAATTTTCTGGTTTGTTTTTTTGCCGTTGAGCCATGTCGTCCGGTACCTACCTACCTATCTACCTACCTTCTACCTGCGGTTTGCAGGGGCTGCCTGGGCAGCCTTGGCAGAATCCAAGTAGTACCTACCTACCACCAGCCCTGTTTTTGACTTGTGAAATTTAGCCAAAAAGAGAAAATTTTAATTTAAAAAACGGAAACGAAGTGAATTTGTTGGAACGGCCTTTTTCTTAGACCGTTTTTTTCCTGGCGAAATTTCTTTAAAAAAAGCGAAATTAAAACCCAATTTCTTGAAAATGAAGTGCTATTTGAACTTTCAGTCACCAGACATGAGGAAAAAGATAGTAAAATTAGTTGGATTTCTACATTTAGTTTTCAGTATGTAGCCAAAAATTATATAGAAAGGCGATTCAAGATTTGTGCTTTATATCTGGTTTATAACCAGATTTGGCTAAATCTTCACATGATCACCACTTTTGGTATAGCTTCCTATCAGCGTTTTTTTTTTTTGTTGCGAATTTTTGCTAAAATGCAAAATCCATTAGTGGCAAGCGAACAAGAAAAAACAAGAAAAATTTGGAAATTTCACCAAATACGCACGGTTGCCTTTTAGGGTTTACAAGATTTGCCAGTTGCTTCCTATCGCCATTGCTATTGTTTGCGATGGCTGCATCTCTTTTGAAGCATAGAAACCCCATGTCATTACATCCAACCACGCTATCCTCCCTTCATACAAGTCTTCCTTCGCGAGTTTTCTATCTTCTTCCATTTTGGCTCACGAGAAAGACTACATCAGTGAAGCACTTGATGTCAGCAACCTTCGCTAAAGGGAGAAAAGCTATCGCAAGCAGTTCAACTTCAAATGGGCCCTTATTAGGTATGTTTTTGTATGAGTTTTAAATGGGAGGAGGAGAAGCAAGGGACATTTGAAGCTTACAAATAGAGGATCCTACTCTAGCAATTTCATTGAATGTTTAAGGGTGTTTGAAATTAATTTCTCGAGTGCTTCAATATCTTATTAAATTCTATGTTTATGTCTGTTTAAATCTAGAATGTGTTGCAGAGTACATGCCCTCCAAAGTTTAAGCACCTAATTATAAAAAACAAAAAAAAGGATTCAAGTGCAAGTTGTGTTGTAAAAGGCAAGTTGTGTTGGTTTGTTTTTTTTGTGTGCATGAAATAATGTGTTGCATCTAGAAATTCATCTTGACTTTCTAGTCGGCAATTTGTAGTCAATTTGCAGGAAGATTAGAGTCATGGTTTGTTGATTAGTAGTTTGCAATTGAATTGGAAAAAGATTTAAATGTTGGTGAGTTAGTATAAACCTACACAAAAAATGCACAAAGTGTGAGTTTCTATTTATAAATTTTCAAGCAAAACTCAAATCTAAGTGTTTAAGGTTCTCGGTTTACTATGCAGTGCTTAAGTGACACATCATTTCACAAGTATGCACACTTTTCCTTTTTTTTGCATTATGCAATAAGGTTTGGGCTAGGTTCAACATGAAGGTTTAATGTGCAATAAATTTCATTTGTACACTCGTGTTGTAATGTCCATCCCTAAATGTTGTTGAACTTATGTTTATCAATGATTACAATGTAAGGTTTAGGGGGCTTGATTTTTTTGGCTTTTCAATCGATAAATGTTGGTGCGTTAATCCCTAAACCCCTTGATGTTATTGAATTTCTTTCTAGCATTAACTACAATGCAAGGTTTAAGGAACTTTTTCACTTCAATTTGTAAATGTTGGTGTGTGGATCCTTTCAACCCTTTTATTGTGTTGACGTTTTCTTTCATTAAATTGCAATGTAAGGTTTAAGGAGCTTCTCTCCAATTTGCAAATGTTAGTGTTTTCATCCCTGCAACCCTTTGATGTTGTTGAGTTTTTTTTTATGTCATTGGTTGCAAAATAGTTTTAAGGAGCTTCTTTCTGTCATTTCAATTTTTGAGTGTTAGGTTTAAGGTTCATCCCTTGACTTACCTTGTAATGTAGTTGAACTTCTTTTTGTCACTAACTACACTATAGGTTTAAAGAGTTCTTTTTTTATCACTTGCACTATAAGTGTTGTTGTGTTCATGTCCCTTGAATCCTTTAATGTTGTTGAACTTTTCTTTGTCATGCATTGAATACGATGTAGGGTAGCTTAAAATGTTTTTCTAATATCTTCTCTTTGAAGGTGGTCTTTCTATTTAATCTTCACCATTAAATATAAAGTTCCATATTTTTCCTAAGTTGTGTGCTTCATGGCATATTTTCACATTTGATATACATCTTGACATTTATTTTGAACAAAAAGTAATTTCAAAGAGAACAAAAATTTAATGGTCACCATGTGTTAATGCCCAAGGTTGAAGTGCAAAAACATAATTTTCTAGTTTTCCAACAAGGTATCCTTGCTCTTAATTTGTTGTTGGTCCAATGATGGGTCTAGGAGATGTTCAATTGTGCATTCTAAAAAGGTAATTTGTGAAGTCAACTTGTGCTTCTTGATGTGTGTACATTATTGCATTCAACAATGCAATTTCAATAGAAGTCCTTCAAAAACAAACAACACCTTTTCTTAGATGCTTCCATCACGTCATGATTACAAGTGAAATTAAACCCAACTTGTTGAAATTTTGGATGTGCCTTGATTTGTTGCCTTGCAATTTAATAGTTTGACATTCATTTGGTGTCATCAATTCCATGTTTCTTGAGTTATTAATGACATTATTTTTGTTTCTTGTTGTCTAACTTCAAATGCCTCGCCTTTAATCTTATCAATTTTCATGCAAGTTGGTAAGCACTTAAAATCATAAGTTTCATCTTCTATAATTTGTTATTACAAACCTACACAAAGTGTAACCTGGAAAACACAAGCAAATATTAAATTATCAAGTTGTAGATTTACATAAAAGGCAACGGTAATAATTTCAATTGGAAATATTTTTAAAAATCGAAGTCATTTTATTTTTTACAATTGCAAGTTGGTTGCATTTGTTGTGTTGATAAGTCATGTCCATTTGCATGATGAAGGTGGTTAATTTACATGTATAGATAGTTGGGTAGGTGCATATTTCCTCCATCTAATGATTTCCTTCATTTAATGAAAAAAATAGTTTTGAATTCAACCCAATTTTTTTTTGTTATTACATTCCCTCAATGATTCCTAGCTATATGTTTTCATTGTAAGTCTTTGTTTAAGCCATGGCACTTGTAAAAAACCTTGCCAACTTCAAGTTCCACAAATTTTTTTGGGAAGTCCAAGTGGTATTGGTACTTTAAGTTTCGAAGGTGTAATGATAGAATCAAGATTTAGAAGCATGTAAGTGGATATTTAAGCATTTTTTCCTTCTAGATCAAACTCAAGTACATCCACATGTAATTCAAGGTCTTATAGTGATTTTATTATAGTTAACATTGACGAACTTGTAAGTTTTTCTATCCTTGTTGTGCATGCATCAAAGAAAATGAAAATTGAATGGAAAATATTGAAAATTTTCCAAGGCACATGGGTTACCAAGTTCCCATGGGCTAAGTTTGTTGTGGTGGTGGATGATAATTAAATTGCACCATATGCAGTGCAGAATTTACATTGATGTTTGTTAATGTCAAAGTTGGATGAGTTGCATCAACACAATGGAAGAAGGCAATGTAAAGATGTTAAACTTAAATAGAAGGTTGGTGAATATTATACTAGTTTTGATAGTTAACATGTTAAAAATTAATGTATTTATGGCACTATTGGGCCAATTTTATGATTGACCAAATGTTGAATATAAAGAGAGTTCAAAAAAAAAAAATCTTCAATTTGTTACCATTTTCCATCTTCTAAATAGGGGAGGCTTTTCATTAATTATGAATGCATGCAAGGGTTTTTTGAATTTCTTTAAGGTTGAAAAGATTTTAAAGATGTATTGAATTGATTTTAGTGGACGATAAGTTTGTATTCAATTCCGTTTTAAGTATATTTCTTTAATTCTAATAACATGTTCAATTTCCTAATAAAATCTTATCCCATTTTGGAGAATGTGTATTAAATTAAGGTTTCTTTGTTTTGAAGTTTGTCTGAAAATATCAATTTTTTGGATGTTGAAAATGGCAATCACTATGCATATTATGGTGTTGCCTATAACAAAACATGTTATTCAAAAGGTAAGATTTATAACCTTGAATTGTGACGAAACCACAATAGTGGATAACTGGAGTTGGATATCAATCCATTACTATTTGGTTGAAAATTTCAAGAAGGTTCCCATACTTCTAAAATTGCAAAGGGTCACTAAAGGAGGTGGCTTTAACAACTTGACTACAATGCCGGTGAATCCTATGGCCTTGGCTATGAAAGCAACGGTGATAGTATAATTTTTAAAAAAACATGCACCTTGTCATTAGAATCCACCACATGGCCCATAACTACAATTGGGCTGTGCAAATGTTTTCAAACTTGGCATTGGTTGCAAAGATCGAAACCTTTCTACAATCCATATATGTGTATTTTTGTCATTTCCCTAAGAGGCATATGGAACTTGCAAAGTTGGCAAAAAATTTGGAAACAAAAGGTTGGAAGATCATTTGTAATGTTATGACAAAACGGATTTCAACATTTACATTTGCCAAACATGTTTTGCAAGCGTATAAACCTCTTGTGGTCAAGGTGGTTGATGATAGTGCTAGGAATGCAAAAAATAATTATGAGTTGTTTTGTGACTGTGACACTATCCTTGGATTGATTAATGTATGGCCCATGATGGAGGTAGTGTAAACTTCATCCAAGATGGCCAAGGGCATGGACATTTTGTCACCTCCATCATATTATGTATTGTTGATTTATATTCATTGAAAAGGTACAAACAACCCCAATTTTAGAATTTCAATGACTTGGTGGATCACATTTGTAATGTTTTGCACATGGTGTGGTGGATGGAGCTTAAAAGTTAAATTGAATATGTTGCATTTAAGTTCCACACTTGTTTTTATATGTTACATAAGATAGATTCCATTATGAGTGTTATGTTTATGGTGACCAAGGATGAATGGGCAATCGCAATGTAATTTGCAAAGTACCAATGTACATGTGCACTTCAAGGGTTAATGAAAGAGCTCTCTAGGTGCTTCCCTAACTATGAAATAATGAATTCAATAAGGATCATATATCCCAAGTATTAGGAGGCCTCTAATGTGAAGGACACCTTTCCTAGTCACTTGGCAATCTTAAAAGCAAAGTTTTGCTACCCTAAGTTGAAATCAATAGATGGTACCTTGGTTGTTAGTTTGTTGGATCCAACATTACTTAACCAACAAGTTGTTTTTTTGGTATAATTATAAAGAACAATAACCATGATGCCCTACATCCACCACTTGATTGTAACTTGCAACTAAGTTGTGGGGATGTTTGGTTTCAAATGTCATATTGGTTACACAATTGTCAAAGTATTTGAAGCTCGAGGAGCTAGCAATTATCATGGAATTGGGTAGTGTTGAAAATGAGAAGAGCTTATTCACAATGAAATTCATGAAATCAAAGTTTTGTAATTGTTTGACTATTCATCCAGGGGTTCAAAATGTTTGTGCAAAAATTGTACAAGCTAAATGCATTCCCCTTCTAGATTGCAATTTGGGAGTGGGGGAAGGAGAATGGAGATTAATAGGTCAAGGCTTATAGAGATATGGTAGTAGTAGTATGGTCTGCATTGTTTGTTTTTTGAAGCACGATCTATAATTTTTTGTATCGTGGATCTATGGTTTTTTAAAACTAAATTTTGCAACATTTATGTCCCTATTTTAAGGAATTTTGGGATACCCATAAGTCAGGTTGGACTTTTTCCAACAACTTGTGCATTTGATTTTTTACAATTTATGTTTGGTGGCATGCATGTGATTTCTAATTGGGCTAGGTGAAACAATGGCATTTTCGTAGGTTATTGTTTTGGGGTTTGAAGGAAAAAAAAACTACAAAAGATTTGACCCACCTTAATACAATAGATTAACATTTTGAAAGGCATTTACATACTAAGGTGGCTTGTTTTATGTAGGACCTCCTTCTAGTTTAATCAAAGAGAGTTCGTAAATGGACTGGGGTTCAATCCCCCTCGAAGTGATCCCTAGTTCTTTGGTAGAAGTCACATGTATTCAACCCTAATGATTGTTGTTTTGCATTGTGTTGAGTTCCTAACAATGATGTGTTATTATATAATGTTCTAGGTCTATTGCTCTATGAATCTAGGAGTGTGATGGGTTTCTTTCTTTCTTCTGGTAGTATAGTAAGAAATTCATGATCACATCAAATTGATCAATTTGCACATAGAAGTTGTGAAAATTTGATTGATGCCATGATTGAAAACTATAATGACACATACACTTGTGGGCTATTTGTTTTTCCAATCTCGTAGGAACAAATCCATCACATTATGCATTCAAGTTAGCATCATGTACTCTAAATTTACATTGGTGACGCACAATTTCAGTCACAAGTTTCATATTAATAGGATTTTCTTTTCACACAAATACACTCAAAATGTGAGCATCCATGTTGCCAACAAATTCTACATGTAAAATGTTTTGTACCCCACATTTCATATAATCAAATGTTCTATATAACCAATTGTAAGAGGATTCGTGAAAATTAATTGCCACGAATTTTGATGAATGTAAGTTGGAAAGTGTCAATGACACAACATAAAAAATCTAGGAAAAAAAAACATTGCTTCCTATGGATGATTGTGCCAATCACAACTTTGGCTATGCAAAAATTCCCAAATAAACCACTCTGCTTAGAAAATTGTTAATAATAGGGTAGATTAGCCCATCAATGATCGCTTGCCTATGATTTGGTCTAGGCCCAACTTCATCTTATTTATATCTTCATCATATGTGCTCATTTTGAGTGATTTAAAATGTTATGGGAGCACTACTTCAAGCTCTAGAAATCATCTTTGAAATGCAAAGGAAAAGGGGTAATGAAAAAATAACAAGAGAAAAAAAAAACTTTCCAACTTGTAAAACAATTTTTTTTCCCCTTCTCTTTGGACCCTTCTTACTTTCAAACCTCATAACTTTCCTATTCCTTATTCATTTAAAACAATTTAAAGTGATATAGGAGCGGCACCTTAAATTTTATGAATCATCTTGGAACTCTAATAGCTACAAAACAACATACAAAGAATTTGTAGTGTTCAGTGGTTTTTTATTTTTGAGTTTTTGACCCCCTTTATTTTGGGGGCCATAACTTTCTCATTTCTAATTTGTTTTTAATGATTATTAGCATGTCAGATGCACCATGAGGAGGGGTTCAAATTTTTTTTGGACACCAAAAACAATAGAGCCCTCACTAGGATCCGGCCAACCCTGAGCCTTTAAGTCTTCAGTCATCAATCAATCTTTAGGTATCAGCTTATTTTTTCACTGGCAAATTTTCACCACCAAGTGTATTTAAATTTTTTTCAAAATGAAGTGATTTTGGAGGGTTTCAATGGCAAAAAGTGAGGGGAAAAAAAGTAAAACTAGGCCAAATTCCTAAATTTGGTTATCAATATATAGCCATAAATTTAAATGTAAAATATTAAAAAATTGTATTGGTTTAAAACCAAATTTACCTTACATTCATCCCTAATTTTTTTTTGGTGTTAGTCTCCACAAAGCAACTTCACAAGGCTAAGGTGAAACCCAATTATTGACTGCGAGGGTGCAAGGGCTTAACGGGGACCAAGTTGGGCCTGGACGAGGACCTCACACCCACACAACAGACGCACAAGTTGAAATCGTGGCCGTTATTCAAAGAGGCCAAGGCAGTAGGTAAACATGCCTTCTGGCGCGCAATCGAGTTTTTCGTTGATGACATTCAAATTTGCCCACCTTCCTCTATTTAGGGGCGCGGGGACCAAAGAGACCTATGCGTGGTATTATGGAACATGCACAAGGGTGGTGTAAATAAACTGGAAATGGGGGTGTAAATATTAGAGTTGTTTCAAGGTGCTGACCTCGTTTTATTAATCGAAACTTGGCACTTCCTAGGTCAACATTTGTCACATGTTGAACGGTTTGACTCACTTGTAGTAGCATGCACTATGTAGCTCGGAAAAACAAAAACAATAAAACACAACGGGAGGTTGCTACTTACTTTCGTAGCCACCTTAACCCAAACTTATCATAGTGGAAAGAAAGAAGCCACGATTCTTATCTATGGAGTTAGCAAGGGTGTTGCCCCTGACTTATTTATCTGCAGTATGCTGCCCCTGTTGGCTCCAAACATGAAAGTGAATCCCTGTTCCAAAACCTGGCAGCATATATTATTAAAGTTCAAACTCTAAGGGGCATAATATTATTGGGAGGGGATTTTAATGCGTGTATTACAGCTCTACCATACACCATTGACACTAGTGACCTTCGTGAACTATTACAAGTGCTTGAGTTCACTGAGACTAAGCAACCAAATGTTGTGGCTAAACGACAGAATCGCGACGCTAATGTTGGTGGTTGGGGCTGTGAGCTCCTGGACCTATGCTGTGATGTTGGGTTGCTCATCCTCAATGGCCGGAAACCTGGGACGAATCAGGGGAATTCATTTGCTTAGAAAATGGGGGGCATAACACTGTCAATTATATTATTGGCTCACCTGTAGTTTGGCAAGCTGTTACACACCTCGAGGTGATAATAAATGACACACACTATCGCACGATGGGGGGAGATTCTGACCATAAGCCGTTGTGCCTACGGTTAAGCATCGATTACAACTTTGTTGAACCACAACATACGGTTGTAATAAAAAAATTCTTGCCTAGGTTCAAATATGATAAATCAAAAGTCGGAGAATATTAGCTTGCCTTAACAACAAGTTTTGAAAACATGTGGGTTGTTGATTCTATTGGGTATCTGGGGGTAGACGGGTTAGCTGACCTATTGTAATAGTGCGTGGGGCTGTAACAAAGTCTACTTTTGGCAACAAGCCATCGGGAGGGAGCTACAAAAAAAGACATTACAATAAACCTTTGTTTGACGCTGATTGCCATATAGCAAAACGTGAACTAAGGTTCTCTCTGAAATCTAACCCCGACGCACATGTCGTTAAACATTAAAAAAATAAACTTAAAACTTTATTAAAAAGGAAAAGAATTTGTGGGAAAGTTCAAGAGCTCAACATATGTGTGCACTTGCTAAGGTGGATGCGCTTTTGTTATGGAAAAAATATTGACCAAAGGCACCCATTGTGGACAAGATCAGTGCAGCTATGATTTTGGAAGGCTTCTATAGGCTAATTGGCCAGCCTTTGCCACCTATATGACTACGAATTCACTCAGCTCAAGTGACTGAACCTCCATCTAGCCACACCCTGAACACAAATATCACACTTGTTGAGCTGCTTCAGGCGTTGAAAAAAACTACAAAGGAATAAGGCTGCCGGTTTGGATGGTATGGGACAACGCATATACATCCGACCTATCTAGCAAGGGTGAGAGGTTGGCGGAAAGCCAAGTACTTTGGTGCAACGCACATAACATACGGCTGAGAGTTCAAATGGCTGAGCTAGCCACGCTACATCTAATGCAACTGGTTGATGCTAGATTTACGACAGAAGACCCAATCAACCAGGAGGCTATAGCCCCACCCCCTCTAGGTTTTCTCACACAATGTTGAGTGTAAAAAAGGTGAAGGATAATATACAACTAGCTTTCATTGAAAAGCTCTTCACCAACCGTAAGATCGAGACTAACACATAGACAAGATTCTTACGTTTCAAGGGTATGTCATATGAGAATGAAAGCTACTTGTGTGACATCAACTGTGTTTAATTGCGAAAAGCTTTTGTCCGATTTCAATATGACAACACGCAATTTAAAATAATGCTATATGCAGAAAAGCTTTGTCAAGACTGTGACTTGGGGAAGGTAAAAGATGAAGAACGCCTACTCCTTGTTTGTCCAAATACACAAAAAGTTGGAGAACACTTTTGTTCAAACCTGCCCCTCACTCACACGAGCACTCTTGCTGAACTCATACTCTTGCTGAATTCATGTAGACTACAAACATGATCACCTTGTCCAAGTTTGTGACATGCTGCTACTACCATAGGATAATCTGTCCTCCATGATCTACCTTTCGTCTAATGGACTTTGTGATCCCATACGGACGTAAAATTGTAAACAGTAAACAATAAAACAGACTCAATTGGAGTTCATTCACAACTGAGTGATAAATGGATGGGTTCCATCCATTGGTGCCAAAAAATTCAATCTGAATCCCGAATAGCAATCGATACCAATTTTATAAAATTATGGTTTCACACAAAAGCTTGGGCACTGCCATAAGACACAATCCAATCAACCTTGTAACAGATAGAGAAAGTAGTTCAAGTGGTCAAGAAAGTCTTCTAAATACCTGCAGCAATGAGATATCTCCTGACCACCTTTTTGTCACAACAAAATACTTCAGAAAAATGCAACTTGAATGGATGCAAAGTGCACCACATTACCAGATACAAACAAGGAAATAGAACTGCAAAAAAATAAAAATCTTCAAGATCCAAGGCCCAAAAATTCAGCCAGAAGCACAAAACACAATAATTAACATGACCAAACTTCCTCAGACTATTCTGCACTTTCCAGAGAACAACTATCTCTGAACCCAAATCCAGAGCACCAAACCTTGATTTGCCTTGCCTCATTGCATAATCACTTTTGGCTCGTCTACAAACAGATTCCTCACAATCCCACAGTTGCAAGAACCGAAGTGCCAACAAGTGCATACAAACAATACTTGTTTGCAGAATGTAAAGAACCTTGTAAGAACCTTCTCAGACACAACCAGGCACCAGCAACAAGACTACTATGGAGGTTGAGCATGAAGCTGCTCCTGTTCTGTTGCAATCAACCACTAAGGAACCTAAAACTGTAGAATTGACCAGCAACATTCCTCTTGCCACAGAAACTACCACTACAGCTGGTGCTCACTGATGCTACACAAATGCCAACAAGGGCATGGGCCACAATGCTGAGAAAAGGTGCTATTAAGGTTCACCACAGCACCAGTACCGACTCAAACTCAAGCTGTCACATAGCATGCAAAGTCTGTGACACATGCCAAAAACTGATCAAGAACAAAGAGCTTAACTTTCAAAAGCTGCAAAATTGTAAGCTCAGAGCAAGATTGATTGTGCAAGCCCACATTAGCTTGTACATATTACTCTGACATCTTATTCAATGCGCTACTTCTTGGGAGAATTTGAACATGAAGCAGCTCCAGAGCCATTCTGAGCTTGACTGTATTACTCCAAAAACTCATTCAGTGCGCTGTTTCTTGGGGGAATTTGAAGGAGCAGCTTCAGTGCCAGAATCTGCTGCAACAGCCCTGGCAGCAGCTGCCTCTCTTCTCTCCCGCTTCAAACCCTTCATTTTTGCTAATGCCATTTCACCAACATCTTGCTTTGGCATGTAAATCCGCCCCACCTTTCCAACCAAAGGATCGCCACTCACATTCTTGACTTTCTTCTTGGATGTTTTAGGCATGATCCGCATTGCTTCTTTCTTCAGATTATCGCTGGGCTCCCTGTGCCTTCGAATCACCATGTCCATCGATGGGCCGACCTCCACAAGCTCAATTCTTGGCACCTTTGAGCCTGATTTCTTGAGCCGGATTGCACAGTGTCTAAACAAAACCTTGTCACCAGCCGCAGTGCAGAGAAACACACGGTCTAGTCCTTGAAGATTTAGGGTTTCTACGACCTCACCTCGAAACAAATCCACAAGAAGCTCCTTCAGGTGGCGAAACTCAGGCCGAGCTTCAAAAGCTTCTCCAATGAATGCGAAGCAAGGTTTTGAACCTGGTTGCGGTGAGGCCTTCTTTCCACCACCCAGAGATTCTAGCGACTTGTATCTTTCCACCCCAACCTCAATCATGTCGTATACATGGTAGTCAAACATTCTTCCCAGGACTAGATTGTGCGGTCTCTTCTTGGAATGCGATCCAAAAGCAAACTGGCTGCAATCCGTCTTCTGCGACAGAAACTCGAGCGAGGTTTCGCCTCCTCCTTCGAAAGGTCGCACGCCGTCATTCTTCTTGGAGTACTTGATTGCCCTCCCCTCCGCTTTTCGGAGATGGAACAGGTCTGCGAGCACTCCTCTCAAAACGCTGCTCACCTTCGTGCCATGCAAAAGGAGTAGCTTCTTCGTATTCTCCTCGAGCTTCGGTGCTCGCTTCTCGAGCTCACGCTTCGCCCTCTTCGTCTTGGGCTTCACTATTCGAAGCATGGCTTCTTCCTTTCCCCCTTCCGCTCCAAAACAACACAAAACCTCCAAAGAAAAAAAAAACAACAACAATGACCTTTGCTCCGCAGAAAAATCAGCAATATAAGCTTCCCACACCTACAACAAAAGCCAAATCCAACCCTACAGAACAAAACAGCACAACTGTGATCACGGATTGCAGCTCTTCTGAAGAATCACAGAAGCCCAGAATCTCTTGCAGACAAACAGAGAGCGGAAAGCTTTCAACCCTAACCCTAAATCATTCAACATTGATGCTTTCATCCGTAAACCCTAAACCTGGATGAGAGTTTCTGTTACTACCACTCACTTCAAGAATTTAGATCCAGCGGTCGGCGGGTATTTAACTTTGTTTATCACCGCCGGTTCCTTATTTCCTATTTTTCCAATATTTTAGAACAGACAGCTGCTAGTTCTCGTTTTCAAATATCAGTCCAAAACAACCGCTCAGTTGTATTTCTACATGTTAGAAGGATTGGCGGTCTTATTGTTATGTTCCAATTTTGTAGTGATCATCATGGTTACATGTCAAATCCAGTTCTTTAGTTTTTGCAAGCGGCAATTATGAGCAAAAAGAATCGCCCTAGCAATCGCCTTGCAGGTCTAGTACTCAGTGGGTATTTGACTTTTCCAATGATCGTCGGTTTCAAATTTCATATACTTTATGATTAGATAGTGACTGATTCCGATTATCACACATTTTAGAATCAGAGAACCAACGGTTCTTTTTTGGAAAAAGAATAGAGAAAAAAAACTTCTTGTTCTAGTTATTTCGAAATCCTCAAAAGAACTGATAGCCGTTCTTCAAAGAACCGATCTTCGAGATGGAACTAGGAAGATTGACAAGCACTTCAATCATTCATTCGAACTTGCACAAATCAGGTAACAAGTTGGTTAGTGCATAGTTTGAGCACTTTTGATGCTAGAACGAGCCATGAATAAACTTGACCTCACAAGACTCATCACGGCTTGGATTGGGGGAAGCCACCACCTTCTTGAAAGAATAGGCGGTCTTATTGCAACTATTTATTTATGTTTCAATTTGTTTTTGACCACCAATGTAACACGAAAAACAGGGAACAACAAAGAGGTAGTCCCGGAGATAATCACAGATTGGATCAACAATCACAATGTGAGCTTTACAACATGAACATGTGCATGATCTACCTAATGAATTCTACATCTTCATCATTACCACTGATCCAATTATGTATGAGCTGCCTAGCATCCTACCTTTCTAGCCTAAGTTGAGTAAATCTACGCATCTTCAGGGATTAACTCATTCCGACTTCACTTTCATAAGCTAATCCATCTTATGATGGCAATTCCCAACATCATAGAACATACTTGCCAACACAACCACGAGGATCCCAACATAAAAACAAAGAGTTCAATTGCAACAAGAACACATACAACATCTCTAAATTTCAGACATGTAATTTTGCTGCAAACACACAATCAATGCATTGTAATCTCCACACACACACAACAATCTAGGCATTACAATATGAACTAACAGGGTGGAAGTGGACAAAAGATAGGGATTACAATAGGCTTAACTAATGATTTCAACAATGTGAGATTTATCCCAGTGTAGTTCTTCTTTCAGAATTCCCTATCATCTAGGTATTCTTTCCCTTCTTCACAATTCCCAAAACACGATTTCAAGAACACCAATAACATCATAGAATCTTCATAACCATCAGACCGCTCTCGAAATCCTTAGAGCCTAAAATCACTTCCCCAAAATTGACCCCTAAAATGCATTCCTAACTTGTTTTATCTAAAATGCAACACAAGTGTAACAAAAAGTATGTGTTGCATCTAGAGTATAGATCTCCATCTCAGAATTCACAAAGCTCCAACTATTTAGCTAGTTACAATTCTAGAAATCTTTTTGCATAAGAACAATTTGCATGAGAACTTCGCTGTTTTCACAATATTAGAGGCCTCTTCAAATAACTTCACCTCCACCGAACATTGCAAAAACGAGACTAATCCCATGGCGCCCATTTTTGCCTTGCAATGAAGAATGCCCTTCCAAGCATCCAACACCAAGCATTGTCGAAAACATAGAAACAACTTGTCATGCATAATCAATAACAAACAAATCCAAACAAAAAAAAGCAAGAAGTAAATTGCATAGTGCCAATAATCATTGGAAGTTGTCACGTACAACCACACTATGCTTCAAACATGGGTGATGAAATCCAAAAAGTTGGTGAACCCAAACGATGCAACTAATGTGGATGATATGCACACACTTTAACCTTAATTCCACATCACACCACCATGGTTTTGTAGCAAAAAAAAAAGATTGTGATAATTATCACAACAATTCACTGTATATTGCCCCAAACCAAGTCATGATATTGTTGAAGAAAAATGATTTCAAGTTCAGAAATTTCTAAATTATTCAACAATTTTGATGGTGTAAAACATTGCTACATACATCATCCTATCTAATAGTAGCAACAACTTCGAGTAATCTATTATCTTAACCAATTGATCTACATAAACCACGAAAACATGATAAGAATGGAGACTTGGTGGATCAAATCTTTTCAAACATCTCTCATTTGGTTATCATGGTCTTCTCTTGACATCAAATCAATTCATCATTCCCACATAACCCCATAGTAACCCATAGCTACATTCAGATAATTTTGATAAGAATATTGTTTGACATTGTCATTGTTAACAAATTTCACTTCTCCCCAAAGTTCTTAGGGCAATGCACAACCCATATTTTTAGAGTTCCTAACAAGCTGAGTCTCTTCTTGAATGTGAATTCCCAAGGTTTTTAGTTGACACACCTAACACCCACACAATCTAACAATTCCAATCCCCTCTTCAAACTAGCATCTTGTCCCTTAAGGATCTTCATCACTTCCACTAGGTACAGAGATTTTTATTCACGTTGCGATCCTACACAACATAGACTCCCAATGGGTATTTTATACAGTCTAGGCAAAAACAAAACTTATTTCCTCAGATGGAGCATTTTGTACAAAAAACTAGGTACTTAACTCTTTAACAAGGTGTCCCTTTTATTCGCTTTGTCATGTGCTCCTTCCTTGAATTCCAACACCAATGCGTCCCCTTGAGCTTCCCCATCACCAAAGATCATAAAAACAACAAACAAACAAATGTCCATCGTTATGAGTTAAATCACACAAATGCAACACCACCAATTTCTTCAACAACATGAACTTGCAACAAACAAAAACACACTCATAGCCATTAAGAAAAGAAAAGGATCCATCAACCACTTGCTCTTTTGTCATCTTCACCTGATGACCTCATGGGGGTCTGTTCCTGCTGATGATAACCGCCATGATAACCTCATGGCCTGCTTCTGATAACCGCCCATGACTGGTTTAGACTTCAGACCTCTGACCTGACGACTCTTGGATTGAGACATGGATTTTGGATACGTGGTCTCATCTCAGGCCCTCAATCAGGACCTGGATGATGGTGCTTTGGAGCGGGTAGCAAGCCCCGAGAGCGATGGCTGTCGCAGTTGCAGTAGCGAGGCGCGACTCCATCTCCGCATTCGCTTTGCTTTGCTCTTCGTTTTTTATGTCTTTTTGTTGGCCACACTTGTTCTTCATTTATTCTTCTGATCGCAGATACCTATCTTTGGTCGGTCTCTTGTGCGTTTTCCGATTCTCGAAGTAGAGAAAAAGCTGTGAAGGAGCGATGGGGGGTAGTAAAGGAAAGGCGCGGAAGAGAAGGGAAGCAAATTACAGTGCCGCGCACCCGGGGATAACGCCACAGTTAGCGCCTCCTCCGTCTGCCAAAGATATTGTGGCCATTCCTTCCAAGTTGCGACGCATTATGAGTCTTAAAGCTCCTTCCGCTCCTGGTAAGGCTGCTTTCCTACTAAACCCCAGACCTCTTGAAACCCTAGGTGAATTAGAAGTAGTACATTGTGGGTGTCATTTGGTGGGATGAGGGAGTGCAAGATTTGCTAAGAATTATGAGCCCCCTCTTCTTCATCGGGCTGCTTGTTGCAGAGCCCCCTAGCCTGATTGCTTCAAATTCCACATGCTAAGTCCCGCACCACTAAACCCTAAACCCTATGGAACAGAATTCTCTAAACCCCTATGAGCACTTTAACGCCATAAAACTGCATTTGAAATTGGTAACTGCAAAACCAGAACCTGCAACTCAGACGCATTAAACCTCTAAACAGGGATTTAGTTAAACCCCAAACATGTCCAGTAAGCTTCTCATTGAGATTGTTTGAAAGAAGAGAATCTGGTGGTAACAGTTAGACAAATCAGCCTCAATCAATTTTGTCACACCTAAATTTCTACATGAGTGGCCAACATCAGGTTTGAGCTATTTGATATCAAACTAGAAGAATTTTTTTCTGAAGAACCAAGGCACCTTTGGATATGTTGTGTTCATGGTTGGCTTCAGTTTTTGCTGTGAATGATATTCAGGCCACAAAGAACAACAGGTGGGTGCTGCAAATGCTGCTCACAACAAACAACCAAAGGTCAGCTCCATGCTATCTCCATTCAAGCTATTTGTGTGCTTTGTGATCCATCAGTTTGTTCCTGGTCCAACAAGAGAAATCCTGTTGCTCCTTTTTCACTCCTAGTGAAGATTTTCTCCTCCTTCTATCCACTCCTTCAGCAGCTGATGGAATCACTGATCTGATTGCAGACACCACCAAATACAAAGGGTGGGAAGCAAGCACCATCAGCAGGAAAGCTTGATGCCAGCAAGCTAGCACCTCCACCTACTAGTGACAATAAAGAGCCTGTAGTTGAAGAAGTAGGAGGAAAACACAGTGTCCTTAAAATCAGCAAGAGGAGGAGAGCAGAAGAGGAGCTCAAAGCACTTTCAGAGAAATTCCAGGCAACACCAATTCGCAAAGGCATCCGAGAAAAAAGAAAAAAGTAATGATCATCCAAGCCAGGGCTCAAAAATGTTGTGTTTACTAGAAATAGAGATAGGTCTATCCTCTTTGATACAGGACCATGTTCTCCATACTTCAACAGGAATGTGAAACTGGCATAGTGATGGGTCATGTCTATGCTTTTGGACTGTGAACAGGTATCTGGAAGAGAAGAAGAAGAGGAAACGATTGAGAGGCATCACTTATGAGCCTGTGCCAGAGCGTGAGATCATTGCTTTTGGAGATGTTGTACAAGGACCACCCAAACTCTTATTTCCTCCTAAAGCAAAGGTCAGTACACTTCCAACTCCTTACCTTAAACTCTTCCAACATACTCACAATTTTCATGATTTTTGTGAATTTTGGGCCATTTATAGCTGATGGTCAGAGAATGTTGTGTTCTTCTCCTCTGAAGTGTAGTTTGGCACTGTGCAAAAAGCAGTGACAAATGTGTTTCTATGAATGCTTGTTTTCTTTCAGAGTTGGCCATAAAGCGATGAGAAGGTTCTCATTCTTACCAACCTTTATATCATGTTGTGGGATTGATTGATGGGGACTTGTTTTTCAGATAACTAAGGAAGAGAGACCTGCATCACATGAAAGGATAAGGTCACAAGTTATAGAAGCCTACCGACAACGCAGGGCTGGTGCTTCCAGGCTAATCAAAGGTTCTGTTGTCATGGTAGATGGTCCAAAAGTGGAAGACTCTTAATATGATATTCTCTTAGAGAGTTCTCAACTCTGGGATTGTTGTCCTCTCTCTGTTATGTGAGGTTATTACTCAAATAGTAAACAGAGCTCCTCTTGTTCCTAGCCAAAAGGATTTTGCAAGAAATTTTTACTGTAGGCTAAATCTCTTGCAGATGAATTGCCTTATCTGAAATCCTAACAGTGTTTGTGAATACTGGGGGAAAACTTCAAGGAAAGAGTTTCAGATTGTGTCGGGGAATCTATGCTGTTCTGGTTGCAGATGTACTCAACTTACAACAAACATCAGTTCAAAACATTTGTTGGTTTATTCCCCACTTTCCCCACTTTCACCAAGTTGGGTCTTAATATCCATAGCCAATCTATTGGTTAAGGTTAAGAGATTTCACCAAGCCCAATATGGCAGTTTCACTGTTGTTTTTGAGCTAGCCTCTCACAATCCAATAGCATTGGATAATGATCTAACAAGCAAGTTATCATTTGGTGTTGTGTAGCTGCTTGGATTTTTAAAGAAGCACACAGCAAAACAAATGGAGGTGAAAAGTGTAAGCTTGCAGACACATCAGCATGTATCTCATTTCCATCAACATTCTAGAACATTGTCCATGTATCTACCCATCCCCACCAATCCACAATCCTGCTGATTATGATTACATACACATATCAACTTAATTTGATAACAGTTAACCTCTTAACTGCTTGCATCATTCGTGGCAAGAGACACTGCATCAAAAAACTGCAAGTCAAGTGGTAACTTAGTAATTCAGGAGTGTTTTAAGATATGAAAATGCCACCTGCCAAAACCCAATGGGCCCCCTAACTATACAATTTAATGTCTTTGTTTTCGATTTGCAGATCATCAATGTCCAGAGTAGTCCTCACTGGAAATAAGCATCTGAGACTCCAGAAAGCCCAAGCCCATAATGGGCCCATAACTCATGACTTTACAAACACATAACTCACATAGGCAGATTCCAGCACCAGAAATGTCTAAAAAAACCTCTAGTGCCAAGGGTGTCATTAGGATTGTCAGAATCAACAACTACACAAGGAGTAATGGGTTTGACACCAAATACAATTCATGTATATATTGTAGTCAAACATGAAACTTGGAGGCAGGAAAACACTACATGAGAATCTCTCCTCATGATGTCCTCAATGGGGGAGAGACCAAAATCACTCCATCTCCTCGTACGAAGAGATACTGTACATGCCTTTTTGAAGTCTGATAAAAACACCAAGTTAGAGCTTGTGCTTTTAGATCCACATACAAAGCATGAAGGAAGATGTTTGTGGGAATGCAATGAACTTAGAAACTTCAACAATAGGAATCTTCATTGGCTATGAAACAGTATCCTTTACCTTGACAATTTCTTCATAAGTTTCATCGTCAATCTCCACAGAAGTGACTACCTCCTCCACATCTCCCAGAATCATGTTTAAATGCTGATCATATGCCTGCAACATCACCACCTCAAAAGCATGGCATTTTCTATCAGAGACAGCTGAGGTGTTGTGGTATGTGACCACAATAAACAAAATCAAGGAACATGTTTTACACTATATTTTGTTCACTGTGCAAGATCTCAAATCATGAGTATAGGGATAATCTGCTGACAGGATAACAATGAAACCCCCAAGTCCACATGCCTGTTTGGAAGACAGTAGAACTCATCACTGAAATACAGTCATGGTTTTTATGTCACAGGTTGGAAATCCTCAGCACCCATCAAGGATGAAACACTTCTCAGATGTTCATGAAAAACCTAAATCAGAGGATGAGGAACACATGGCTCAGAGGAGGAGGTTGCAAACTGCTTGCAATCAGATGGATGGTGGGGGATAAATAAATGATCTGAAGAATAAGACTGGGAACGACAGCCTCTTGTTTTGAATTACTCACCAAGTCTCGTCGGACCTCCAGTACTCATTCGAAAAGGAGACTTAGAAGAATAAAAGAAGGAAGGAATGCCAACAAGGTTTCTACAGCGTTTAAGAAACAGAGATAAACCCTAAAACGCAAACGCTTTAGGGTTTATCTCTGCTTCTTCGAAACACTGCTTCTACTGACAACGTTCAAGAAGCTGCTGCTACTGAAGAAGACAAATATAAGAATAGGGCCAAAAATGAGTGGAAAGAAACCAAAAGAAAGAAAAAGACTAAAAAAATTCTACGGCATTTTCACCAACAACGCAAGAGTTTCGAAACAATAATGCATTCTCAACCTTATAAACACTTTGATCGACTACAAGAAACAAAGCGCAAAACCAAAAAAAACAAAAAGAAAAAACAAGAATCTTACGTGAAGTTTGCCGCGAAGCTCACGGTCCGATCGAAGCTTCACGTAAATGCGTTCGTCAAGGCTAAGCCTGATCAAGTCCAGAGGCTCCTTCACCGCACTGTCATCCTCCGTTGCCATTGCTCTCTCGTTCCGGTCCGTCCACTGCAACCCTAGAAACAACAGGGTTTCAACGAAGGAGAGACATACCCTAAAACACAAGGAACGAGAATGAGAATCAACGAGAGAGAGAGGTGTGCTTTAGGGTTTGCCTGTTCTTTTAGGGTTGGGTTTGGAAGTTTTTTTTATATTATTTTAAAGACTCTTCTTGGGTTTTGAGGCCAAGCTGAGAGTTTAGGGTTTGTTGGGCCATTCTTGACTTTTATGAAGAACTTTTGGTTTTGGTTTTTAAAAAAATTTATGTTCAGGTTTTGGTTTTAGGGTTCCATTCAAGCCCAATTTTAATTCCTAGTTCTAGAAATAAGACTTGATCTAGTTTTTGTGAAAAGATTGTGTAAAAAATTGCACCAAAAAAAATAAATTCACGACGAATTTGATGAGATTAATTTCACAAATCATCAAAACATGATGAGTAAATGTTGTAAAATAAATTATTTCATTGATATAATTATTAAAAAAATTCACGGGTTATGCTCTAGATTCACATGTCAAGTTTTGTGCTACCCATATTGATTGTTTTGTCAATTCAATTTTTTTTTCAATTTTTTATATTTAAGTGAAATGCTTGAAAAATGGAGCTCTTTTGCATGTTTTTTATTCAATCAATTCAAGAATTTACTTGCCTTTGAAGCAAACAAATCTAAGTTTACAATTTAAATTTTTTTAATGTAAAATGGTTAAATTTTTTTCTTCAATTATTCAACATGTTTTCTATTTTTTAAAAGAGTTTAAAGCACATTTGATTTTAATTAATTTATGCCAAATTTGACCCTTGGGTAGGGTATGAACATAAGGGGTTCAAATAGGCCACTTCATGCTTTCTTCACATGAATTCAACAAAATGTTTGGCATCTCAAAAGGTAAAAAGAGACGTATATGGAGCCTTTATCTCGAGTCCTACATAAAAATGACATTAATTTTTATTCTAATCTTTTAATCAATAAAAATGATCTTACAATCTCTAAAAGATGAATTGGCAAGCTATTGGAGTTAGTATTTTCTTTCTTCATTTTTTCTTCATTTTTTTGATTAAAAAAAAACCATGTTTTTCAAGTTTTTCCACAAAACAAAATCAAAACTAACAACAAAATTTTACTTATGTATTTATTTGGGTCCTTAAATTTTATTGGCCATGAGTTTCACAGTCTTCTTCTCTTGTGGATAGGTTTCATCACTTTGTGCATTCCATTTTTGTTTTTTTTGGTTTGTCTTCTTCTTCTTTTGTGCATAGGCTCCATCTTCCATTTTTTTTTTTTCCCACCACATTGATTGTTTCATAGTTTGAGCATTGAACTCAAATCTTTAAATTGTAAGTTGGAACTTGAATTGAATTGTGTTGATTTCATTTGTTATATTTAATGAATTTTGAATTGTGTTCCATG
>Ga0209611_10003247_pt1 | contig 28320 bp, 27 predicted proteins | sample S1TSphgellanicum_3_FD_187693 | JGI IMG/M metagenome (GOLD analysis project Ga0209611, IMG submission 187693) | Host-associated microbial communities from peat moss isolated from Minnesota, USA - S1T2_Fc - Sphagnum magellanicum MG (SPAdes) (version 2) | ecosystem: Host-associated > Plants > Peat...
TAAAAAAAAAGCAAGCCTGCTTAAAGGCCCTTTATTTTTACTTGTTGCATTTAAATTCTCTAAACTTCTTATTTTTCAAAGAAATAGACACAATATTTTATTTATTTATTTATTGATGTACACAGACACACATATACCAATTTTCTTAGTGTTATTTTCAAAGAAGGCAAAGATTCGAACTGATTTTGGGGCCGGAGTTTAGGGGTACGGGTTTTTTCTTAAAAAATTACTGACTTTGTCTGATGGGACCAATGAGCTTCTGGGAATTGGGTGGTATGGGGGAATGCGGAGGAAAAAGTCCAAATTGTTAACGCGTTCGCGAAGGTGCGGTATGGGGGAGGCGCGGGGGGCGCGGGGGGCGGAGGGTGGTGCTCAGAAGACGAAGAAACGGAGAAGCTCAGGTCAGGTCACGGAAACGCGTGTAAATTTTTTTTGTGAAATTCCCAAATAAGATTTTTGGATTGGCTGGTTGTCTGAAAATTCCATACAACTGGATAATTCCCATAGGTTACAAAATTAAAAAATTCTGGTCACAACACGTGAGCATGTACTATGTACCCCAAAATTGCATTTAATTGGCTCACTGACTTTTTTTTTAAAATTTAAATTAAAGTGTACGATGGAATGGTCAAACCCGTCCCTGCCCATTATATTGGGTAAGCAGCCCAGTGGGCCCATTAGGGTGCGGGTGAGCCTGTTCACGCATTCAAACATAATTGACAAGGACAAGACCATTCCATGACATTATGGTCTGGGGTGGCAGATTCCAGGATTTTAAAAAAAAGTTTCATGTTCAACCAACACTTTTTGGTCATTATTATGAGTGTATCATGATCTTCATTGGAAGATTATGTCATATATTGTTGTCTAGGAAATGACATAATCTGCCACCCCGAACCTTAATCATACTGGTTGGAAGCCCTGGCCCAGGTGTCCACTTGTCATATGCCGGTCCCCTGCCCATGGGCCATTGATTGTCTTGTAATGAATATGTTTTAGGTTCCTAATGTCTATTGGGAGAGGACCTTGTGAGTTCCAGTTTGACTAATGGCCATTATGTGATGTAATTTGCACTTGAGAGAGATGAGACTTCGGCATGTCAGAATTTAAGCTGGAATGCCACTAGTGGAGGGCATTCCTTAGAGCATCTCCATTGTTGGTAGTAAAAGCCCCACCAATGGTAACTAACTAGTAATGGAATTTGTTGATGATGTTGTAACCCCAAGCACAACTTGATGCTTTAAGAAACCTACACAAGCTTGGAAATTTTCTCTTCTTAGAGGGATTTCTCATCTCATGATACCGAAAGCAACAACAAAGTTCAGCGAGTGATTTTGTTGAAGGGACCTTCGGTTTTAGCAACTATAGACATGGATTCAACACCATTCAAAGGAAACAAGGCATCACAAACGCCCTGGCCCTGCCAATAAATAAGTTGTTGTACATCTACCTACTGCGTCCACACTTTGAACACCAAAAAAATCTGTTCCAATCTAAACAGTCTAAACGCTTTCACCAAAGAAACCGGTTCACCTAATGTGAAACCCATTTTAATAAGGTAAAATTTCCAAAAGTTGGATCCAATGCTATAGTTCCTGCCCCAGCCCAATAAAGGCAAGAATTTTGTTGTCAATGAGGATGCATAGTTATGTTGTTCCTTCTTGAATGTATCACAAGATCCAATCATTGGCAATGGTTAGAAAAACAATGTGTTTTGGGATCAAATTTTTGAACATTATAACTCTAATTGTCTAATTGGATTAACATTTGAGGCAATGTTTAGAAACAAAATGGGGTCTGATCAAGCATGATGTTGCTAAATTCATTTGGAATTTCAAAGTTGTCGAAGCTGTACAAAAATCTAAAACAAGAACCAAAGACACAATACAAAAAAATAGCAACTTTGTAAATCAAAGCATTCATGACAATAATATTTTACTTTTCTACATTGTTGGTTATTGTCATGTGAAGTTCCTCACTAAAAGTGGCCAACAACACACGCAAGACCATTCTTACAAAGCACAAACATTTTATGACCTCACTAAATACTAAAGCAAAGTGGAGATCATCAATGAAAACTCCCCAATATGCTTCCTCCACTATTGAAATTCCACCACTTGGTTCAAAATTAATGAATTTTTTTTTAAAAACCACCAAAATCAAAAAATGTGTCATTCAAGTTTAAGCAATAACAATGACAAGAATAACTTTGAACCAAGTTGTGATTTTAGAAGACCAAAGCACAATGGTTTCATTCATAATTCATAACACACAAGTAGTCTCTCACAAAACTTTTAAATACTTTAAATTTTACAAATTGGAATAATTACAAAATCTTTGAGTGTCCATATTATGTTTGCAACATCATCAACCAATCCAAACTTCATCATTCCATTGTTCAACTCTACAAAAGCATTGATTGAATAATGACATTTAACTTTTAGTGAAATGTTTAAAGATGAACAAGTGCAACTTGTCGTAATAAATGAGTAAAGTTCATACTTTCAATAAAATTGTGTTGTGATGAAGAATTGTAAGAATTGTTCTTGCAACTTTATGCATAAATTCAACCATGATGTTGTTTTTCGTTGAAATGGTTTTTTTTACATGTGTACATAAAATCAATTGTAGATTACAATAGGATCTTTAACATCATCTCTCAATTATTTACAAGATCTGAATTACAAGTTCAAGTCACCATTGTTCCATTCATCCAAAACATTTACAACAACCCAAACAACAAACCACCACCTTGCAAGTGCATTAAACAATAATCCAATTACTATAGTTACATAAATAAACCACAAAAAGCCAATTGAATGTGTTGAAACCCAAATGTTTGCATCAAAAGTGGGTCCCAATGAGAGAAAATGAAATGATTAAAGATCAAAATTGTTACACATGTTCAAGATGTGATAGATGAGGAAGAGGACAATGTGTCATGTAGTTCACTTAAGTTGTGAAAAATGAAAGAAATTACGATGGCAATTGGAAAGAAATAACATGAATAGAAAAAAAATAAATAAAAATAGCCATGGTAATGCATCATTTTTTATCATTAATATTGTCCATAGATTTCAATTATTGTGTTATAAAGTGGGCAAACATGTGACCTTACAAAAATATTTTTCTCACATCCAAGGTTAGTTATTTATTTGTTTCCAACCCCACACATAAAACTAAAATTGGGACACAAATAGGTGAAGATTACTAAGAACAACCCATCTAGACAAATCAAAATATCTTGTCATTCAACAATAACATCAAATTTTATGAACCTTTTATCAACCTCAACATATGTGTAGGAATGTTGGGCCAATACCATTTTGCTAAACCAAATCAACATTTTTTGATTTTTTTTTCATTCATTTATTTTTGTAAGGCCATGTATTCAACATTAATGGAACTATTCTTAATTTGAAGCCTTGGAGCCAAAGACAATAATTTGAAATTGAAAGTGAGGATGTTTCATCAATATAAAAAAACAAATATATACATACATATATATATATATATCAACATTTTTTCTCACATCATATTAATAGTTTATGAACTAGGGTAAACATGATCATCATTACTCACATGCCAACAATTCAACACCCCATTAGGTCAAAAGAGGGTTGACAAGGAAATATTCATGATTGATTTTTCATATAAATGACTATTAATGATGACATGCCCAATATAAAATTATAGATTTCTATCTTTTTCTATTAGGTGGTTTTTGTTTTATATGTGTGCAAGTTTAGTTTTTGAAACAATGTCTATGTTTTTAAATTTTTTGTGTTGTTTGCATGGAATTTGTAATTTTTGTGTTTTGTAACAAAATGAGTTTTGTTAATGAAAACATTTGAAAGTGAAAAAATAAAAATTGATTGTCATTAATAATGCATAGTAATATGAGCTCAAGTATTTATATCTATACATCACTGCATGTAATATAGCTACATAACAATAAAAGGAAATTAATAATTGAGAGGAAGTGAAAGAGGGGTTAGGGAATTGCACCCTAACGTAGGAAGAAGATTGAAGGGGTCAGAACCATAAGTAACAAAAGATGAAGAAGAAAAAATTGGAGGATAAAATTTCATTAATGGTTGTTTTTACTTTTTTCAATCTTGACATAGTGTTTTGGTTTTGGTTAAGGCTTTTGTTTTGTCTTAAAGTTGTGTTCTACTGGATTCCTTGGGGTTTCAGTGAGATTAATTATTAGACTACAACTTGTAGGCATCAACCTATCAAAAAAAACTTTGGACTTTTTGTAGGTTGTTTTTTAAATGGTGTAGGTTCTTGTGGAAGATGAGAAAATAAAATGGGTTTTTTAGGTGTGTGGGCCTAAAACTCGAAAATAATCTTCTTAGTTGAAAAGTTTGTTAGGCAACCCTTAAAGGAAAATAAAAAATAAAAAATTGGCATCTTTTTTCTCTTGAAATTTGTACAATTCCAAAAAGAAAATGCAATGTAGATTGAAACAACACTACTAGAATTCCGAGTTTTTCAAACTAGGTTTTCTAGTAAAAAAGAACCCCAAAATGACAAGCATAAAAAAAACCCCTTGGTTTTTTAGGAGAAGTCGATTTTAACAAGTTCATAATGATTGGAATGGTTTTTTTGACCAACCGTAGCGTGGTGCTTTTCACTCGAATTTTGACTAATACCTTTTGAATAATGGTCAAATGTTACTAGTAACCAATAAAAATGGTCATTTTACAAATCATTTACTTGAAATGTGGCACCATAGGAATGTTGCCATGTGGTAACATTATATATTGCCACACAACAACATTATGTTCTTCCACATTGCAATAGTCCTATGGTGTCATGTGTCAACACATTATTATGTGATAAAATGGTAGGTTGATAAATCCCCCACCTATATATGCCCTCTTTACACCATATGTACACACATACACATACACCAAAATATGCATCATATACACCACCAAGTATAGAAATTCATGTATTGATGCACATGAGTGAACATGAATTTGAACCCAAGACCTCATGGAAGCATCCAAATGCTTTAGCCACCAAGTCACACAACTTTTTGTTGGTGAAGCTTGTGCAACATTTTCTTTTATCTTGTTAACTATGAAATAGTTTGGAAATCCCAATTTTGGCATTTTTTTAAATTTTAATTTTTGTTCAAATGAAGCAAATAAATGCATAATCTTGTAGCTTATTGAAAGATCTAATCAATAAAATCAATATATTTTGTAAATGTTCAAATGAATTGTAAGAAAATATTTTTGAAAATAGCAAATTGATGACAAATTTCACAACTTGTTAAAATTTGATTCTTCCATTTCAAATTCCATTCATTAAACTAGGTAGGGTACATGTCATAGGTAGGTTGGGTAGGTAAATAGGAAGCAAAAGAGGTAGGTAGGTTGTAAGGTGAGAAGGAGGTGGGAGTTAAGAGGTAGGTAGATAGATAGGTATAATACAATTGTAAGTAGGTAGGTTGAAGGTTTAGGGTTTAGGGTAGGTTGTACAATGCTAAACAAATAGGTAAATAACTTCTAGAGCCATGATAGATGGGAGGTAGGAGGTAGAAGGTAGGAAGTACAAGTTATAGGTAAGTAAGTAACATACAATTGTTTAATAAAATGTTAATCAACTAGGTAAGTATGTTGTAAGACATGGTAGTTGAATGGTTGGGTAAGCAAATAGATAAGTAGTACATTTAGGTGGATGAATGGGTAGGTAGGTAGGTAGTACACCTAAATAGATGGGTGGGTGGATGGGTAGGTAGGTTAGTAGTATACCTAGGTAGGTGGGTAGGTAATTAGGTAGTACATTTAGGTAGGTAGGTGGGAAGCATGGGGGGGACACATTGTGTAAAATTTGAAACCTACATGCATCAAACAACCATTTTTAAAGTGGGTATTCAATAATTGTCCAACCTATTTTTTATCATTTTATTATCATCGAATTTTCATATATATATATATATATAACATATTATATTAATTATAATCCATTATTTGATATTATTACATACCTTATATTATAATTAAATTAATTATTTAAATAAAAGGTACCCTTTTTCAATTAATTAATTTATCATTTTTACTTAATAAAAAATAGATTGCACCATATATTTTTACTCGCATATTTTTTATTTATTTATTTACTAGTGTCCCTTTTAGGGTGGGAGGTAGGCATGTAATAAGCACTTAAAACGTCCCATTTGACTAAAAAACATTAGTCATTTTGATTAATGATGTCAATTTCTTATGTTCAATTTGATTAAATGTCTCATTTGACTAAAACCCATTCATCATTTTGACTAGATGTATTGGTTAAATAAATGATTGTTCTCAAGTTGGTTGGTCAAAAAATACATGCCTTGAACCTTTAGTCAAAATGAACATGTCCATTAATTAAAAAATACCAATTAGTCAATTTGGAGCATTTGGAAAACTTGGAATTTTAGTAATGCAAGCAATCTAGTGATGACATTTTAATGTTGTGTTATAATAGTGACAACGAATGGACAAAGTGGAAAACACAATCACATATGAGAAAAACCACATCTCTATTTCCCTTTTTGCATTTGTTTATAATGTTGTAAAGACCAAGGCAACACAAATACATATCTCATTGAATCATCGAACCAACTAGCGAACCAACATCATTGTGGTATGTCCTATAAAGGTACCATCATTTCAAATTTTGTTGTACATAGTTTTTGGAGTGGATTGGGATCCTTGTGAAAAGGGTAATTAATCTACCATAGTTGTTTTTTTAGGAAATTTTTATGCAATGTTACTTGTTTTAAGCTTTATAGGACTAGGAATAAAAAGTGAAACATGTAATATTTTGGTATTAAGGTGTCTAGGTTGTGTTGAACCCAATACAATAATGATCGTGCCACTCAAGCTTACATCAAAGCTAAGGTTCAGCTTTGGCATAATGTAGCCAGGGACTTTTAAGTGGGTTCCTATCTTTTTTTTTCGATTTGTTTAATCTTGTGTGGTTGGCGTTATATATTTAGGATTGCTTTGTAACAATAGATAATCTTTTAGAAGGTGGGGCATGTGCTTTTAATAGGCTTCTTTCCTCATGGGCACCAAACGTTTCATGTCACTTAATTTATCATGTTTCATTGAACCTTGTAGTTACCATCACCCTATTGTTTTATCATATGCCACCATAGACCTAGTTTCCACCCCATCTCCCATGCAAACCACACACCACCCATTAATTCCCCTTCCCATTCAAACAAACCACACACCATTTATTAGTTTTTTTTACCGACCCCTAATCCTTTGTGGGAATGTGGGGCCCCAACCTTACATTTTAAAGAACCCCTTTGATCATGCACATGTAGGACCTTTTCCCCCTTCCACTATACTAGCCCCTTTAGTTGCCCATGATCAGACCTCCCAACCTACCCCCATTTCTTCAACATACTCGCAACCTCCACCTAAAATCTTTTACCCCACCTATGGGCGCCAATGTACTAGTCGAAGGTTAATTCGTCATCAACATTTTTATCAAACATCCAATTAATTTAATCCAAATCCATGTGACCATCCTAACTTAATACCCTCCCTTGTTCCCACCTCACTTACATAAACCCTGGACTTGGGTTTCATCTTTGGATGTCTTCAAGTCTTATCATTTAAGCTTTCATAGTCCTCAATTGTATAACTACATCCCTATCATTTTACGACATGATATACAAATGGCGTTTTGTTTTCCATGAAATAAGTTGGCGCAAGAACTTTATGATGTGGTAGCTGGGCACTTGATCCTCATTACCCCAATGGTGTCATGTTTTGCCCTTTCATGGTGAAGCAACAAAACATAGGAAACATAAATTCAATTCAAGCATTTTTTAACAAGTACTGGGAAAACTTGTAGGAAGAGTTTTTTTTACATGCCCAAATGTTGGCAGCAAGTTCAAACTCAATGCCTTTTCCCCAACATGATCTTCCAGTTCATAAATGTTTTCTTCGTAATTTAGTTCTTGGACATGCAAGGGAATATTTAAAAACAACCCATGCCTTGGCACCAGTTTTTTTTGCACCCACATCTTTTGACACCGCCTTAGCTTTCACCACATTACACCCTCAATCAAATTGCTGCTTCCCACTTTTCCTAGAAGATTATGAACCAGACCAAGACTTCAAGTTTTTTTCTAATTCTTTCAAGTTGACATTCCAACACATGCTCCATTTATTGGTAAATGGTCATTTTGGAATGGTTTTTTAACACCTTTGAGATTGTTTTCACCCAAAATATTTAGTGGTGGATTTTCCTAATTGTTTCAACTTTGTTATCATATCATTCAAGGTCACATTCCACCTTGAATTGCATGTGTCCTTAAAGCAGCCTGCCTTTTACCCATGACTAAGCCTGCAAGTGGAATTTGTCCCATTACAATGGGGGAAACATTATCTAAATTCACAAGTTGCACTTTATGCCTTCAATTCCATGACACCTTTGCAACATATTTCTTTTCGCAATTCAGAGTTGTAATTAACGACATTTGTGAAGTAATAATCTATCATCAGGTGTACCTTGGACGTTCACCTTGATTAGGTTGTTGTCCAACTAAACATTGCAAACACCTTCAATTCGATGTCAAGAACTTCATGTAGCAAGTGGAAACATTATGCAACTCATCCCTCTTGTTCGTGCAATCTATGCATTTGAATTTCCCGTATTTTCTAGTCATCGTAATTGTGGAAGCAATGTCATAGTCAACCCTTCTACCATGGGAATTCGTCAAGGTCATCCCTTGGGAGGGGCACTATTCATTTCAACTCATTTTAGGACTTTACATTATATAATTAATCATTTCCTTTTTTATTTATTTCCATCCATTGTAGATGACATTCACATAATAGGTCCCCCTTCTATTATATCATCTACATATGAACAATTCTAGATCGAACTTTGTGTAATAGGTTTTTTATCCAACCTAGAAATGTGTAAGATGGTCACCTTTTGGCATGTCGCCTAATTTCAACACCCTATCCCAATTTACCACCCCATTAGAAGGAATCATAGTCTTGGGGGTTCCATTGGGCACCTCATCATTCACATCATCCTAGATCAATGATGCTTTATTATAGAATGTTTGACATGTAAATTTTTTCCTTAAAATGGATGATGTAGCTTTTGGAATTTTAATTCATTGTTTTGTGTAATGACCACCATATCTTTTATGATGTACACTTCCATGTTCCAACTTCATAAGGTCCTTTAGTTCATTTGATTCTTCCCTCCTTCAAATGTTCAGGTGCATTTTTGGTTCAATATCCTTTGATAGCCCAAAAGGGCCTTTAGCCCATAAACAAGCCTTTCTCCCAACAACTTTTGGTGGCATTGGGTTCATATTAATAGCCACCATCACCCTAGTAGTCTATTTAGGGATGTAGCTTTAATCGTAATTACTAGGTTTATGGTTGATCAACATTATTTCTTTCTTTCTTGAAGCCTTAACATGAGTCAATAACAACATTTTCCCTTTCTAACAACACCCCAAGGTGACATGCACAACAACACATCTTGGGTTTTATAATCGGTTAATAAAACAACTACTATCATTTTTTATTTTAATTGTAACTACAAATTCATGTTAATGACTACATAGTTGTAAAAAACATTGTGTTGTCACTTGACATTATGGTTTTGTGACTATAGTTGATATCATGACTTGATGGTTTTTACACAAATATCAACATTTCAAAATGTATTTTTAATCATTCAAAATTAGGAAATAACAAAATTCCATTGATTTTTGCAACTTTTGGTGAATAATAACAATTTATGGTTGTGTGATGTTAACATGGCATGCCACTTGGCAATGAGGTTGACTAGTAGTTACAACATTTCATGACTTATGGCATTAATTTCACATCATGATTCATGTTATTGATTTGATTAATTAATTTCATAATTTATTAGTTAGATGAAAATATTGTTGTCCTTTGCGATTAATAATGATTCAATTTTCCATGTGATGATGACATAGCTTGTTGTTTGGTAACAAGGTGTCATAAATTTTCATGGAAATCCATGATTTTTTGTGACACCATATGTTTTGTGTGTCTTGAATTTATGGCACCAATATTTGTCATGGCATGCCATGAAATTTTGTGTGCCATGAAATTTTTGAAGTTATGAATTCACATGCTTGTGTATGTGTATTAAACAATTTATTGTTTACTTGTAATTATGATTATAATATTAATAGTCGTTTTGAAAAAGGTGATACATAATTCCTTGACTTTTTAACTACTTAACACACTAGTTTAGGTTAATATACCTATTAAGTTAACTTATGTATGTAGGCTACTTAAAAAAAACCTACTTCATGATATAAACTACTTTATAAATTACCTAACTAAACATAAAACATTTATTACGTTTAGTATGTTTAAACATACCTAGAATAAGTTACCATATTAATAGGTTAACCTAGGTAGGCTTGTCTAGGTTCTTAACTTTGGATTTTTTACCAAATCAACCTAGGTAACTTCATTACAATATATTTTATCAAGTTTGTAACGACTTCAAGTTTGTACAACTAGACACAACTAAATGCGATATAATTATCCTAGGTTTTTTTTTAGCCTAAGAATGTTTAGGTTAATTACATATTTAATGACATTTTTAAAACCTAATCGCATATGTCTTATTTGACTAGTATGTAGTTGTAAATGTTAGTTGCAAAACCCAAAGTGTGTTGTTGTGGTATGATCTTTTAACACCCCCAACTCATGTTTGTTTTCTTCCAAAATTCATCGAACAAGAAATGGTTCGACTTTAAGATTCCATTTTGAAGCATTTGCATTAGTAGACTTTTTCCAACATGATGTCTGACAAGATATCTGAAACTTATTGTGTTTTAGTTCAAGGGCGAATTTTTGGCTTATAATTTAACTATTTTTCCCAACCTTTCGATTAACTTCCTTGGTCTTTTCCACAACACATCGAACATGACTTGGACTACCCCATCCTTCAATTGCAAGTTTCCTTCAATGCTTGTGCACACATCCCATCAACTGTATGGGTATCCATTTTTTATGTTGTGTTCATGGCAATGAGTGCATAAGAACCCATGATGTAGTTTGCGACACCTTTGTTACCATTGCGTGTGATGCTAATTTTTACTTGGGGTGAGAATAATTCCATGCACTTTTTTTAAACATATTCAATTCCTTTCATCAATGAATTAACATTGTGCTCACCAAATATGGCATTTGCACCTTAGTCAATGTTGTCATTGCTGACTCAACATGAACATATTTATTTCTTTGATCTTGCACCATTCAAAAAATTTGTTGCTTTTGATGTAGTTCAATCGAAAAAACAAAATTATTGCGACTAACACCTTACCAATCAATTCTTCCCTTTAACAATTGAAATATTTGGATGTTTACACAAACATGTGGATGTGTTTTTACACAATTGTGCCAATGCCATTATGAGCTTGAAAAGGCCACAAAACCTTCATCTTTATGTTTTGATAACTTTTTTTCATCAAAAAAATTCAATCATGTTGTAAAGCTTGCAATCATCTTCCATTTTAAGTCGGGTGATAGTTGTAGGCTTAATTATTTCTTGACTTCCACCTTTTCAGCACACATCCCATCACCATGACCAATTTATTACAAGTGATTGGTTTTAAACATGGAAAAATACAACTGACCTATTATAAGCTGTCGATTTTTGACATGGATAGACTTTGACACCTAGTTTGAGCTATGTTGACATCCCATAAATTTTCCCTTTTCCTTTTTCTTATCCCATTGTACATTTTCCAAATCTATGGCATGTTTATTAATAAAGTTTTGTAGGGTTGCACGTTATATAATATCTATACACACTTGTTCAAAGATTAAACATCCCAGAAGTCACCTTTAAAAAAATAAATTTATAAGTTTTAAGCCAATTTATAGATTTTTTTTTTCTTTTTTTGAAGGAAAGAAACAACCAATAGGCGAAAGTCATGGGCTATCTTAATGGCCCAAATTATTAATTTATTTCACATTAGACCTTCATTTTTTCTGTGGACCATTATAATAAAACTATGTATTTTATTTGAATTGTATGGTTGGTTTAAAAGTATCTGTTAATAGAATCATTCCATATATTTATTGGTTTTGATCAAAGAGTAATTTTTTTCTAAAGTTGAATGAGATGGGTGAAGTGAGGTGGGTTAAAGTTATAGGCGGAAATTTAAAAAGAGGGGGGGAAATGGTCGAGTATTTAATTTTTCCTATCTCCAAAAGGTTGTTTTTTGGGTGGCAAGGCATTTTTTTTAATGATGTGAAAAGGGGTTTTGATTGTTTCTAAGGTTGAGTGGTTTCTTTTATTTCCCCCACCTTTTTTGAAGGAGTTGGTTGTTGGGTGGAGTCGGGTGGAGAGGGTTGGTTTTTCATGACAGACCTGCCTGTTGAAATTGGGCTCATGCAAAATAAATTGGAATTGAGCTTGCATGAGGCTATTTTGATAAAACTAACAATTCTTGGAACTTGATCTGACACATTTCAATCATAGGGGGAGGTGTCAATAGCAAAAAAATTAAAAAACAAGCAGTTTGTCACATAATGGTTCTACGTTTTAAATGACATCCATTTATGGATGACAAATTTTCAACATACTAAATTGGAAACACATGGTGGTTAGCATGGTGAAGGCCAAGTGGATCCTTAAGTCATGCTAAAAATGTTTCTGTACTGGACTTCACATGACCTTAGAATGGTAGGGATGCACTAAACTTTGACCTGTTTCTGGGTTCATCATAATGTCTCTAGTCTCTAGGATGATGAAAGGCAAACCCAACCAAAAGATGGAAGTAAAAGAAGTCTAGTGCTTTAGATCTACTATTTCTCTTCTATTCTAAAACAAGGGTGTGTCATATTGTAGACTCGCCATTTGCATGAAAAAGCATCTTAAGGCAAAAAAAAGAATTATATGAAAACTCAAATATTTCACTAATCTTCAAAAAATCCTCTAAAACAAACCAAAATCCTTCAAGATATTATTATAACTCTATAACTCATCTCAAGTTTCAACACAAGCCAAAATATCATCTTTCAAAAATCCTCATATAAAAATAAATAGACCTATTATTATTATTAACCTAGGGGCCAAAATCCCTTAAGCTACTATACTCTATAATGAATCTAAACACAACAATATCCTAATTGCCTTGGTGGGCAAAAGGCCAATAAAGGAGTTGTTTGCCGGTGTGGGGGGGTGGAGATGCTCTAACTCCTGACTCCTCCGGAGTTCAAAATAACCCACCCCTGAGGTGGGAGCTCTGAGGCTGGTTATTTTGAGGACTCCTTGCTGTGAGGGAGTTACCCCACATAAACCCTGGATACCCAGGCAATAATAGCTCCGGGCGATGAAGAATCATAACATCCGATGAAGGATTGGAAAGTTGGATGAAAAAAATGTAACACCCAAAAACCTAGAGAACTGTCGGTTTTGGTTTTTTTGAAAATAGTCAGAATGGGTATCATGAATTCCGGTTATTTCAAAGACCAATGATTTTCATGAAAGAACCGGGTCAAAACTGGCAGTAGTTTAGGCAGTCCTTTGATTTTTCAAAATGTTGAGAGTCACAGTTATGAACTCTAAGAACCGCCCGTATAACTGGTGGGGGTCTATTTCACGTCTGTGATAGTCACCATGATAACCGGAGAGAGTTTATTTCATGTTTTTGATAACCGTCACACCCTGCAAATTGCGGAACCGTGTCACGACGATGGCACAATCTCTCATGACAATTGAGTGGATGAGAAATCCAAGCAGAAAGTGCATCCACGAGGCGCACAGCACAAGTTGGTAATGAACGTTCGAGAGCGAAAGCGGCCTCGAGAATGAAAAAGCCCGTTCGCGCCTTCGCAGTGGTGTGGTGGCTGCTCTTCTCTTCTGGTATTGTTGTGATTCCCTGGCGTGTTTTGCAGAGCTTCTCTGTCTTGCGAGGTAAGTGTACACTCACAACGGCTTCATAGTTTCTGATTCGAAAGCTCATTTGAAATTGTTTTTGCGGAAAATTTTCGTAATTTTTTTTGGTTCAATTTTTTTGCATTTTTTTTCCGATTTTGTGGGGCTTGTTTCCTCCGGGTGTGAAGGTTTTATGGTCCCTTCCTTTCTTCACTGTTTTGTTTCCAGCAGTAGAACATTTTGGCCCTGTCTTTCTGTTAGAAGAATCTGACAAGCAACAGATTGCCCTTCACTTTTCCTACATTTTTTCCCCCAGGTTCTTGAGGTTTTTCGCACTCTCAGTTGCAGCAGGATTCTCTGTTGGAGATTCCCTCCCCGCCCCCCCTCGTAGCTGAGGAGCGAGGCACGAGGTTGCTCTCGATGGAGGAAGCCCCAGAAACTGAAGGTCGGAAGCGGGACAGGCGGCAGGCTGTGCTGAATTCCATGTTGCTGCGAGAGTAAGTGACTCTTCTTTTGAACCTTTTTCTTCATAATCTGCATTTAGAGCGATGCAGGAACAATTGAGGATTTCTTCTTCTCTGGAATGACATTTTCCCCTATAATCTCGTTGTGTCAATCTACAACGATGCAGAATGCACTGACATTCTCCTGACAGGATGTGGTTTTTGTGAAAGGAGTTTCCAATTCCAAGCATCCTTTAGGGTTTTATAGTTTATAGTCTATGCTTATCACTGATTGCTTCACAATGTCCAGCAAATAGAAACTAGTCCAGTAATGATCTGTGCCATGACAGAATTTCATTCTCAGCTCTGTCAAACTGCAGCAGAACCACCAAATTGCAGGTTCTGTTTTCAGTGCTAACTGAATTCTTTCATGTTACAAATGCAGAATCATGGACAGTAGTGGAGATGAAGACTCTGATAAGGAGGACCATGAAGATCTACCTGCTGGTAAACATCCTCATGTGCATTTTCAGGAGGACAAGGAAGATGAGCCTGCTGAGAGACATCCTCACACTACTCAGGTGCATTCTTCAGAGTATTATTCTCCAGTGTGCATTCATATTTGAGCAATAAGGATATGTTGCAGGTGACGTATGATTTTCCCAAATGTCAAATTGGGTTTGCAGATGTTTTCTTTGTACTGGTATTTTGATATTAGGTGAGTATATCGGAGATGTTGGAACTGAACTCATTGCACTTGATTCCCACTGTTCTCTCAGAAGCATGGTAATGTGAGTGGTGATGTGGTGGAGAAGGAGAGGGCTGTGAAGTCCAAGAAGAAGTCAAAAGCGTCAGTGGCAGCAGATGTTGAGAATGAGGGTGATGGGGTGGAGAAGGAGAGTGCTGTGAAGTCCAAGAAAAAATCTAAGGCTCCGGCAGCTGCAGCAGATATTGAGAATGAGGGAGATGCAGTGGTGAAGGAGGGTGCTGGGAAGTCCAAGAAGAAATCGAAGGTTTCAACTGCGATAGCAGATACGGAGAATGGCAGTGGTCAGGTGGAGAAGGAGATGACTGTGAAGTCAAAGAGAAAATCAAAAGCTTCAGCAGCAACAACAGCAGCAGAAATTGAGAATGAGGGTGATGAGGTGGAGAAGGAGACGACTGTGAAGCCCAAGAGAAAATCAAAAGCTTCAGCACCAGCAGGAGATATTGAGAATGAAGGTGATGAGGTGGAGAAGGATAGTGATGGGAGGTCCAAGAAAAGATCAAAGGCTTCAGTGGCAGCTGCAGGAGTAGATATAGAGAATGAGAGCGATGAGGTGGAGGAGAGTGCTGGGAAGTTCAAGAAGAAAGCAAAGGCTTCAGTCAGTGCTGCAGATATTGAGAATGAGAATGATGTGGTGGAAAAGGAGAGTGCTGTGAAGTCCAAGAAGAAGTCAAAGCCTCTTTTGGCAGATGTTGAGAATGAGAGCCATGGGGTGGAGAGCACTGTGAAGCCAAAGAAGAAATCAAAGGCTTCTTCAGCAGCGGCAGCAGATATTGAGAATGAGAGCCTCATCGGTATGTATGAAACTCATGTTGTCTTAGAAATTGTCAAAAGACTGGTGAAAGTGTCTTCCAATCATCATTTGTGTTCCCAATATCTATGCTTCGGTCTCAATCTTAACAGCAGTGTAGTGGTAAGGGGGTGTTTATGCTGTTACTATTTGGAAGTATTGTGTTTTCTGCCAAGCATAGGTTTGCAGAAATTGAGGACTGAGCTTTGAGAGATGTTCAGCTAACATTATTAACTTTCTCACAGATCTGACTATGCTTTCTTGCACAGAGGTCATCAAGCACAAAGGAAAGTTTGTGGAGTTAGCAGCATCAAAGTGGCTTGAACGTTATGAGGCCAATCCAACTGCTGGTTTGAATGAGCTTCTTGTGGTGTTGTTTGAGGTTTGTTGCTAAGCCTCCCGTCTGCTGCATTTGATAGGCTGGTTAAGAGTGAGGAGATCAGTTTTGGGAGCCCGTGGGTACAGGTGTGGAGGATGGAATAACAAGGAAGGATGGCATCGAAGGAAGATTTAGTTACATCTGAACCACTGTGGTGTGATGGCTTTTTCTACAGGCTTGTGGAGTGACACTCGACTTGAAGGAGGAACCTCTCAGTGAGATGGATGTTGATGATGTGGTGAAAGAGTTGGTCTCACATGCTGAACAAGTATCCTTTTGCATTTGCTGATGATAGCAAGATCAGTATCACTACATAATCACAGCATTGCAATCCTGTTCTAGTGATAGGATTCCTGTAAAGTTTCTCTCTCTTTTGTTCATAGCCACAACCTTGTTTTCTGTTATTGAGATGCAAAATTGGGTGATCCTGTCAAGCAGTTCATGGATGCCCAGACTGGAATTCTAGAAGTCAAATGATTATTGTTTCTTTGATCATAGTTTGCAGGGTGGTTTGGAAGATATCCTGGGCTCAAAACAGAAAGATTCCCGCAGTTTCAAAGAGAACTTGGTTACATTTTGGGATACTATAGTGCGAGAATCTCAAGAGGGTGCTCTATTTGACCAGCAGTTGATGGAGAAATGCATGGACCATGTGATTGCACTGTCTTGGTATGTTGAACAACACTCCATAGGATGTGGATGTGAATGACATGCCAGTTATATATATGAAGGAGATCTGCTGGAGGATGGAACTCTTACTCTGTTTGTGTACAGAGTCAGAATCAGAGACCAATTTGTACAGTATTTTCCCACTTTTATTGTGTTATCTCTAGGATCCTTGCAGATAGATGGTACTTATCCAGCTGTGTGGTTTTATCTTTTTAGTTGTCAAAACTTGCTCTAATTCAGTTTGGTAGGTGAGTGGCTTTATCTGCTCGAACTTGTAAATCATTTCGAAGGTTCTTGTATGTGACCCTGAGGATCTGCTTTGGAAATTTTTTGCATGTAAACCCACTCAAAGATGGCGTGGATTGCCAGAGAGTTCCATAGGTTCTTTCAGCGATGTGCTGGGGATAGGAAGTTCAATATCAATTTTGTAGTTGCTGATGTTTATACTTTTCTTCCTGCAAATATGGAGAACAGTACCCAGCCCAGAGTCTTCCGAATTGTTGCATCACTGGTAGGACTGCAGCTCGTGACATCTCTTGTGGCAGTCGCAAAGAGCTTGGGTCAGTCTCGTGAGACTGCCCAGCGCCAGTTGAATGCAGAGAAGAAGAAGCGGAAGGAAGGTCCACGGATTGAATCCCTCAACAAGATTTTGTCAGAAAAGCATGAAAAGATAACAATGGTGGAGGAAATGATGAGGAAGATGTTCACAGGGTCTGCACTTCACTCTGGCTTACCATTGCAGCTACTTGTCCTTTGGAATACTTTAGATTATTGTTAAAGAGTATGTGACTACCAAGGCCTTGGTTGCTCCCTCTCATTTGGCTCACTTGAGTTTGAGGAATTTGCAGCTATCCCTCGCTTCCTTCTTTAGTTAGTTTCTGGTACAGTCCTCAATCAAAAGTGCTTTGACTATGTTTCTGCTTCAGTTGTAAAGCCTTTGTGAAGGCTGCAGGACTGGAGTGTCTTTTGATGCTATTTCTTGTGCTGAGTGATGTTAAGCCACTAGTCTTGGATGAAGAGGTTGACAATCATGTTGACCCAGTTGGTCATGCTGGTAGCTGTGTAACTCTTCAAAAGAGACAGTACCCTTAGTCTGGTTGCTTGTAGATGGAATGTGGATGTATTGAACTGTGTTTGGGTAGTTTTTTGCAGGCTCTTCATGCATAGATATCGTGATGTGGATCCAGAAATTCGACAGGCATGCATCAGTGCAATGGGGTCCTGGATTGTATCATATCCATCCTTGTTTCTGCAGGACTTATACTTGAAGTACATTGGCTGGACACTGAATGACAAGGTCTTCTAGCCACCATCTCTCCTGGCAGGCTGTAAATTGTCTGAATTTAACTGATAATCCAATTATTTTCCTCATTTGTAGGCCAATATAATCTCATAGTTTGAGCACTTGAACCTGAGGAACTTGACAAATCCATAAACTATGATACCATAAACCGGATGTGAACTTCTCTGCTGGTGTCCTTGAATGTCTTTCATTTTCAATTTGTATTGTCAGTTAACTTTTTCCTTTCTCAGCCACATGAAGAAGATACTGATTATTGGTTTGGATTGTCTGGGAAAAACAATTGAAGAATCCTGTTGTACGCAAGAGCTCCATCAGTGCACTCCAAGAACTGTATGCCGTGGACGACAATGTGCCATCACTATCTTTGTTCACAGCACGCTTTGGCAGACGCATGGTGGAGATGGCTGATGATGTTGACATGAGCGTGGCAATTAGTGCAATTGGCTTGCTGAAGCAGTTGCTCAGGTTGGTTGATGCTATATGCCTGTTTTGTTTCTTGAATGTGGTCATTTCTTATGTTTTTGATTGCTGAGTGCTGATTGCATATATGAGGGCTTTAGGAATGGTTAAACAGCTGCAACATTCTGAGAGATACTGGGAGCTTTTCTCAAACCTAGTACTGGGGTATATTCTACAGGCACCAATTGCTTAGTGATGAGGATCTTGGTTCACTATATGATCTTTTGATCGATGATGCTCCACAAATTCGTCATGCTGTTGGAGATTTAGTCTATGATCATCTCATTTGTCCTGCATCTGAAGGTTGGCATTCCTCCCTGATCTGCTCAAGTCTGTAATCATGTATGCCTGGAGCCTGTGGAATACAATTGTGCTGGCTCTCAGTTTTGTAGACAAGTAACATATGGGTTTTACTGTGAAGTTTCATGGCAACTTGTTTCTACCCATGTCTTGTGTTGTATGAAGGTGTGTCAAACAGCATTTTCTGATTTTGGCACAGCCATATGAGTCATGGATTGGGTAATGCTCTGCAGCAAGATTGTTCTCAAGATGTATTGTGAACAGCATATTGGCTTACTGAGGAAGTTTGATGTTTCCCAATATGCATGTACACTTGACAAGTTCTCTGTCTTTTGTGACCTTGGTTAACTCTTCAGATTGAAGTGTCCAGACTTGATGGGTGGTTTGCAGGACAAGAGGATGATGACTTGGAAAGGCAGATGTTTAGGATCTTGCAGATTCTTAGCGAATTCTCAGCAGATCCAATCTTGTGTGACTATGTCATAGATGCACTCTGGGACAAGTGTCAGGCCATGAAGGTAATGTTTTCCGAGCATGCTTTTCATACATACATGAAAGCATGAAATAGATGAGTGTGTATTTGATCATCATGGCAGGTCTGGACTTCATATATAGGAGTATTGACCTTAGGTTTATGTGCTTTGGAGTCACTTGGATGAGTATTCAAATCCTGGAAATGTCTGTATAGCTGGAGAGACTATTACTTTTGGGCAGTACTTGATGCTTGTTTGTGAAACAGGACTGGAAGTGTATGGTATCTATGCTTCTTGAGGAATCAAGCTCTAAGGAGCTTTCTGATCTAGACACCACAAATCTTGTTCGAGTTTTATCAGCATCAGTTAAAAAGGCTGTAGGTGAGAAGATTGTACCCATAAGTGAGCAACGCAAAACTTCACTCAATAAAGCTCAAAAGGTGAGGTTCATCTATCACAGTGTGTGTACAGAACTTAATTTTATTCAGATTGCAAGGAACAGATGTAGTCTTTGCTGGTGACCTTTGAATTGAGCAGTACAATAGTTTCATGAATGTTTCATTTTGTCTGTAATTATAAATCATGAGATCTGAAGCTATTGTACTATATTTCTATGAACATGCAGTCAGTAATTTCAACTTTGCTTTGATTTTAACTGCGAGTTGGAAGTGCTCACCTACATAGAGATGATAAAATGCAGAAATTTTAACAAAACTTGTAAAAGAGGTTATAATAGGGCTGTCTCATGGTGAGTGCTTGGGAAAGGCAAATGTCATGAAGGGTGTTCTCTCTTTATGGCTGAGTGCAGGAGGCATTGGAGACCAGAAAAAAAGAGATGACCTTGGCCATGGTGAAGTCACATGCCAAGTTGTTGCGCAAATATCTGGCGGATGATGCAAAGGTTGCTGCTATTGTGGAAATCATACTGCATATGCAGCTTGGTCTCTATTCCTTGAAGCGGCAAGAACAGGCAAGACCTCAGTAACTCTGACTTCACCATACAACCATGTGTACCTCTATTAGTTGAGCTAGGTGCAAAATCATTCTGGAGCAGTTGAAGATATTCAGGAGTTCATGCAAAGTACTTATGGTTGTATGCTGTTGGCCAAAGTAGATCATGAAGTTCTTGGTCTGGGACAACATGTTTTCTATACCATTGTTTTCAGGGCTAATTCTAGTGATGTCATGTCAGAACTTTGCATCGGTGCTGCAACTTATCAAAGAAGCATTTTTCAAACATGGAGATGAGAAAACTCTCAAGGGTTGCATTACAGCACTGGCATTTGCAGCAAATGAGAGCCATGCAGATCTCCAAGACTCTGCAAATCAGATTCTCAAGGAAACAGCTGATGAACTTCTGGTGAAACTGCGCTCAGCAATCATGAGAGTTGGGGTAATGTGCTGCCTCACCTTTTTCGTTGATCAGTTGTATTGGTCAAAGGACCTGCGTGGTGGTCAGTTTCCTCCATGAAATTGACCAAATTTGGAGGATCCAAGTGAAGTTGGATGTGCCCAAGTGGTGTAAAATACTGTACAATAAATTTGACTTTTAATTGCCAACAGATTTCAGAGCAGCTCAAGATGCACTGGTCTTGACTAAAACTTGTATGCTCTGCCTCTTGCAGGATGCAGAAGATGATTACTCTTTGACAGTGAACTTGAGGCGTCTATACCAGCTTCAATTGGCAGTGAATGTGGCTGACAGCACCTTGTTTACTGACTTGAAGGAGCTCCTTGACGACTTTACCAACCTGGATGATGAGGTGCTGTCTCCTTCCTGCCTCTTCTTATTGCAGTGTTCAACACTGATGTGATATTCAACTTTGTGGTTCTAGCTCACATGGACTGGAAAAAAGTGGCAAGTAGTGTTGCTTTCCAGAATCTTTGTAACTATTCATAAGTGCACCCTGTGAACCAAGTGCTCCAGCTACTATGTGGACTGCTGCTAAATCTCAAGTTTTTTGGATTCTTATGATCATGTGGCAGATACCTTTATGCCTAGTTGATGATATTAAGGAAAATATTGTTTGGTTCCACAAACTTCAGTAGCTCTTACTTCGTGTTCTGCTGTTGTGAACAAATCAGTACCCTCAATAGTGAACCTAATGTGGTGGTGCCAAGTGAACCTTGTTTCTGTGAATGTAAATGTTTGGATTGCAGCTTAGAATCTGTGGTACCTTCTTTCTCTTGCATTGTGCATTGACTATCAACTGTCAAGCTAGTCTCTTGAGTGCTACCCAACCTTATGACTGAGTCTCCCTGCTGCTTCTGGAAATGCAACAAAAACTCAGGACACAGATTTTGTACATTTGTTAGCCTGATTTTTATATACATATCTACACCCAAGATTGGGTGCTGATGAAGTCATGGCAGCATGTCACTGCTATTCATCAGGAAGGTGGTGGTTGACACTTTGTGAGCAACTCTCATAAGGTTATGACCACACTCATTGTCATGTTAACTTCATAGTGTTGTTGTGAAGATCTCTTATAGATATAGCTATCTGATCAACAAATTATGGATTGGATGCAGGTTATTCGCTTGGTGTTCTTGAACATGTTTTTATGCATGGCATGGTCTTTGAGCGTGATCAATCCAGAGAATGTTGATGAAGGTTTATGTACTGATCTGGTCAGCAAGCGGGCTGCATTCATGGAGCACTTGCAAGTCTGTATAGACTCTCTTCTTGACAGCTGGGACCAGGGGAATGCCCGTAGTATTTTGACTTGTACGGTGGGACTTCTGTCCTTTTCAAAGCTGGAGTTCTGTGTACTGATCCTATTCTGTAAGCATGTTAAGATATCAGGCATCTTGTTGACTGTATGATGTGATGTGGTTTGTAGCGGGTTGTAAGGGATGTCAACAATGGTTGTTTAGAAAAAGCTTATCTCTATTGACTATACTGCTCTTTTCATAAAGAATTTTGCACCTATCAGTGACTTTCATCTGCCTGTTTTGGGTCAGGTGTGTGCAATATTGTCCGACTTGTGGAGCTTGTTTTCCAAGGCCAAATTGACAGGCACAACACTTGAGGCCTTGGGCTTCTGTCCTTCCACAAATCTATTGAAGAGTTTTTGGAAGCTTTGTGAGTATCGCCTCACTTTCCCTGGTGAGTTTGCCATATAACTTCAGGTGGCCTTCAAATCTTCCTCATGATTCTTGTAGTCAAATTTTATTTGAATACTAACAATGCTACTTCATGCAATTCTTGCTCCACAACTTTTTAACAGCTGTTGGAGCTGTTGGAGCTGTGGGAGTTCTTGTAGCTTTTTACTTTTGTATATGCTGAGGCTTTCAGTGTACACTCATGAAGTAGTTGTCAATGGTTTAAACCAAGTGCAGCCCAGACTGGTGGCTGTACCCAGATGCGCCTAGTTATGCTGGCTTTAGCTAGTGTCTTATGTACATGTGGTTCACTGTTGCATCGAAAAGACTTGGTTTGATCTTCACCCTTATCTTGGAATTGTGATGTTCCAGAGGACACTGAAGAGGAAGTGACAGATGGGCCACACTCGTCAGAGTACTTGAATGAGAAGGATGCTGTTCTCTCATCAGCAGCCAAGTTAATTGCTCATGGCATGGTCCCAAAGGTATCAGGTTTTTAAGGGCTCTTTCAAGAAACATGTCACTCCAAGTTTAGAGTTCTGAGTTCCTTCTCCCATTAAGTTTCCCAGGAAGATTTGAACCTTTTTGTTGCAAAGCAAGATTCTTCAATGTGTCCTGAGCTCCTTGATACTGGTTGATTCTCCAGGACTATCTTGGACCTGAAGTTGTATCACACTATGTGCTGCATGGAAAGATTGTGGCTGAAACTGTGAAACAGCTGCTAGTGCAAGTGAAGAAGCATAGCAAGCTTGAGGAAATATCATATTTGTACTTCAATTCCATGAAGCGGGTGGAGCATCTCTCACCCTCACGCCATCAGGATTTCTTTTTAAAGACTCTTTTCATTGATTGATGGGCTTTTTTGGAATCTGTGTTGTTGTTTATGGTTATGGTTGAAAGTAAATCTGTCTCCTGTGCAAGAGCCAACTTAACATTGTGCCAATACAGAAGTTCTCTCTTGTTTTCTTGTGACCCCTTAATCAAATAGACCCAAGAGGTTTCTAGTGAAGTACCAAAATTGCTGGACCTAGACTGTTTGTGATTAACATTAGAAGTTTTCATCAGTTGTCAGTTGGGTAGTAGTTTCTCACATGAAGACAGTAGACATTAAAAGGTGAAGAAACTGCCTTACACTTGGAATGTTTCACCTTGATATGTATTGGTGTATGTTGGGAACTAATCCAAGGCATTACATGTTGGATTCATATGTTGACAGGCATATCAGCGACACTTAGATGAGGTTATGGGAACTGATTCAGATTGGACACAAACTGATTCTTACACAGCTTGCAAGGAATTGGGCAATCGACTCTCTGGCACATTTTTCGGTTTCCAACGCAAGGAATTTCGCCCTAGCATCTCTGCCATTGTGAAGGGGGGCATAGAATTTGCTTTTGCAGATGCACCGTTGCAGCTTTCTTTTCTGGAGACTGGGGTTGTACCATTTGCCCTCAAGCTTCCAGCTGTTGACATTCGCGAAACGTAATGCTTCTCTTCCATTTCTTACTGATCATGGTGTACACAGAGGTCCTGGGTCTTGTTCAAGGTTGTGAACAGGGCAGCTGAGGCTAATCTATTTAGCAAATATGTCAGATAAAACTAGTAAATCACCTGCCCTGCAATCTTGAACATCAAGTGGTGTGACCAGGAAGCAGAACTTTTAAGGCATCGACATAAACTTATTGACTTCTAGTCCTAAAAAAGAAAATATAGGGGATGTTGGCATGATTTCTGTACACATGTAGACCACAGAGGCAGTCTATCACCTGCATTAGCTAGGGCAGTGTAAGCAAGTAATAAGTTAGCAGAAAGTCAGGATACTCATGTCATTTATAGCATCTGTGATAACAGGCTAGCTGATGTGGAAGCCCGAGTGGAGGGAGTTGATACAGATTCGGATCCAAATAGTTGGCGACCTTATTTTACATTTGTCAACATCCTCCGTGAAAAGATTATCCGAAATGAACCTGCTGGTAATTTCTCACTTACTATATCTGTATGAGTCCTTGATGATTGTATGGCTAGCTGCAGAGGTTTTGAGTTACTGCTAATAAGTTGCAATATTTTGTCAAGTTCAAAGTTGTGCCATGTGGACATTGAGACTGTCAGAGCTACTTCTTGTAGGGACCTGCAGTGTGCCAGGTTTTTTTGGCATTTTCTCAATCCCAGACTTCCACAATGCAGGTGAAACATGCATACCTAGGTGTATGATGAGATAAGGGAGAGATATGTGATGTAAATTTAATCTCCAGTTCCTGGATTGTTTATGCATGCAGGAGAAAGAGAGAATGGAGTTGTGGGTAAGCCACCAAGACCTGGGGCTCAGAAGAAGCGAGATTTGAAGGGCAAGAAGCTTTTTGATAAAGACTCATCAAGCAGTGAAGATGAGGAGACTCCTCCTGCAAGTGAATCAGAGGATGCTGCTGAAGAGGAGGAGGATGACGATGATGACAACACCCCTCTGTTCCACATTAGGCAAACTCTCCATCAACCAGCCTCCATGGCTGGGAACTCACATTTGAAGCCTCCTCCTACTGCTGTCAAGGCCCAGAAGCCAGAAAGGAGCAAAAGGAGGGACGAGGGGACTCCATCTCTCATCAGATCTGCAGAAGAGGATGAAGATACAGATACAGATGATGTTCTGCAGACTGCACGGAGGGAATCTGTTGTTCCTGATGAACCAGGACTGATTGGTTCTGCTACAGAGGAACAGCTCCCAGCAAATATAGGTCAAGATCATCAAACTAAACATGTTGCCACCACAGGAACTTTTCTTTTGGAGGAATCTACTAAGGTGGGCATTCTTCCCATCTATTCTTGTCTGCAGTTGGGTGACACATCATCCAGTAGTCACAGGTATTCTGATGTAATCATAAGTGTGCTCTGTGGTCAAGCTACTTTCTTGAATCAAGTATTTCTCACATCCTTAGAAATGTGCATTGTTACTGAACTCTACACAGCAGCCATTAAGATATAGGGAAACATATATAGGGAGCATCTCTGGTCATGTTTGATATAAATTTGTCTCACTCCTGGTTGTATTATATGGCCATGTGACTGGTAGGGGAGTTCCTTCTCATGGTGCTTCATCACCTAATTCTGTGGATTGAACTCTGAATGTGGAGTGATAACTTGCAGGAAGACTCTCCAACCAGCAGTAGTGCCCAGGAGAACCCATCAACAGATGCCAATTCCAAAGGCAAGCGGCCTGCCTCATCATCAGATGAGGAAGGAGAGTTGGCTGCCCGGAAGAGGTCACGGAATGACTAGGCTTCTTTATGGACATTTCTTCTGCTGGATCATAGTGCTCTTTGATCAAATAGATCCTTGGTGGTGGGCCTGCTACTGTCGTCTGTAGCATACATTCAGTAGCTAAAGACCTCTTGGAGAGAATTGTGGCAGTGCTTGGTCCCACCCTCTTTTGGTGCAGAGCAAGCACTGAGATTTTGTGACATCATTTGTGTCAGGTTGGATGTTGGTCTCCATGTTATGGTGTAGCAAGACCAGTGCAATTGTTGTTCATACCCAGATAGGACTTAACAGAGAAACTATCTCTTGCTGAACTATCTCTTGCTGGTGACACCCCTTTGGTACTTGTGGTGGTGAAGATCATGCCTTCACTGTACAGAACATTGCTGAGGTTTGCTCTCAAAATTCTCAACTCTTACAGTTTTCCTATTGTTGTTGGAACTGTTCATATTACTCCTGACAAATTGTTTGCAAACATTGACATGGTCTGTGCAGTTGTGAAACCCTAAACCTGGGCCTTAGTCGCCCCCAAATCAAATCATTGATGTTCAAATTCAACTCTTGAGCCACATTTCTTGAAAGGCAGCCTTTTTCACTTTTGAATTTAGGGTTTTTTGCTGCCTCAAAATCCTTCAGAAAAGGCTTGCCAAATTTTTCAGAAAAATTATGTTTTTGGGGAAAGTTTCATCACCTTTGGACTGAGTTTTTAGTACAGTGGTAGTTTTTCTTTTTTCTTGTTTTTTTGGCCCGTTTTCTAATATGTGGACAAGTTTTATAGAAACCTATCATCAATTAATAAGAAATGTTTCTTACAATGTTTGTAGCTAATGTTACATGAAAATTTTGAAAAGAAAAATAATATGGTTAGTTTTTTGTAAATATGTAAATACCTATGTGATATCAATAGTCATAAAATGATTTTAATAAAAAATATTTGTAATGTCATGTAGTTAACCATGGTTAAAGGTTGTATGTTTGGACTTTGGAGCTAAGGATTGTAGATTCACCTTACATGGGGTGAATGGGACAATAAGTTTCTCCCGTCAGGTTGAATGGTTGTTTTTTACTCAAACTCTTTTTTTTTTTAATAATCTTGGTTTAAAATGTTATTTGTGAATAATTTCTTTCCTTTAATTGTTAGGTTCATCTTTTATTTTTTGTCATGTTTTAAACATCATGAAGGATTTTTTATGGGATATCGGAAACCCTAGAGGCTCTTCCATGTTTTTAAGTCCAAGCAAGAAGGACCTCAAGCTACCAAGTGTCAAAATTAAAAGACATGAAGGAGTTAAAAGGACTATCATTATTTGGCATAATGAACACAAAATATTTTTCATTCATTTTGACATATTTTTTTCTTTTTTCATCAATGAGAAACCAATGTTATCAAGTTATGGACTTTTTGGTACAAATTTCCAAGGCAATTTTCAAGTTAGATCAAATGTATTTTTAAAAAAATTACTTTGAAAGTTTAATTGTTCATAATTAATGTACTCCATTTTGCATTCATAAAGGTGCATTGATTTCTATTGAGTGGTGAATTTGAATTGGGGATGGTATACTCACATCATTTATATGAGTTGTAAAATATTCAAAAGCAAAATTTCCCATAGGTTTCACGGGAAGCAAAATTGTTGAGTGGAAATTAGGGTAAAGGTTAAAAGTTTGTGGGATGAAGAATTTTCAATTTTCTCAACATGAATTCCCACTTGAGAGTTGAAATTCAAAAATATTTGAATTATCAATTGAGGAGTCAAACCTTTTGTGATTTGAATGATCATGATGCTTTTGGAATGATTTGAATGGAAAGACCATGTTTGAAATAAAATTATTATGCACACTAATTATGAACATTTGAATAGTCTACACACAATTTGCTCATAAAAAGTCTCTATTATTCAAGAGTTGGATACAAGATTAAAAAGGTTTTGATTATAATTAACATGCCAAAGTTGATTTTTTTTCTTTGAAAATAATAACATTGTAAAGTTTCAAAACAAAAAAAACCTAGTTTTGGGAATTGGATCAAGTTGTTTTCCAAACCTATATATTACACTAGACATATAAAGCAAAAGTGCCTTCCACAAGGAATCAATCTATATACAGGAAACGGTACTCTCCTCCTTCTCCTGGACTTGTGGCGACTTGCATCCTGGACCCGCCGATCGATACCTGCATCCTGGACCCACCGATACTCTTCTCCTTCTCCTCCTATAACTTGCTTCTTGGAGCGGTGACTTGTGCGTTCATTCCTGCTCCAATTTCTTCTTCAAGGCTTCTTTTGTGGCTACAACGAGGTCTATGCCAGTGAGCTTTGTTTGCTGTTGCAGGACAAGCTGCAGGAGGAGGGGAGGAGCTGCAGCACTACTGTCGATCTGTTCACAAATTGATTATGAAGTCTCCACCCAGCTCGGGATCACGTCCTCCTCGACGCATGGCACCGGTGACCAGCTCCAGCCATGAG
>Ga0209611_10003248_pt1 | contig 28320 bp, 28 predicted proteins | sample S1TSphgellanicum_3_FD_187693 | JGI IMG/M metagenome (GOLD analysis project Ga0209611, IMG submission 187693) | Host-associated microbial communities from peat moss isolated from Minnesota, USA - S1T2_Fc - Sphagnum magellanicum MG (SPAdes) (version 2) | ecosystem: Host-associated > Plants > Peat...
TTTGACGTACCTGATGATGCCGACTTTGGCGATAAATGCGTTCTAGTAGTTGGTATGATAGGGGATTAATTTCCCTAAGAAATATCATATATTTTTGTGATTGATATACGTTTGTTTTTCCCAAACCATTCTACTATATATTTGTGTAATTAATTCTGTCGGACTACTTATCGTCTTGTCCCAAAGGTGAATATGTACCCGAACCATGTTTGAGTAAAATTGACACTAGGGGACAAAACGAATGGTATCTATAGCTACAAAAACCGGAGTATTTATTAACTTTATTTACAGGTTTTACAGCTAGGGCAATGATCATCATTTGGGGTGAATTGACTGAAGCTCTTTGACATCAAGCTTTGTAGCCCAATCCAGATCCTCCAACCAAACAGTATTTGTAATTCTGTGTGCTAGGCGAAAAGCAATTATGGAGTGAAAAGTACTAGTGCTTTCATGCAGAAATTCTAGTTCGATGTCAAAAATGCAATGCGCGTAGATCTAGCAATAGTTTCCACCTATCTTGCCCCTCATGACAGCTTCGCGCTTATCCACCCCGTGTCCCAATTTGCCCGTATCCCGGCTTACCCCCAACGTGTGCCTCGACCGTGCTAGTGCCGCCGGTATGACAAAACTAATCTTTCGAGATGGCGGCGCCGATCCCCGTGCCCCAAGTGGCGGTAAAGGACGTTATCACAATCTAAAACAGAAACGCAACCAAGGGCCCCCGTTACAACCAACTAGTTGGTTAACTATTTTTATAATCACGATTAATATGATGATGTCCGTCCACAGAAGCAAGGGCTAGAATGTACGCACTTCTTGTTTGGGTTCATGTCGGTTTGATGATGGTGGCATTCGGCGCAGCGCCATTGGGCCGGCTGGGACTGCGTTACCTTTTGTCGGGGGTATCTGGACCCCAGTCAGCGCAGTCGATCTTGCCAGGATTCTCGCGCATCTTCCTAGCAGGTGGTATATCAGTGACGGCCGGTGTGTGCGTCGGCCTGGTGCTGGCGTGGGACTCCGGGCTCACTCAAACATGGGTAGCAGCATCGATCGCGCTCATCGCAATCGCGGGCATTGGCAGCGTTGCGATCGAAGATCGCTGGGTAAAAAGGCTGGGCCGCGCGGAAGGAGAGGCGTTCGCCGTCATCCTGCATGAGAAAGTTCCATTTCTGGCGGCATTGGCAAGCCTGGTGATTTGGCTGTTTATCCTGTGGCTCATGATCGAAAAGCCGGCCTAGGACCATGGTTTCACCAAAATCGAGCATGGACAGAAAAGTGCAAATCGTTTCGGCGGCAATCGACCGCCTGTTTGCTGTGGGATTCGAGGGATTCCGGTTGGGCGACGTGGCCAAGGATGTCGGGATCAACAATGCGACGCTGATTCATCATTACCCCTCCAAGGTGGCGCTAATAAGGGCCGTAATCGAGAGGTTCACAGAGAGTTTTGAAGCCGTTGCGGATGCGACCAATACAGATGGCGCGCCGTGCGCCAAGCTCGCCCGGCACATGCGATCCAGCGTGGAGTTGATGCGGACCTCCCCTGAAATGTTCGTCGTTCTGAACGAGATCATGAACAAAGCCCGCCGGGACGCCGAGATTGCAGTCCTTGTATCGGTACCGCTCAGGGCGTGGAGACAACACATCGTCTCGTTGCTTTTGTCGCCGGGGGACGAAAGCAACGCCGCCGCGCGGAGCGGAGCCGAGGAGATCGCCACAGCTTGCATGGCCCAGCTTCTTGGCATGGGCCTGCTATTGAACTCGACCGATCAAGCCAATTCTCCGTTTGAACCGATCCGCGACCGGACCGAGTCCTGGGCCATAGCCGCGCTGACCAATCTCGCGGACGCAAAAACTGACTAAGGAGGTAGATGAAGTGGCAGAATTTCTTTTGCTCTATCGGGGCGGCGCCAGGCCGACCAGTGAAATTGCCGGACAAAAACTTGCAAGCCGTTGGGGGGAGTGGCTCAAGCGGATTGCCGCGCAAGGCGCCTTAGTCGCGACCGGCGATCCGGTCTTCGATGGGCGCATCGTGGGAAACTCGGCCAATATCGAACCAGGCAAGGACTATGTTCACGACGGGGATCATATCGGCGGATATTCTCGCATCCGCGCAGCAAACATCGACGAGGCCGCAGCGATGTGCGTCGATTGCCCCATCCTGGGAGAGGGTGGTTTCGTCGAATTGCGGGAAATAAAGACGATCAGCGGCTAGTCCGAAGCGATTTATTGAGTTTGGATGAGAGGATAACGATGCTAACGTCAGTAACAGGCCTGTTCTACACGATCTTCGGCAACTGGTGGGTGTTCAGTATCTTGTTCGTTCTGTCGGGCATAATGTTTGGCTATCTGGTGCCACGGGCGCAAAAGGCGATTTTCGCGCACGTAACGACGGATCTTCCACATAAGGTACTCGATGTCCATGTCATGACTTGGACCCCGGTTGAGGCGAGGCGTTTCCTTAAGGACATCGGACCCCAGGGGCGCAGAGCTTATCAGAATTTTTATCTCTATCTGGATTTCTGGTTTCCGACGCTAATCACAAGTCTAATGTATTGTTCCTTCCTGGTGCTCGCGTTTCCCCCAGGATCGCGGTTCGCCTGGCTGGCGCCGCTGGGAATGCTTGGCTGGTTTTTCGATGCAGCCGAAAACGTCACACATTACATGATGGCACGTAATTACCCTGATCTGTCGAGCTTTGCGCTTAAATTCGGGCCGCTATTTACTTACTGGAAGTGGGTGCTGGCAATCGTCACGCCAATGATCGGGATCGCGGGTTTTGTCGCCCGACTGGTTTAGGTGCTGGGCAAAGCGCCCTCCGCGAAACATCAATCGGCAGTTCGAAGGTGCCCGTATGAATCTAGCTGACAAGGTAGCAGTGGCATCGGTTTCGAGACTACGCTGAGCTTGGCCAACAGAGATAAGGCAGAAACTCTTAAAGAATCCCCGTCTCTTTAGAGCGGGGAGTGTCAACCAATTCATATGACCTGGCTGTCGGAAACGGAGCTTTTGCCTGGAAACTTCCCACAGATTGTGTTAACGGGTACGGCTAAAGACCTGCAGTCTAACGAAACATTGCGTAGAGCTTATTTAGGCGATGGGTAATGGTAGAAGAAAGCGTTTGCTTTGCTAAACGGAGCGATCGTTGCTGCCAATCATGCCTTGAAAAGTATTCTTTTTGGCAGAATTCCACTCAACCTAAGACTGAGTTAGTGGCATAGTGCATCGACGTTATTATACTCCCTAAGATGTTCTACAAGTTATTTCATCTGGGAGATGGGTAAGGGCTACTGGAATTGATAGATTGTTATTGTCAAAGAAACAACCTCTTACACAGTAGAACAATGAACATTGTTGCTTGGATAGTTTTAGGTCTAATTGCTGGTGCTATTGCCAAAGCCATCGATCCCCAAGCCCGTGGTGGTGGCATTCTTTCCACAATCATTTTAGGTATCATCGGTGCTTTTGTTGGTGGCAGTCTAGGTGTTTTCTTCCAGACGGGACACTTTGCCTTAGCCGCTTCTTCTCTCTCAATTCCTGGTATCGCTGTAGCTGTGCTTGGCGCGATAGTCGCGGTGTTTGTTTGGAATTTAGTGACACGCCAAAGCGCTCTATAATGAAGCGAGAGAATTGGCTAAGTTTAGTAGAGACTGCAACGTTTGCTTCTGAACAGATCTAACCCACATTCCGCACTTCAAAATGTATTATTTGCCTTTTCAAGAAAAATTCTTAATAATGGTCAAGAAGTCAAGTATTAATACTTGAATTGATTGGAAATTTCTGTTGTTTATTTAACCATCGTTGGTGGGAATTTGGAAATCTACGCATATTACACGATGAAGTGCGGAATGTGGGTTGGTAAGGGGCTTTTGGCTGAGGTATTGCGACAGGCTGGGATTGAGAAGGACGAGTGGGAACAGTTGTGATGTTGAAGGGGTGAGTGCTTCTTCTCCCAAATGCCAACACTTCCAAATCATTACTCTGTTATTCTCATGCTTTCTTTAATCTGGAGCAAATCGCGATCGCCAAGTGCCATTTTTTTTCAGATAATTCGCGATTGATTCATCATCAAAAACCTGATTGGCTAATTCTAGAAATTCTTGTCTCTCTTCTTTGGTAAGAGTATCGTTATTGTTAAGACTACCTACTGACAGATGAGGATTACCTCCAGCGTTTAGGTGTCGTTGCCTTGCAATGTGTTCAAGTTCTACCATTCGACGAACTTGCTGTTGTTTGCGTTTATCGTTAGTTGTCATCGCCTTGAACCCACTCTACTTGAACCCACTCTATAGGATAAATTTCTCCATCCTGGGTGATTACTGCTACTGGTAAAACAGAACTGAGGGTAGCAATAAACCATAAACCTCTGTCTTCCTCGTATGTATTGTAAGTCCTTAACTCAAGGGTTTGTAAGGCATTGATAATTAAGTATTGTGCGTCACTTGGTTCCACAAATTATTCGTCTTGGGGTGGTGGTGATGGCGCATCTTAAAACCAAGGCGACGCACCTAAACCCATAAAGTCGGTTACAGTGGAAGTTAAGCCTAGTAAAAAGGCTATTTGAACGAGGATATAGCCGGGAAGAAGTTCTAGAGTTATTTCGCTTTATCGACTGGATAATGGTCTTGCCTGAGGAGTTGGCACGTAGTTTTAAAGCAGAGGTAAGAAGTTCCGAGGAGGCACAGAGAATGAGGTACGTAACTAGTATTGAACGGCTGGCAAAAGAAGAAGGCATTGAGGAAGGAATGCTCCAAAAGGCAAGAGAGGATGTGATTAAAATCCTACAGACGCGGTTTGGAGTAGCGCCCTCAACAGTAGTGGAAGTCATCAATGGCATTGGGAATCACTCTTTGCTAGAAACCCTGTTTACAAATTCGATTACCATTGCTTCTATAGAAGAATTCCAACAGCTTCTCAACGAGAGTACATCTGGGAGAGGAAATTAGATCTCTTTTAGTGAAAACTGGAGTTTAGACTAAAAGCGATATGAGAGAACGCAAATCAAATGGAATTAGAGGTTAAAAATATTCTCAAGTCAGCCTCAAAGCATCCCAGGGCAAACGCATCTAAATTAGTCTTGACAAAAACCTTGGTTAATGCATAAACGCAAGAATCAGAATTTATCGGTTGAGTGATTTTCTGAGGGTCAAAGCGATCGCCTAAATCATTATCAATAAACAGCCGTTAATGCGATTAGTGGAGGCTTTATTGAGATTGAGATCTTCTTATTGACAAAATGTGTTTTCCCTGCAAAGCATCCGCGACCTTTAACAATTATGTAGTATACCTGTTTAAAAAATAAAACAATAATGATAATCCTGAAAAGGGTGGGAGAGAACACAGCGTCGCTGTGTTCTCTCCCACCCTTTTCAGGATTATCATTATCAATAAGCTGCGTACCCGTAAAAACCGATATCCTACTGTTAAAAAACGAGCAACAAAGCCACGCAAAGAACCATCTATTGCGGTTTAATATCAAAGCTTGTTCATACTTTTGGCAAGTCTGTTATTAACGAGAGCCGTGCTGGGTCGTTTTTCATGCTTTAGTCTAAACTCTAGCACCCTACACTTAAGCTTTAAGTGTACGGAATTTTTTCAAAAATCAAACCGGATTCCTATAACAATTTACTTTTACTATATACCTTCTCGCTCAATGACTTCCCCATCTTCTAACTCTGACAAAATTCTCGTTGTAGATGATTCTCCAGATAATGTGTTTTTAATCAGAACCATTTTGGAGGAAGAAGGATATGCAGTAAGTACGGCAGAAGACGGTGCTATTGCCTTGGAGAAAATTGCCCATTCTCCTTGTGACTTAGTCTTGCTAGACCTCATGATGCCAGGAATGGATGGTTACGAAGTTACGAAATGTATCCGGCAAAATACTGAATTGCCTTTTATCCCAATTCTACTGATTACCGCCTACGACTCACCTAATGTTGCTCATGGATTAGACTTGGGTGCTGATGATTTTATCCGCAAACCTGTCACAGTGGACGAATTGTTGGCACGGGTGCGATCGCTCCTCCGCCTCAAGCATAGTATCGATGAACGTGATGAAATCGCCCGCCAACGTCAAGATTTTGTCTCCCGCCTGACCCACGACTTACGCACTCCCTTAGTAGCGGCTGATCGGATACTGATGCTGTTTCAAGAGGGGGCTTTGGGAAAGCTCTCACCGCAAATGGAGGAAGTGATTACCATTATGGCTCGCAGTAACAGTAACCTCCTGCAAATGGTCAATACTTTGCTGGAAGTTTATCGCTTTGAAGCTGGTCGTAAAACCTTAGCGTTTCAACCAGTTAATCTATGCCAGTTATTAGAAGAGGTTGCTAAAGAATTGACTCCCTTAGCTGAACAAAAGCACCTTTCAGTCAATCTAGATTTTGGTGAGAAAAGCGCTATCACCACAGTCATGGGCGATCGCCTAGATCTGCATCGGCTATTCACCAATTTAGTAGGTAATGCGATTAAATTTACTGATACTGGTTCAGTTACCATCCGTTTGATGCCCTCAACCGCTTCAGATCACAGTATGACAATTGAGGTAGCTGATACAGGCCCAGGAATCCCCCTTGAAGAGCAAGCAACCTTATTTGAACGATTTCGCCAAGGAAGCCACAAGCGTTCTGGTAGTGGCTTGGGACTGTACCTTTCTCACCGAATTGTTGCAGCACACCAAGGCAGTATTCAGGTGAATTCCGAGGTAGGGAAAGGTAGTATATTTACTGTACATTTACCGATAAAACAGCAAAGGTTGCTGGGCAATGCCTACTCTACATAGTGAGAATACAGATACCAAACCCGGTAAATTCAGAATTCTGACTCCTGACCAAAAACGGGGTGTAGGGTGTGGGGTGTGGGGTGTGGGATGTGGGGAAAGATCAAAAAACCACACCCTGGGTTAGGGGGAAGGCGCCCTCCGAAGTTTGGATCGGAGGAAGCCTCCGCTCCAACTTCTCTCTAAATTCATTTATGAAAGAAAAGAACTATGGACAATCAAGGGTCGAGTGCGGCCAAGTTATACGGCGTCAAGACTCATAAACCCCTGCATTTATGATGTTGTTGGCGAATCAATGAGGGGTCAGACCCATCACGAATTGACCAACAGCGTCATTTATGTATGGGGTTCCCCACACCCTAAACCCTACCCCCTACACCCTTTTCATTCCTGACTCCTGAATTCTAGAAATAGTTCATTTTTATCACAAGGAGAAAATATGATTACTCAAGTATCAACCTCTGAAATCATCCGCAAACAACGTGATTTTTTTAGAACTGGTAACACAAAAGATGTTAATTTTCGCCTGCAAAAACTAAAAATTTTAAAACAAGCAATCATTGAGTATGAGCAAGCAATTTTTCAGGCTGTAAAAGCGGATTTGCACAAGCCGGATGAAGAGACTTTTGCTACTGAGACAGTCTTAATTTTAAAAGAAATTGACTATGCTATTAAACATCTGAAGGCTTGGAGCAAGCCCAAAAAAGCAAAAATCCCAGTTCAACTATTACCAGCTTCGGCAAGAATTCATCCAGAACCGTTGGGGGTAGTTTTAATTATTGGTCCTTGGAATTATCCAATTCAGCTAATTCTTTCACCACTCGTAGGGGCGATAGCAGCCGGAGATTGTGCAATTCTCAAACCTTCAGAGATTGCTCCTCACACGTCTCATCTTCTATATGAGATGATCAAAAAATATTTTGAAAAAGCGTATATTACAGTAGTAGAAGGAGGAGTGGAAACTAGTCAGCAACTACTAGCAGAAAAGTTTGACCACATCTTTTTTACTGGTGGCACAGTTGTGGGCAAAATAGTTATGGAAGCAGCGGCAAAACATCTCACACCTGTCACCCTAGAATTGGGCGGTAAATCTCCTTGCATCGTAGATACTCAAATCAATGTTGAATACACTGCGAGACGTATTACTTGGGGAAAATTTACCAATGCTGGACAAACTTGTGTCGCGCCTGACTATCTTTTAGTCAATAAAAGGATTAAGGAAAATCTGTTAGATGCTATTCAAAAATGCATCCAAGAATTTTATAGCGATAATCCAGCTAAAAGTCCTGATTATGGCAGAATTATTAATCAAAAACACTTTGAGCGGTTGGTTAATTTCTTGAAAGATGGCAAAATCCTGATTGGCGGAGAAACTAACCCTTTGGAGCGTTACATTGCCCCCACAGTAATTGATAATGTTTCCTTGACAGACCCTGTCATGCAGGAAGAAATTTTTGGTCCGATTCTGCCTGTAGTTGAATATACAGAAATCACAGAAGCGATCGCCTTGATTAACTCTAGACCAAAACCCTTAGCTTTGTACGTATTTTCTGATCACAAAAACCTGCAACAGCAAGTATGTCGTGAAACCTCTTCCGGCGGAGTAGGAATCAACAACACACTCATGCACCTTAGTGTCTCATCTTTACCATTTGGGGGTGTGGGTGATAGCGGTATGGGTAGCTATCACGGTAAAGCTGGGTTTGACACTTTTTCCCATCACAAAAGTATCTTGCACAAACCTTTCCTGTTGGACTTTAAATTGTTATACCCTCCATATGAGGGCAAATTACCTTGGCTGAAACGACTTCTTCCATAAGAGTGGGGAGTGGGGAACTCGGGGCGCCCAAAGAGTGATTAGGGGCAATGGGGAGTGGGCAATGGGCAATGGGCAATGGTAAAGAACACTCAGACGTAGAGAAATTGCCCCTCTGCCCCTCTGCCCCTCTGCCCCATTACTACTTGAATATTATTCCTCTTCTTCCTCTTCTTCTGCAGATGGATAGACGAATGTAGAACGTCCAGTCAGAATCGACTTACCTAGAGAGAGAGCTTTCTGAGCCTCAACGGCTGCTTTGTGCCTCCAGGTAGCGCGGCGTTTATCTCGTTTGGACTTGGATGTTTTCTTCTTTGGAACAGCCATAATAGAGGTTACTGCAATTTTTCACAACCCTACCATTCTAAGTTATAGAGCTGAGAGAGATCCCGTTAAAATCCATGTTTGCATGGCCCTACCCGTTATGAATGGAAGAAACTCCCCACTCCCTACTCCCTACTCCCCGTGTTTCTTCAGAGGTGGGGTGTTGCATTGGGAGTAGGAGTTGGTGCTTGTGGTAATACTATTGGGGTTGTGAAATTTTGTTTAAAAAATAGTAGCGCTCGCGCAGTTTTGAAGTAGGTTGCCCAACGCTGCGGATCGGGACGAGTGCGCCATTGTGGACGACTGACTGCTAATTCCAGAACTGGTGCGATCGATCCCTGATTTTGTACGGAAATGATTATTGAAACATCTGTCACCAAAATATCGTGATCGAAGCTCCGCTGAGCAGCAGATCTTGCGGCTGATTCCGCCCTTCGGAGTAAGGTTTCGTAGTTTTCTTCTGGCAGGCTGTCAATAGAAAGGTCTACTCTAGCGGTGTAAGCTTGCACAATCTGGGGCGAGATCGCTTCCGTTAATATCCATATTGGAAGCACAGCGCTGAGCAAAAATAAAGCAGAACCTATCCGGATTTTGTGGCTAATTAATGGCATAAATTGAATGAGCGTCTTTGATAGACTTCTAACTTGAAAGGGAATGACGCATGTTTGACCAGCACAACTCCTCCTCATAACCTCTTAGCTCCTCACTGTGAAAAATCAATTGGAATTAGGTAAAAGTATTTTCTCGCCTGGTAAAAGTTATAAAAGCTACATCTTATCTTGGGGTGAGATGGGATTCATCTAGACTATTAGGGACTTCCGAATAAAAAAGTATCCAATTCCTGCAGTTCACTGTTAACCGTCAACTGTTAACCTTCAACAACCACAAGACGGGTGATAATTTATTCTTGGAGTCCCCTTAGACATAGGTTAGCTTTGTTTTTTCAGCAAAGCCAACAACCATTACAAGGCACGCAAACAAAAACTAACAAAGAGTGCGATGGCAAATAACTGGGCGATCGCTATCGGCATCAATCAATATCATTTTTTTCAACCTTTAGGTTGTGCCCAAGCAGATGCCGAGGCGCTCAAGGATTTTTTGGTGACAGAAGGCGGTTTTTTGCCGCAAAAGTGTATTCTGCTAACAGATAGTTCGTCTCCTCTAGGAGATCGACCGACAATTCCTACTAAGGAAAATATTCTCCTTTTGCTGGAGGATTTAGCAGCAGCTTGTTGGCAACCGCAAGACAGACTGTGGTTTTTCTTTAGTGGTTATGGCGTCAACTATAATGGACAAGACTACTTGATGCCAGTGGAAGGAAGTCCTGACCACGTGGAAGAAACTGGCATAGAATTGCGACGAGTCATGGAAATTCTGCAAGTTTCTGCCCTGAATGCATTGGTATTGCTGGATATCAACCGCGCTTTTGGAACCCAAGCATATAAACTTGTTGGGCAAGAAACGATAGAACTAGCCCAGGTACTAAAAGTTCCTACAATTCTTTCTTGCCAACCAGAGCAATTCTCCCACGAAAGTAGCGATCTAGGTCACGGATTCTTTATGGCAGCGCTTTTAGAAGCTTTGCGTTCTGGGAATGGCAGTACTTTGGCGGATCTAGAAAAATACCTCAGCATTCGCACCCCAGAATTATGTCAACACCACTGGCGTCCTACACAAAACCCTGTCACTGTGGCATCAAGGGAGCAAGTCATCTTACCGCGATTAGAGATGAAAACCGATTGGGAAGATATATCCCTTCTTAGTTTAGAAGAAATACTACCGCCTGCCATTGCAGACCCCTCGGTTCAATCTTCTCATACAGGGAGGTTGGGGGCGGTAGGGAAAGATAAGGGAGCAACATCCCTCTCACCCTCCTCATCTCCCCCCACACCCCACACCCCACCCACTCCCGTAGGGGCGGGGGAACCCTACCCACTCTCCACTCCCTTTACAGCAAACAACTTTCAACACAAGGGAACAGAAAACTCTCCATATTGGCAAATGTTTCTTTTGTGGGGTGCAACTACTATGCTGCTACTATGCTTAATTTCGGTAGTTTTGTTCGGCAATAAAGCAGGACTTAGAGTTCGGGAGATCCCAGCATCACCCAAGACTACGACTAGTGAAATAAAGCTTATCAAGCCTTTATCACTAGCTAAATTAGCGCCACTACAAAATCGCCAATCAACAAGCGATCTTCGAGCTTCTAGTGAAGCGCCACAGCAGAACCAAGCACTGTTAGACTTGGAAAGAATGTCCTTGAAACGGACTCAAGCTGGCGATTTAAGCTTGGCGATCGCCACAGCCCGAAGAGTTAAACCTGGCGAACCTTCCTATAAACAAGCTCAGGAAGACATTAACATTTGGAGCCGCATGATATTCGATTTGGCACAAGTTCGTGTCAAGCAAGGAAAGTATGCGAATGCCATAGCTGCTGCTCAGTTAATTCACCAAGACGAACCACTTTATCCAAAAGTACAAGCAGCAATTAACCAGTGGCAGCTAGAAACAAAGAAGTATATGAGCAACGAAACACTTTTAGATGCTGCTAATGCTTTGATCCAACCAGGACAGGCATTTACCTATAATAGAGCAATCATTGTAGCCAAGAAAGTACCACCAGATGAACCAGGCTTCGATGATGCTCAAAGATTGATTAATCAATGGAGTCAAAATATTTTAGATGTTTCCACTCGTCGCGCTGCCCAAGGAGAATTCAAAGCGGCAATTGAAACTGCTGCTTTAGTTCCCGAAGGAACAGACGCCTATAAAAAAGCTCAAGAAGCAATTCAAAAATGGCAGAAAAAATAGTTGTTAGTTGTTAGTTGTTAGTTGTTAGTTGTCAAAAAGTACTACTAACCACTAACCACTAAACTAATTAACAGTACTGTGTTACATCCTCACCACATTCATCGGCTAGATAGCACAAAGCTCGGAAGCGTAAGCCAACCAATTCTTCATATAAGGGGTTGAGCTTACACATCGGAGGAATATGAAACAGGGTTTTACTAAATAACTTCACATCGCGCTCAAAGGGACACTGAGCAGGAATGAGCTTGCACAAACGGTGAGCTAGTTGGCGATCGCTTATTTGAATACCGTCCATCCATTGACGTAAGGGTTGGAGAATATCACCTTTAGGCGGGGATGAAAGATGGTGTAATCGGTTTACATGAGCGTCACTGGCTTGTGCTTGGTTTAGCGATACCCAGCTGGCGAGAAAAATTTTCTTAGTGGTATTATTAAATACCTTCATGGTTCACTCCTCTGTTCTAGTGAGGGTCTTCACCTGTCCGAAGAAGATATACAACTTGACAGTGGGCTTTCCCGGAAGAATTATGTTTTGACTCTCGTTAGGATATGTGATTTAAGTAGCCACTTTAATCACACCTGTTTAATATTACGTCAAGTTAAGCCCAATTTACCCTGAATCAGACAAGTGATTATGACATCTTGTTTATAACTTGAATTATATAAACTTTTCAAGAAGTCGTCTATCTTAGGGTATATTTTAATTTATATTTTTTATTTTTTTTAGATAAGATTCATTACAAAAGAAAGGCAGCCATGCACAGGAAAAAGGGGAAAGGTTGAAATTTCAACCTTTCCCCTTATCACGCTTTGGGGGCCCCGAGTTCCCCTTTAAGCGAAAAGTACCCTAGGATGCTACTTGAGCAGCGGTACGGGTGCGACGCCTTCTACCGTCGGCGACTTTCACAGGCTCATCTGGGATTTGCATCAACAAAGTTACGGATGGTTGACATTGTAGTTCCCGTTTTAGAGAGCGCATCAGCTCCCGTTCTAAATTCTCCTGCAATCCACCCCAATCGATCACCTCGACTTGCCCACCATCTAAAGACTGGGCAAACTCTGGCCAGCGTTGGTTGAGGACTTCTTCAATCCGCTGTTGTACCCACTTTTGTAGCAGCGATCGCTCAATGCTAGTCACGACACCGCGCAAGTGAACTTCTGGCTTTGCCATCAGCTTGCCATTCCAATCTATCGCTGCTGCGATTGTGATAATGCCTTCTTCTGCCATGCGTTGACGTTCTTGCAACACCGTGGCACTCACCATGCCAGAACTTGAAGTGTCTACCAGTTCAATACCGGCTTGCACTTTACCAGCGACACGGATTGACTCTTCAGTTAGTTCTACGACATTGCCATTCTGAATAATGACCATGTTTTCTGCCGGAATGCCCATACTTTGGGCTGTCTGGGAATGCTTCACCAGCATTCGATGTTCACCGTGAACTGGCAAGAAGAACTTGGGTCGAGTCAAGGCAATCATCAGCTTTTGGTCTTCCTGACATCCATGTCCTGAGACGTGAATCCCTTTGTCCCGACCATAAATGACATTTGCTCCCTGCATCATCAACTTATCGATGACGTTGACCACAGCGATCGTATTTCCGGGAATGGGGTTAGCGGAAAATACAACAGTATCTCCCTCCCGGATTCTCACGTGGGGATGTTCTTTGTTAGCAATCCGCGTCATTGCTGACATTGGCTCCCCTTGAGAACCAGTGGTCAAAACCAGCACCTTCTCCTGTGGCATATTGCGGACAACGTGCAAAGGCTGAAGCAGATTATCATCACACTTGATATATCCTAGATTGCGGGCATGGGCGATCAGATTCAGCATAGAACGCCCCACTACTGTGACTACACGGTTGTATTGCTGCGCCAACTGCAAAATCATGTTGATTCGATGCACGCTGGAAGCGAAGGTTGTCACAAACAGTCGCCCAGTGGTTTGAATAAAAATCCGCTCCAAGTTCGGATATACTGAGCGTTCTGAAGGCGTGAATCCTGGTACTTCCGAGTTAGTTGAGTCGGATAGGAGGCAAAGTATGCCTTTTTCACCATGTTCGGCTAGCCGTTGCAAGTCAAAATGTTCGCCGTCCACTGGGGTATGGTCAAATTTAAAATCTCCTGTATGGATGACCACACCGATGGGAGTATGAATAGCTACAGTAAAGCTATCGGCGATGGAGTGGGTGTTGCGGATATACTCAACAAAAAAATGTTGGCCAATTCGCACCACATCACGAGGAAGGACAGTTCTTAATTCAGTGCGATCGCGCACTCCTGCTTCTTCCAGCTTGCCTTCTAGCATTGCCATTGCAAGTCTCGGACCGTGAATTACGGGAATTTCTAATTGCTTTAAGTGAAAGGCAATCCCGCCAATATGATCTTCATGACCGTGGGTAACGATCATGCCCTTGATTTTGTGGCGATTTTCCCGCAGATAAGTCATGTCTGGCAAGACAATATTGACTCCGTGCATTCCGTCTGTAGGAAAAGCTAACCCTGCATCCAACAGGATAATTTCATCTTCGTACTCGAAAACACAGGTATTCTTACCAATTTCATGCAGACCGCCTAATGGAATAATTTTTAGGGTGCTGTCTATTTCGTTTTTAACCATTTTCTCCTGAGATTGTTCTTTGGTAGTTAATAAAGTAGAAAGTTAGCGCTCTTGTATAACAAGATACACAAACTGGCGATGAAGTCAGTTTGAAAACAACAGAGTTTTAATCAGATTTTCAACTGCGATGGGTTGATGGAGTTTACACTTTCAGGACTCGTACTATATTTGTCTGTCGTAGCACAGGTATTTTCCCTGTAGCAATGTAAAATTAAGCACAATATCTATATGTATCTTCACTTACGTACCATACAAGCTCTCAAATAGTTCCTGGCTTGATTAAATTCAGTTCTTTCAGAACCATCTCTAACTTCTGATTAACGAATGAGATCTCTTCGCATAGTGGTAATCTAGTCGAACCTACCTCCCAACCTTGAAGTTTCAGTGCGTTCTTGATTGGGATAGGACTTGTCGTTGCAAACAAAGCTTTAAACAACGGGAAGAGTTGAAGATGAATCTGTGTTGCAACTTGGACTTGACCGGAATCAAAGGCTTGGATCATCTGCTGGAGTTGGAGTCCTACAAGATGAGAAGCCACACTAACTACACCATTTGCCCCAATCGCTAACAAGGGCAAAGTCATGTAATCATCACCAGAGTAAATCCAAAATTCTTTTGGGGTCAAGCGACGAATTTCACTTACCTGGTCTATATTGCCTGTAGATTCTTTGATCCCGACAATGTTCTTAACTTCGGCTAACCTGGCAACTGTCTCTGGCTGAAGGTTTTGGCCGGTACGACCAGGTACGTTGTATAACAACAACGGTAGGTCTGGACAGGCTTGGGCTATTGCCTGAAAGTGCTGGTAGAGTCCCGCTTGCGGCGGTTTGTTGTAGTAGGGAACCACTTGTAGAGTTCCATGTATTCCTATCTTAGCTGCTTTTTCGGTAGCTGCGATCGCTTCTTTAGTTGAATTTGATCCGCATCCTGCCACCACAGAAGCTTTTCCCTTAACAGCCTCCAGCACCACAATAAACAATTGGTATTCCTCCTCCCAAGTCAGGGTAGGGGATTCTCCAGTTGTCCCACAAACTACCAATGTATCTGTCCCGTTGTTAGCTAGATATGCTGCTAGTTTTGCTGCTATATCATAGTTAACGCTACCGTCTTCTTTAAACGGTGTAATCATCGCGGTTAAAACTCTACCGAAATCTACCACCCTCTTTTCTCTCCTAATTACCCTATGCTATTTTTTTTGATTTTGGTGGTTTTCTCTTGTGATAACCTATCTGCGTCTGACTTTCAAGTCTTTTGTTAGTTACCAACACTTGCTAATGACCCTTTCAACAGATTTTTTTCTGCCAACAACTCAGCTATTTGTATGGCATTCAACGCTGCGCCTTTGCGTATTTGGTCGCCACACAGCCACAGTTCCAAGCTGCACGGGTGAGAAATATCTTGACGAATTCTTCCCACTAAAACTTCATCCTTCCCAGTTGCTTCAATTGGCATTGGAAAATGATTTGCCTTCCAATCTTCCACCAATTTTACCCCAGGAGATTGACTTAAAATTTCTCTTGCCTCTTCTGGGTCTAAAGGCGTTTCAAATTCTAGATTAATTGCTTCTGAGTGAGCCCGAAGTACGGGAACCCGTACACAAGTTGCAGTAATTCTTATCTGTTGATTTCCAAAAATTTTGCGGGTTTCGTTAACCATTTTCATTTCTTCCTCGCAATACCCAAAATCATTTAATGGTGAATTGTGCGGGAATAAATTAAACGCCAACGGATAAGGAAATACTTCGGCAACAGGTTGCTTGCCTGATAAAATTGCGCTGGCTTGAGTTTTCACTTCTTCCATCGCCTTCGCACCTGCCCCACTCGCAGATTGGTAGGTTGCAGCAATAATGCGTTGCACTGGTCTGACTTTATGCAACGGCCACACCACCACCGTCATTAAGATTGTCGTGCAGTTGGGATTGGCAATAATGCCTTTATGGTTAGCTGCGGCTTCGGGGTTCACCTCTGGAACTATCAAGGGAACTTCTGGGTTCATGCGAAAGGCACTAGAGTTATCAATCACCACTGCACCTGCACAGACAGCTTTTGGTGCCCAAGTTTTGGATGCCGAACCACCCGCGCTAGCCAGTACTAAGTCCACATGCTCAAAGGCGTGATCGCTTACTGGCTCTACTGGTAAATCTTCCCCACTAAACGTTAGCGTCCGCCCGACACTACGTTCTGATGCCAACAACTTCAAATCAGCTATAGGAAAATTACGACCCTCTAGTAACTCCAGCAACTCTTTGCCAACTGCACCAGTCGCTCCCAAAATAGCTACTCTATAGGATTTAGACAACCTGGCTTCCTCCTTACATAATTCTGTGTAATTTTTTAGAAATTTTACATCTTACCTATATTTCAATCGTATTAGCACAAATTCTATCAATTTTAATATTTATATTATTTGCCGTAATTGAATTTATTTCCTAATCTAATACATTTATTTTGTTGATTGCGATCTTCCCATGTCGCAGTTTACAACAATTAATTGTGGAACACCAAACAAATTTCAATACTATACTTGACAATATAGGGCATGGGGCATGAATTACATCTAAATAATAATATGCGATTTCTCCGCTGAAGGTGCAAACTGGGAAATAGAGATATCTGCGCTTAAGCGTAGAAACTTATCCGACAAGTAAGGTGCTTTGTCTGGACAATTGATGTACTATGATTCAAATGGTTTGAAACCATTAAGACAACAAACGAATCTATTCCTCAGAACCGGAGTAAAGCAGCAGCTAGGCTCAGTCTTCCAAGGTAACCCTAATTGTACACACAACTTTGGATGGAGTACAAATATCTGGATGCAAACCAGGATATCACGGTATTAGCCCTCTGACAAAGGAGGTGGGGAAAAAGGGCAGGGGGCAGGGGAGCAGGGGGCAGGGGAGGGAAAAAAGGCTCAGCCCTTGCAGTATTGGGAGAGGATGGAAAAAAATTGCTTCCTTGTCCCCCTGCTCCTCTGCCCCCTGCAGCAACAGGCAATAATTGGTAAAAATAAATTTCTGCAAACAAGAGAAGAAGCATGAAAGTCACCCAGGAGAAACTTCCCGCCAGTCAAATCGGTCTGGAAATAGAGATTACGCCAGAAAAGACCAAGCACACTTACGAACAGGTTATTAAAAACTTCGCCAGCACTGCAAATATTCCTGGGTTTCGCAAAGGCAAAGTGCCTCGGCAAATACTGCTGCAGCGCCTTGGGGTTACTCGAGTCAAGGCAGCAGCACTGGAAGAACTCATTCAAGACGGCATTGAGCAAGCGCTAAAGCAAGAAGAAATCCAAGTGCTGGGACAACCACAATTGCGCTCCTCTTTTGAGGAATTAATTAAGAATTATGAACCAGGCAAGCCTCTAACATTTTCTGCCGCCGTTGATGTGGAACCAGAAATAAATCTGGGTCAGTACACTGGCTTGCAAATTGTGGCAGAGTTCGTCAAGTACGATCCACAGCAAGTGGATAACGTTTTGGAAAGCGAACGCCAAAAGGTAGCAACGTTGATTCCTGTGGAAGGACGCCCAGCACAAATAGGCGACATTGCTGTGGTCGATTTCAAAGGGTTTCTGGCAAAAAGTGAAGGTGAGGATGAAACAGCAGAACTCCAGCCAGTACCTGGTGGGGAAGGAACTGATTTTCAAGTGGAGTTGCAAGAAGACCGATTTATTCCTGGCTTTGTTACAGGTATAGTGGGGATGAATCCCGAAGAAACCAAAGAAATTACAGCGCAGTTTCCTGATCCTTATGTCAACGAAGAGTTGGCAGGAAAAGGAGCTATTTTCACGGTGACGCTCAAAGAAATCAAGGAAAAAGAACTGCCGGAGTTGAATGATGACTTTGCCCAAGAAGTCAGTGATTACGAAACTTTGGCAGAATTGCGCAGTTCTTTAGAAGAGCGCTTTGCTAAAGAAGCCGAGGAGAAAACTGCATCAAATAAGCAGCAAGCCTTGTTGAGTGAACTGCTTAAGCAAGTGGAAGTTGACTTGCCAGAAACCCTCGTTCAGCAAGAAGTGGATACAATGTTGACACAGACAGCAATCCGGCTTTCTCAACAGGGGCTAGATGTCAAAAAGTTGTTTACCCAGGATGTGATTCCTCAGTTGCGGCAGCGTTCTCGCGGTGAAGCCCTTGAGCGCTTAAAGCGATCGCTCGCCCTACAGGAAATCACTAAGCGCGAGTCCATAGTCGTCTCTAGCGAAGAAATCGAAGCCAAATTCCAAGAATTAAAGCAAGAGTACGCTGAGCAAGAGTTTGATGCTCAAAGACTGCGAACAGCCGTTGAAAACGAACTGTTAACTGACAAAATCATCAATTGGCTCTTGGAACACTCCACTATTGAACTTGTACCTGAAGGCTCTTTGAGCGCTACAGATGCTACAGATACAGATCAAGCTGAAGCAGCATTAGACGGAACTGCACCTTCCTTATCCCAAACAGAGGCACAACCAACTGAAGTGAGTGAGGAAACCTCAGACGCATATCCAGAATCAACACCAGGACAATAAAAGCTTGTCAGCCATCAGTGGTTGGTCAAAAGCTGATAACCGATGGCTGTTAGATTTGTAATGCGTCATAATAAAGACAACCTAGCGTTGCACCTCAAACTTCATCAACAACACCTTCTTGCGACAACTGAGGAAAAGATTTTGTTCTGACCTGAGAACCCTCTTTCCATCTACCCCTAGCCCTCATCCTCTGTTAGGAGCAACCTACGGGCGACTCACCACCCGTTATAAATCACCACCATTCCCCCACTCCCCACTCCCTACTCCCTACTCCCCTGCTCCCCCACAGCCCACAGCCCACAGCCCGTGTTTCTTCAGAGTTACAAAAGAAGGGAGCAGGGGGAAGGGAGCAGGGAGCAGGGAATAAAGAACCAGAAAAAATGCGCGTTGTGGGAGTAGCGCCCACTAAAAAAAAAGATGTGTTGCGCTTTGGCGCTCTTAAGGGAGAAACACGGCGTCAAAGCTCCAATCCCACGGATGGGTGTCGTGGGTTTCCCTGCTAAGGTTTCCCTGCTCCCTCTGAACCAAAATGGGTCATAAAGGCATACAAGTGTTAAATAAGGCATAATGGAAACACAAAGCTAAGATAAGAATTGAATCTCCACGTCCGAAAGGCAGCGCTAGCTGCATAATCTGTCCTACTGATTGTTAAACGTTCTTTTATGCTTGTATCGCAGTCGGGAAATTACCAACCTAACAGTTTGAGTAACAAACAAATTAACTCCCCTAGTAGTCCTAGCAACGTCATCCCGATGGTGGTAGAACAATCTGGTGTGGGAGAACGGGCCTTCGACATCTACTCCCGCTTACTGCGAGAACGGATCGTATTTTTGGGAACACCAATAGACGATGATGTAGCCAACTCAATTGTTGCCCAGTTGTTGTTTCTAGACGCTGAAGATTCAGAAAAGGATATTCAACTGTACATTAACTCTCCTGGTATTCCTCCTGGCGGCTTCGTCACCCCAGCTATGGCGATTTATGATACGATCCAACAAATTCGTCCTAGTGTGGTTACCATATGTTTTGGAGCAGTCGCAGGCATGGGGGCACTTTTGCTAGCAGCAGGAGCTAAAGGTAAGCGGATGTCTCTACCTGATTCTCGGATACTCATGCACCAACCATTGGGAGGTGCCCAAGGGCAAGCCGCTGACATTGAGATCCGAGCCAAAGAAATTATTTATCATAAGTCTATGTTGAATCAGTTACTGGCTCATCATACTGGTCAACCTTTAGAAAGAATTGAAGCCGATTCTGAACGAAACTTTTATATGTCGGCAGACGAAGCAAAAAACTATGGCTTGATCGATCAGGTCATCTTCAGGCAAAATCTTCCCGCAGCAGGGGAGAACGTCACCATTCTGAAATAAGGGGCTGCTATGTCTAAGTACGACTCCCATTTAAAATGTTCGTTTTGTGGCAAGTCTCAGGAGCAGGTGCGTAAGCTCATCGCTGGTCCGGGAGTCTACATCTGCGATGAATGCGTAGACTTGTGTAATGAAATACTAGATGAGGAGTTACTAGATACGAACGGGGCTGCCCCATCGCAGCCAGCACCCAAGTCAGAGCCACCTCAGAAACGCCGTGCCCGTTCAGCTAATATCTCGTTAACTCAAATACCGAAACCACGAGAGATTAAAAAGTATCTAGATGAACACGTAATTGGTCAAGAAGAAGCCAAAAAAGTTCTTTCAGTCGCAGTTTACAATCACTACAAACGGCTGGCACTGGTTCAGTCTAAAGCCAGTGGCAAAGGTTCGGGGGAAGACTCAGTTGAACTGCAAAAGTCAAACATTCTGCTGATTGGTCCTACGGGCTGCGGCAAAACTCTTCTAGCACAAACTCTGGCAAAAATTCTGGATGTACCCTTTGCTGTAGCTGACGCTACCACGCTCACAGAAGCAGGTTATGTGGGAGAAGACGTGGAAAATATCTTGCTGCGACTGTTACAGGTAGCCGACTTGGATGTAGAAGAAGCGCAACGGGGAATCATCTACATCGACGAAATAGACAAGATTGCTCGCAAGAGCGAAAACCCCTCGATAACGCGGGATGTTTCTGGTGAAGGCGTACAGCAAGCTTTGTTGAAAATGTTGGAAGGGACAGTTGCCAACGTACCACCCCAAGGAGGACGCAAGCACCCCTATCAAGATTGCATCCAAATCGATACAAGTAACATCCTATTTGTCTGTGGCGGTGCCTTCGTTGGGTTAGAGAAGGTTGTAGAACAGAGAACTGGCAAAAAGTCAATGGGCTTTGTGCAACCAGGAGAGGGTCAGACAAAGGATAAGCGCAAAGCGGACACTCTCCGGCATTTAGAACCGGATGACCTAGTGAAATTTGGCATGATTCCAGAATTTATTGGACGAGTGCCAATGGTAGCGGTGGTAGATCCGCTGGACGAAGAAGCGCTCATGGCGATTTTGACTCAACCACGCAGTGCTTTAGTGAAGCAGTACCAGAAGCTACTGAAGATGGATAATGTCCAGCTAGAGTTTAAACCAGATGCATTGCGGGCGATCGCTCAAGAAGCCTATCGCCGCAAAACTGGTGCCAGAGCATTGCGGGGCATTGTAGAAGAACTGATGCTGGATGTGATGTACGAATTACCCTCTCGTAAGGATGTCACTCGCTGTATGGTGACACGCGAGATGGTAGAGAAGCGATCAACCGCCGAACTGATCGTACACCCATCCTCACTACCCAAACCAGAATCAGCATAGAATTATGAATTATGAATTATGAATTTAGGTTATTATCTTTTCATAATTCAGCATTCATCATTCATGATTTCTAATGCCCTACATCAATGTTCGTGGCGTTGAGCATTACTACGAGTGGATAAAAAAACCATCTGCTGGTCAAGTCAAGCCGGTGATGGTTTTCATGCACGGTTGGGCTGGTTCAGCTAGATATTGGCAGAGCACTGCTCATGCTTTATCAGACGCATTTGATTGTTTGCTCTATGATCTGCGGGGATTTGGGCGTTCCCATGGGCGACCAACTGTAGCCAAAGCAAGTGAATCTTTTGTCGAATCGCGATCGCTACAGGAAGAATCTGAAGCAATTAGAGAGTTAACCTATGAGCTAGAGGAATACGCTGAAGATTTCGCAGCGTTGCTAGATGGGTTGCAGTTGCAGAGTGTGTATCTCAATTCTCATTCGATGGGCGCGTCAATTGCCACTCTGTTTCTCAACCTCTACCCCCATCGCGTGGAACGAGCGATTTTGACATGCAGTGGCGTTTTTGAGTACGACGAAAAAGCATTTGCAGCTTTTTACAAATTTGGTGGCTACGTTGTCAAATTTCGACCCAAGTGGCTAGGGATATTACCGTTTGTTGACAGGATGTTTATAGCGCGATTTTTGCATCGCCCCATCCCAGCAGCGGAACGTCAGGCATTCTTAAAGGATTTTCTCTCAGCAGATTACGATGCTGCTTTGGGCACAATTTTTACTTCCGTAAGCAAAGCCGCAACTGAGGTGATGCCACAGGAGTTTGCTAAGCTGACAGTGTCTACACTGCTAGTAGCTGGAGAGTATGACAAGATTATTCCCGCCGAGATGGGTCGCCAAGCAGCAGCATTGAACGACAAAGTTGAGTTTGTCGTCATTCCCAATACCGCTCACTTCCCAATGTTAGAGGATGCTGCAACTTACCTCACACGGGTGAGAGAGTTTTTAAAAAGTATGAATGCTGAATGACGAATTAGAGCAATGTTCCTATTTCCTGACTCATAACTCATAACTCATAATTCATAACTCATAATTCAAACCAACCCTAGCTCTCGTTTGAGCAAGTTAATTGACTGGATACCGATGTAGTTTTCGCAGCGGATCAGCTTGGGTGGACGAATAATGTCTTCTTGAGCGATTTGCACTGCTGCTTGCACTGCTGAAAAACTTACTTGTTCGGTGCTAAAAATCACTTGTGCTCTTTTGACGATCGCCTGAAGTTTGTAGGCGTCTTTTGGTTGTGAAGTCATCACGAGTAGTTCATCCCCCCTCTGACCGTGGATGATCACTTCCGTTGCTCGTAGAATGCCAGGACTGAGGCTGACTATGCCAACACAGCTATCTTTTGGTAGGTTTTTAACTAGGTTGAGTTCTTTGGCGTAGTCATTGATATCAAGGGGAATCACGCGCACTGCTTTGGGCGCGGCGATCGCTTCCACATCCCCAATAAAGTAACGACTTGTGACTACTGTAGCTGAGGTAGTTTGATCTAGTACAGCGGCTAATTCTTCCATAGCTACCAACTGTACTGGTATTTTGAGGGCTTCTTCCAATTCATATACCATCACTTCCCCAACACCAATATCTTGAGCTGTAGCTGTCACCAGCACCCGCGCACTACAACGCAAACGCCAGTCAATTTCCGCTAAAAATAGCTCACGCGCTTGATTAAGCGAACAGCCTTGATTTAGCAAATCATCAAGTGCTTGCTGGACAATTTTATATGCTTGAGGATGTTGTGTGAGAGTGGGTGATTGCAGCTTCCCGCCACTCTCATGACCTTGGGCACGGACGTAAATCCCTGAACCAGCAAGACTTTCGACAAATCCGTCGTCCTCTAACTGGCGGTAAACTTTGCTGATTGTATTGCGGTGCAGCCCAGTTTGCATTGCCAGGGCCCTTGTAGAAGGCAATTTGTAACCAGGTGGATATTGCCGAGAAGCGATCGCATATCGGATTTGATTTGAGAGTTGGGTTGATGCGGGAATTTCGCTATCCGGCTGAATACGGAACTGAATCATCACTCTTACTCCTATGTGCTAGCGGCATGTAACCAGCTGGAGATGCGACTTCTCAAGTATTTTATTTATACATTGACTTTCTGTGATCAAAATTTTTAGTGTACTTGGTGTACTTGCTACTAGTAATTGATAATTGGATTGAAGATAGCCTTGAGCTATTAGCATTGCTATGCTTCTTATTCCCACAACACTGGTAGAAACTATTATGACAGAGAGAACTATCGATACCACAACAGTTAACCTTTCGCAAGGTGATCTGCAAATTCCGGCTTACTTAGCAAAGCCAAAAGATGCTGGTTCGTACCCAGGAATTGTCGTGTTACAGGAAATTTTTGGCATCAACGTTCATATTCGCGACGTTACAGAACGTATTGCCCGCGAGGGTTATGTGGCGATCGCACCTGCACTTTTCCAACGAGTCGCCCCTGATTTTGAAACTGGCTACACCTCCCAAGACATAGAAATTGGCAGAAACTATGCAATGCAAACAAAAGCATCAGAGTTATTGAGCGACATCCAGCTTAGCATTAATTACCTCAAAACCCTAAAAGAAGTCAAAAAAGATGGCTTTGGCTGTATTGGCTTCTGTTTTGGGGGTCATGTGGCATATCTTGCCGCCACTCTACCAGATATCAAAGCTACTGCGTCTTTCTACGGTGCTGGCATCACCACCCGCACTTTTGGCGGAGGCGATCCTACTATCATTCGCACTCCGGAAATTCAGGGCACTCTCTACGCATTCTTTGGCATGGAAGACAACAGCATTCCTGCTGAACAAATAGATGAAATTGATGCCACGTTAGAAAAATATAAAGTTCCGCATCGTGTGTTTCGCTACGATGGAGCTGATCACGGATTTTTCTGCGACCGTCGTGCCAGCTATAATCCTAAAGCAGCTGCCGATGCTTGGGAGCAGGTGAAGCAACTGTTTGGACAGCAACTCAGCAACTAAGTAGTCAAGAAACATCCATTCAAACGGCTAATGGCTAATGAAAAAAACAATTAGCAGTTAGCCGTTAGCAAATAACAACTTAATCTTCAAAAGTCATGAATTCCGAAGTGAAACTTTCTCAAGAAGCCAATTCGTCTTTTACAATGGATGATTTTGCCAAGGCACTGGAAAAACACGACTACCAATTTCAAAAGGGACAGGTCGTACATGGCAAAGTATTTCAACTAGACCCAGATGGGGCCTATGTTGATATTGGTGGCAAGGCTTCAGCTTTTGTCCCCCGAGATGAGGCTTCTTTGAGAGCAATAACAGAGTTATCGGAGGTGTTGCCCTTAAACGAGGACCTAGAATTTATCATCATCCGGGATCAGGATGCAGAAGGTCAAGTCACCCTTTCACGACGGCAGTTAGAAATTAAGCACATTTGGGAACGAATGGCGCAAATGCAGGAAAATGCCCAGACCGTTCAAGCGCGAGTCTTAAATGTGAATAAAGGTGGTGTTACCGTCGAGATCCAGGGTTTGCGGGGATTTGTGCCGCGATCGCACTTGGTTGAGCGAAATAACTTAGAAGCACTCAAAGGTCACACTCTAACTGCTAGCTTTTTGGAAGTAGATCGCAACAACAACAAACTCATACTTTCCCAGCGGTTGGCGACTCGTTCTGCTAGCTTCAGTACACTGGAACTGGGTCAGCTGGTGCAGGGTAAAGTGACCGGTATTAAGCCCTTTGGCGTGTTCGTGGATTTAGAAGGGATCAATGCCTTACTCCACATTAAGCAGGTGAGCCAGAAATTTATCGAAAATCTGGAAAAGGTGTTTCAAAATGGTCAGTCAATTAAAGCTGTCATCCTAGACTTGGATGAAGGTAAAGGTCGAGTTGCTCTTTCCACCAGAGTTTTGGAAAACTTTCCAGGCGAAATGCTAGAAAATATGGACGAAGTGATGGCATCAGCCGAAGCGCGTGCAGAACGAGTGAAAAATAAGCCGGCTGAATAGTTAGTTGTTAGTTGTTATACTTTGCACGGTCATAAGCTGAGTGTTCACGTAAATGAACAACACTGTTTGTAAGGGCGCAAGGCATTGCGCCCTTACGTGGTTTCAAAAGCGCAATTTATGCCCGTGGGAAGTATAGTTGTTAGTTGTTAGTGGGTAGTTCTGCAACTGTCCCACGCCTTTTGCCGTGGAAATCGCAAATCGTTCCGTATACCTAGTTGTTCTTTTGCTCCCCACGCATGCAGCACTCGCAGCTTGAGGTTTGTCTTCGGGTCGTAATGCAACTCATCGCTACTGAAGCGGCGTATCCACTGATCCAGTAGCCCAATCATCAAATCGTAGAGCGATCGCGTAAAAAACACTAAGGCGATATCCCAGTCTGGATGCTTGAGGTGCAAAAGAGAACATATTGACCACACTAAATATTCCCCTTCTTTGCCAAGAAGCCTGTGTTTTTTCTGCAACTGAAAGCAGGCATTCCGAACATTCCTTGTTCGGGGTGACTGATGGAAAGGCTGTTGGTACTTATTTGGATCTGAAGTTTCGTACCTAAGTAGGTGGGCGGGAAAATTTATAACTATGTAACGAAATGTAAAATCGGCAGAAAGCTTATGAATGAATCGTTCCAAGGATTTTACAGAACTTAACATACATTGATTTTATCGTGCCCACCTACTTATCTTATAGACAAAGGTTATTCTTTTTATTATTTATCATTTGATACAGAAGAAGCAGCAAGAGATACTTTGGAAAAATTAAATTCTAAAGCAGCGCTGAGCCTTTTATCATTATTAATCTTCTGGGATGAGAAAAGGCCTATCAAGACCAGCATTCTAAACGTGCTTGATTGGTCGCGCCTTGTGCAAGGCACACAAGCATAATTTAAGTCATACGAAATAGGAAAATTTAGCAACTGAATAATGGTGGAACCTCAAAGTCATTAAACGAGTAAACATCGTAAGAAGTTGTGCCCAAAGCCCTCACAAGCTTCGCGTCGAGAGTCAATAGCGGCGCATTAACTTGCTGTGAAAGAGCAACGTAAGAAGCATCATATGCGGAAATTCCATGAGCCAGGGCAATACTCACGGCATCTTCCATCAAGGAGGCAGTCGAGACAACACGCAACGGGAAAGTTTTGAGAGTGGCTAAATCTAACTGAACCTCACTAACTGTGTACATTCCAGCACGAACATACTTCCAGAAGCTGTTTGCACACTCAATATAAAACAGGTCTGGGACAAAGATTTCTGTCTCTGGATTGGCAAGATGATCAAATAGTAGATTAACTTTGGGGGTTAGTGGATCAGCGATAAATTGCTTGATACATATATTAGTATCCACCACGCATCTAAGAAGATCTGTCATCTATCACGGTCTTCTCGGATGAGAGTAGTACTATCGGGTAATCCGAAATCGGTAGGATTCACACGGCGACGACGGCGACTTTCTGCCAAGATTTCTGTTATTGATTTTGTTGTTTCGCTTTTGGCTTGCTGTGGTTTTGTCGGCAAGGCTTGTTCTAGTATCGTAAGGACTTGAGCGCTAATTGAACGATGCTGAGATGAGGCTAACTCTTGTAGCCGTTCATACAAATCATCAGGTATATTTCGCACATAAAGGGTAGGCATCACTCGACCTTTAAGCAGAATTTATAATAATGCTAGCATAATGCAAGCAGATTGAGATTGAGGAGGCGCTCCTGCTCAGTAGAAGCTGACACTAGTATCCACTAAGCACCTCAGAGGAGTAGTCATCTATCACGGTCTTCTCTGATCATGGCAGTGCTATCTGGCCATTCTACATCAGTGGGAAGCTGCTCACGACGGCGACGAGTTTCTTCCAGAAGTTTTAGTACATTCTTTCGCCTTTCATCTTCTGTTTGCTGTGCCTCTGTCAGCACGACTTTTTCTAATAAAGTAATAATTTGATCGTTAATTGAGATATTTTGAGTTTTGGCTAGCTTTTCCAGTTTTGCATACAGGACATGAGGTAGATCTAGTGCGTGAAGGGTAGTCATCACTAAACTTTTCAGTAGCATTTACCGGAAATGGTAGCACGATACAACCTGTGTGGGTTGGAATGAGGAGAGAGGAGGCGATCGCCCACAGAATTTTCACCCACCCTATGAAGAAGGGATAATTAGAGCGTTAATTGCGATCTACAATTGATAATCAAGGTTTCCTATGTCCAACGACTCGAAAACACCATCACCTGCACTATTTTTAAATACAGTCAACGCTTACCAGCGCACGGCGGCAATTAGCGCTGCAATTGAACTTCAGATTTTTACTACCATTAGTGATGGAATTGAGTCCGTTCCATCACTGGCACAAAAATGCCAAACCTCGGAGCGAGGGATGCGAATTTTATGCGATTACTTAGTTATCATTGGCTTTTTAGCTAAGGAAGCCGAAAGCTATAGACTCACCCCTGATTCAGCCATGTTCTTGGATCGACGTAGCAAAGCTTATATCGGAGATGGAATTGAGTTTTTATTGTCTCCCTTAATCACTAACGGGTTCAATGACCTTGCTGCTTCTGTTCGCCAGGGTGGAACTGTAATATCCTCCGAAGGAACTCTATCGCCCGAAAATCCAGTATGGGTAAAATTTGCTAAAGCCATGTCACCGATGATAGCAATGCCAGCACAATTAATCGCTCAAATGGTGAATGGCGATTCTCAAAAACCCATAAAAGTGCTGGATATTTCCGCAAGTCACGGTTTGTTTGGTATCGCTTTTGCTCAACACAACCCTAA
>Ga0209611_10003250_pt1 | contig 28315 bp, 9 predicted proteins | sample S1TSphgellanicum_3_FD_187693 | JGI IMG/M metagenome (GOLD analysis project Ga0209611, IMG submission 187693) | Host-associated microbial communities from peat moss isolated from Minnesota, USA - S1T2_Fc - Sphagnum magellanicum MG (SPAdes) (version 2) | ecosystem: Host-associated > Plants > Peat...
CTATTGACAGCCACCATTTTAAAAATGTCCAAGTTGCTATCTTCATCATTTTTGTAAACAAAATAACTTTTAGCTTTGGGCAATGGATGCAAATGATGATAAGACTTTAGAAACATAAAAAATAAACATTTCTAATCATTTTTTTAAGTTATGGTGACCCCATGTTCACAACCAATAAAAGAAAACATCAATCTCAAACTTTTAAATATAGAATCTAACATCAAAGCTAACATATTATGGGCTCTTCTTTCATCATATCTTGTCAAGAAGGAAAGGAAAGAGTCAATGACCATAGTGATTTCCTTTTTAATTTTCTTTGCAAAATTCTCCAACTTAGAAATCAAACTAGAATCATCATCATCAATCAAAGCATTGAATGAAGGGGATGGTTCATTTCTTCCTTGAACTTTAGGCTCACATGGATATGACTACATTCAAAGCATCACTCAACACTAACGACCCTTGGATTGATTTAAGATGCAAGTAGTGATAACAATAAACAAAATGTTTAGTATAATCTATGATATATGCCATGTGAATGAAGGGGGAACATAGCCAATCATGTTAGGACTAATTTGCTTGTTGTAACAAAAGGCAATGGCTTCTTGAAATTAAAAGGCTTCTTGAAACATGATCGCTTTGTTTGCAAACTTGTACAATTCACATTTCCAATTACAAAACAACATTTTGGAATACAAATATCAAAATAATGAAAGGAAAAAAAAAGTGGTAAAGTAATTTGTATTTTTCCTTGTTTTAAATGGTGAATTCAATTTTTTGGGCTTAAAGCTTACATTTTTGGACTTGATTTTTTAAGCCATGTAATACATATTTGCAAAATTGTTTGGGTTACATATAATGGAAACATATTTCAAACCCCTAAATATTCTTTCTTCAATAGTTATATATTGACAGGCTTTAGAAAAGGCATTTGCAAAGCAAGTCCCTTGAAAACTTTTCATCACACCTAGAGTTTTACAACTTACTACTAACTTCAAGGCAAATGTCATGGTATTTAGATCTGCATCTTCATCCTTAACATAAACAAAAAAAATTTTTGTTAAGCCATATTGTTTAAAAGGTTTTGCAAGTTTCTTATCAATGTTGGCCTTGATGTTTCAAATGCTTCAAACAAAGCAATTATAATGTGTTTCAATGTGTTCCAAATTTTTTTCAAGAAAATCACAACTAATGTAAAAACATCATGTGCCCCTTTGGACAAATTCACAAATCAAATCTAATCACATTATTAGCAAATCATCTTCAAGAAAAGAAAAAAAACTCAAAATTCACAAAAATCACACAATCTTGGGGGAAAACAATGATTTGTTTGCTGAAAATTAAATTAAATTGTAGTTGAAAATTTTCAAGGAATTGGAATGTGCCTTTGGTGTTGTTGGAAAGATCTTGATGAGCAGGATTTAAAAAAATTATTTGGTAAGATTTGGATTCAAAATGTGGGAGATATTGAATTAAAAATAATTTCTACTACTGAAAATAAAAATAAATTCCAAAAAACCAGGTTTTGGAAGGAAAAATTAGTTGAAAACATGGTAACACTTGGGCCAATGGCACATGCCACGAAAGGAAGATCGAATGTTAGAGATTCCTTTCACCATTAACATTTAAACTCCATTAATGCATTTAGCTTGGATGTTAGAATTTGGACACAATGAAACGTTTTCCATGGATGCTGCCTTTGGTACTAAGGTCCAAAGGTAACATTTGTTCATGACCATTGTGTTTGGTCATCAGCAACAAGGTCTACCGATGGCATGGGTTATCGCAAGCTAGCAAATTGAAATGGATTTGATTCCATGGTTACTACCATTGAAAAAATGATGGTGAATGAAAACCTTGCATGGAGGTCATCATGTTTCATTGTAGATGACACCCCTTAACATTGTTGTGCAATAAAGTACAAATATTAACTTCAATTTCTTAAGGTTTTCTTTTTCATTTCAATTGTCATCTTTTTTTTTTCTTTGCATTTTTGTAATTTTTTTTCTTTGCACTAATGACTATTTATTTTATCTTATATTAATCATGTGTGGGAGGATGCAAATGTGCTAATGTATTTGTGTGTTTGACATGTTTTAAAAAATTGGAAGAAAATGAAAATGTTAAAGGTGCCAAAAGTGAGGGATAAAAGAGAGGCAGTGTTCCAAGCTTTTGATGCACATCATGTAAAAGTCATTGAATACAAGGGGGGTATGAATGAATTTATGCAATGGACAAAAGAGAAATTATTGAAACTTTGGAGGGAAAGCATTTCACAATTACTTTTAAACCTATTTTGATAAGTTTGGTAGGGGCAAATAATCATCACTATTTAAGAAATCCAAACATAGGTATTTCACGTTCATAGAGTACTAAACTTGGATATTATATCAAATAGTAAACATTGGTAATTGGCATTGACATTGTGTATTAAGGTGTGTTCATGTACTATCTATAATATGATCCATAGTTTGAACATAGGTATTGTGGTACCATGACAATATACATGTCATTCCTTATGTATACAACATTTCACAACACTTGTAAAATGGTGAATGTGAACCACAAAACAAGCCATATTAGGTAAATTGCATTATTCATTAGATTGTTTTTTAAAACCCCACTTCAATCTCACATACATTCATGTGTGTGTGTATCCAAATCATGACAATATTCTTATGGTGATCCATATCGGAATCACTATGCCAAAACATGGTTTTCATTATGAAGACAACTTGCAAATATAGTCCAATTGTAGTCATGTAATCATATTTGGACTTGAGACACCATAATTAAGACTACATGACTATAAATAATTATGACTATAATTAGGATTACACAATTAGTTGGTCATGTTGAAACAATTAACCTTGTTTAACCAACTATTAAAAGCATAATTTAATTTAGTTTAGTATAATTTTAAATAGTTTGTTCTAACTAGGTTAAACTAAACAACTTAGGCTAAACTTGGGTAAACGAAGATATTTAAGCTAAATTAGGTTAAATTAGGTTGTACTACATTAAACCAAGTTAAACTACACAATTTAAGTTAAATTTGCCTTTTTGAATTAAATTAACTAAACTAAGTTATACTAAATTAAACTAGGTTATACTAAATTAAATTAAGTTAAACTATGCTACTTAGTCTAAATATAATTTAATTATGTTACATAGGTTAAATTACGCTACTTAATTTAACCTAGGTTAAATTATGCTACTTAATTTAACCTAGGTTAAATTATGCTACATTATGCTAAACAAGGCTACTAAGTTAGACAAAAATAAATGAAATTAACTTATGTAACATAATTTAGCAATGTTTAACCTAGTTTAGCTTAAGTAACTTAACTTCGCTTGGTTTAACCAAGTTTAGCCTTAGTAGTTTAATTTAATTTAGTTTAACTAAAACAACCTAGTTTAACTTATATTAACTAAATTTAACCAAGTTTAACTTAAATAGCCTAATTTAAATTAGATTGATTTAACTTAATTTAACCTGAATAACCTAGTTTAATCCATATTTGCCAAATTCAACCAAATTTAGCCTAAGTAGCCTAATTTAACTTAGATTAGTCAAGTTTAGTCAAGGTTAGCCAAGTTTAATATAGTTTAATCTAATTAATTTAGCATAATCTAGCTAGTTTAACTTAGTTTAACCTAAATTTTAATTTATGTTAATTTAATCTAGTTTAGATTTAAATTAGTCTACTTGAGTAACCATAGGTTATATTGGGTTAACTAGCTAGGTTTAGCTTAGGGAGGCTTAGGTTATACTAATTAAAAAAATGTTAATGTTTATACATTTATGGCAAGTAGTTCCATTATGGAAAAAATGGTATGGTGCAATGATTAAGGAGTTGAACCTTCAAAGTGAAGGTGAAAGGTTCAAGTTTCCCCACTTGCAACCTAGATATTACTTAAATTCCTCATCAAAATGGCTAGCATAACCCAGCTAAATTTTTGGTCTAGCTTAAACTAGGTTGCATAACTCCCCTATACTAGGTGTCCTAGGCTAACCTTATTTCATTAAACCTTGATTGCCACATGGCATCACACAATTGGGCAAAATAATAATTTCTTGATTCTAAGGCTACCATGTGGCAACTCATAAAATGGCCAATAAATTTTTTGAATGTATCCTAGTCGTTCATCTGTAACAAGAAATTAATCAAAAATAATAATTTATATATTCAAATTAACACCTTAGTCATTAGATATGCCCCCCATGACTCTGGAAAATATGACTATAGTCATGAAGATATTCACAAATGGCATTTTTGATGGGCACCATTTTTGTGATTGGTGGCATATGCAACAAAGAAGTTTGGATTAATAGTCATGTATTTAGTGTGCAATCGCAAATGGCTTTCATGTAGTCCTAAAATTCACATTTTGACATAATGAATATAACCATATGAATTTACCTATGTTATGAGTTGTGTAATATATGTCATTTCAAGGGCTAATCTTATTAGTTATTTTGTTTGGATGCCCAATGCACATTTTCAAAAAACTTATGTTCGTAGTATTGTACATTATTAAGGACCATCAAAGTACATATGTATCTAGTTTGTATATTAAAGGTCATTTTTATGTATGTTGATTTGGACATAAGTATTGCTTGCAAAAGATATATTTATAAATATTTTTTCATTTCCATTAATTCCTATGTTTTGGATATTGTTGAATTATAATATGTGCATTGAAATTAGTATTGTGGGCATGATTGTACATATCATATAATTTTAGGGCATTGTTGTTCATAATACTTTTGGTTCTCCTGGATACTGAATTTGCTACCTAATACCTTTGCCCTAATTTTAGTCCTCCTAACTTGGTGTTCTTTTTATGGAGTTATTGTATTGTTGTAATATGTCCCTAAATGGCTTTAAAGATCTAAACCTTGCAAATCAGATAGTTGGTTATTTTAATACCCATTACACTTGCAAATTATTTGTTTAATTGAGTTTATTGGATTTCATTTCACATTGATCCATTTGATGTGCCCATATTGCTTATTCATTCTTAGGGATTTTGAACCTTGAAATGTTTAATTTATGTGTTTATATTGGCAATATGCACCCACATTTTTATGAGTGACCTAGGTGAATGTCCATGGACAAATGGGTGGCCATGACATACTTGAATACATCTTTGGATTCAAAGCAACCTTGGTTCTTTGGGAAAATACATGAAATACATATCATTTTTAGGGCATTCTTATTCATGGTACTTTTGGTTCTCCTGGATACTGAATTTGCTACCTTAAGACCTCTACCCTAATTTCAATCCTCCTAATTTGGTGTTCTTTCTATGGAGTTTTGGTATTGTTGTAGTGTGTCCCTAAATGGCCTCAAAGACCTAAACCCTCCAAATTAAACAATTGGTTACTTTAATATGCATTACATTTGTAAATTGTTTGTTTAATTAGGTGTGATGATTTTGATTTCACATTGATCCAAATTATGTGCCCACATTGTTTGATTAATTCTTGGGGATTCAAAAACTTCAAATGTGTAAAATGTGTTTAGATTGGTAGTTTGGCATATGCACCTCCATCTTTACTAGTCAAATCGAGGTGAATGCTTAGACAAATGGGTGGTTAAAACAACCTTGAATACATCTTGGGATTCAAAGTAACCCTAGTTCTTTGGGAAAATACATGAAATAAATATCATATAATTATAGGGCATCGTTCTTCATAATATTTTCAGTTTTACTAGATATTAAATTTGTTGCCCTAATACTTTTGCCCTAATTTCAATTGTCGTATCATGGTGTCTTATGGAGTTTTGTCATTGTTGTACTACATTCTTGAATGGCGTGAAAGAGACCTAATCCCTCCAAATGAGTATTGGTAACCAATATTCCAACTTTTAGTGGATGAATATTTATTGACCTATAAGTACAATGCCTTAATTTCTATCCCCCTAACTTGGTGTTCTCATTGGAGGGTTTTCGTGTTGTTGTCCTATGTTCTTGGATGGCCTTAAAGACCTAAAACATCCCAACAGTACAATTGGTACTTAATTTTCCTTGATCATCCTTAAATTGTGACATAATTAAGTCTAATGATATTGACTTCACATTGATCCAAAGTTTGTGCCCATATTGCTTGATTCATTTAGAAAGATTTTAATACTTGAAATGTTTTATGCATGTTTAGATTGGTAGTTGGGCATATGCATGATGACATTTCTATTAGTGAGGTCTAGGTGGCTATCCATGGAAAAATGGGTGGTCAGAATGTATGTGAATACATCTTGGGATTCAAAGTAACCTTGGTTCTATGGGGAATTGCATGTAATAAATATCATTTAGTTATAAGGCATTGTTGTTCATAGTACTTTTGGTTTTATTAGATATTGCATTTGCTGCCCTAATATTTCTACCTTAATTTCAGTCATCCTATCATGGTGTCCTATGGAGTTTTGTTATTGTTGTAATACATTCTAAATGGAGTTAAAGAGACCTAAACCCTCTGAATGAGTATTGGTAAACTTGATGAATTACCAATACTTTGGCTTTCAATGTATGACTATTTGCTGCCCTCATACCTCTACCCTAATTTATGTCCTCCTAACTTGGTGTTCTTGCTATGGACTTTTAGTGTTGTTATCCTATGTTCCTAGATGGCCTTAGAAACCTAAACCTTCCACATGAGATAGTTGGTACCCAATTTTCTTAGGTCATCCGCAAATTCTAACATTTAATTAGGTTTGATTATTTTGATTTCAAATGGATCCAAATTTTGTTTGCATAAACTGTTGTATGTTAATTGGGACATGCCATTACAATTTACCCTGGTTAGGGCTAGGTGAATCAAACTAATCAAACCCTCAACCCTAAACAATACCAAATATAATAAACATGCCTTCATATTGTGTTTCAAGGTACCTTGGCTTTTAATGGATGATTATTTGTTGCCTTAATACCTCTGCCTTAATTTTTATCTTCCTAACTCGGTGTTTTTTCTTTGAAGTTTTAGTGTTGGTGTCCAATGTTTGTAAATGGCCTTAGAAACCTAAACCTTCCAAATGAGATGGTTAGTACCTGATTTTCCTAAGTCATCTGCAAATTGTGGCATAATTAGGTTTGATGATGTTGACTTCACACTGATTCAAATTTTGTGCCCATATTACTTGAATAACCTAGAAGGATTCTGAAACTTGAGATGTTTTCTACATGTTTAAATTAGTAGTTCCACATATGCAAGATGGCATCTCTACTAATGAGGTCTAGGTGACTATCCATGGACAAATGGGTGGTTAGAACATACATGAATACATTTTGGGATTTAGAGTAAGCCTGATTCTATGCGGAAATGCATGTCATGAATGTCATATAATTATAGGCTATGTGTTCGTAATACTTTTGGTTTTACTGGATACTAAATTTGCTGCCCTAATACTTCTACCCTAATTTCAATCTTCCCAACATGGTGTTCTTTCTATGGAGTTTTGATATTGATGTCCTATGTTCTTACATGGCCTTCAAAACCTAATCCCTCCAAATGAGATAAATGGTTGCTGATTTTCGCAAGTCATCCATAAATTGTGACAAAATTAAGTCTATTGATTTTGATTTACATGGATCCAACTTTTGTTTGCGTCTTTACTGGTTCATTTTTCAAGATTTTGAAACTTGGGATGTTTTAAATGCGTTTAGATTGGCAGTTTGGCATATGCAAGGTGGCATTTAATCTACTAGTCAGATCTAGGCGATTTTCCATGGACAAATGTGGGTTGAGATTATTTATAATAAACCTACATTGGTGTGGGCATGGTTTTCAAATGCAACCACATGTTCCACAAGTTGTAGAAAGGCTTGAAGTAATCCATGTTTTAGGTCCTGGTGCATTTGCAAGTAGTGACATACAGATTGGTGGCAATGGGAGGACCTCAGGTGGACAAGGGTGTGTTATACTTATGCAAAATTAGCCAAATGTAGGGAGTGCATTGCGTACATAATAGAAGAAACAAATTTGGTAGAAAGTGGCAGTCTATCACTAAGAGGTGAATGATGTTATGGTGCATGGGCATACTCCCAAAAAGACTCGCATTCCCACAAATGAAATAGGTGAGATCACTCACCTGAAAGGGGTATGGCAACAAATAATCAAGGATGTTACATACTGACATCTTGACCTAATTGTATGACATATGAAATACCACATAAGGAGTAATGGGAAGCAATTTATGAAAGGCTTGAACAATAGTTTTACTATGTCCCACTTCTAAAGACAAAGATTGTGGAGAGATACTTGACTAAACATTTTAAATCTACGAGGCCAACATGGAAATCCTAATGGGTGGTGAAAGGGGAAAGTGCACAATTAGACAATTGTCTTAAGAAATGCTGGAAGGCATTGATGACCTATTGGAAAACCCCAACTGGTGTTATGGAGAACTCACACATGATTGAAGTGCAAATAATGGTACGGAATCCCATCGCACTTGGAATGATGTCACTTGGACAACCCATGGATTTGGAGGTTTAGGGTTTAGGGTTTAAGGTAAGTGATTAACATAATCATTGGTGGCACTTTGAGATGCAAATTTATTGTTGAATTGTTGGTCATAGCTAGTCCATAATGGGGGGCTTTGATTGGTATGTTATTAAAGGCAACAATTGTGCTAAAGAAAAATGTTTAGCCATGGCTAACTTTGACATGGTAGTTCATTTGTTTTGTTTTATTTTGGGTAGGCTATTAAGGGCAGCACAAGAGCTAAAAAGAAAAACAAGGGGGGTGATTACTACCACACACCATCTATTAGACAACAAGTGGAAGAATGCTTTGGAGGACAAGACAGAGGCCATGGGAGTCAAAGTGGAATCCATGTCAAACTCCTTGTTGCACATCAAGGAGTTGTGTTATAAGCTACAAGTTTTCTTTAAACAACATATACATTGCATCACATTTACATGTTTTGATAAAAAAAAATCAAAAAAATATGAAACTTTGAATTTTTTTATATGTGTTTAATAATACACTATTATTATATAAAAAAATTAAGGATGAACTAAATTGTATTATGAAAATTAAAGGGCCCTTTATGAAAGTAATGTTATTGAATGAAATTGTTAAACATCCTTTATTCAAATCAAACTTTGATATTGAATTTTTTTTTTATTCATCTTAGAATTTTTAATATCCATATTATTCAATAAACACAATTTTTTATGATTCACATGCCATTAAAGTGGCACCACATAGACAAATACAACAAGAATTGCAAAAAAATTGACTTTTTGACATCAATTTTAACTCATTTTAGCTCATTCACACAAAATTTGGCAAAATCTATGCACTTTCAGAAATTTATATTTCTCTAAATTTGATTGTAAAAAACATGTGACATATTGGGGCAACTATAAATACAATGTAAAAAGTTTCTAAACTTTTGATTTAAAAATTCCTCTTGAGGAAAACATGTTTTTTGGGAAAAAGGACCTCAAAAAGGACAATAGTCCTAAATGCAAAATAAACACATTGGCTCATTATATGTCTTTTGGACCCATTAGGTTATATTTGGGCTATGTAGGGCTATACATAGGTTGTGACATAGTGTTATAAATAGAATATGTAAAATTAGACCTAGGTTATATAAGCTATATTTAGGTTATGTATGTTGTTTAAGTTGTACTTACATTATGCCTAATATACCACAACGATGATTTCCTAAGTAATATGTTTATATAGGTTTTATTGGTAAAATACAGTATCTATGTTATGTAAGCAATGTAAGTTATATATACCAAAATGACTATTAGTCATGTAATCATAATCATAACCATTTAGTCATTTGGATGATTATAATCAAATCAATGGTAGTGATTAAATTTGTTATTATCTAGGATTACATGATTAAATTTGAACCTAGTCGCAAAATGTCCTAGTCATAAAAAACATTTTTCTAGTAACATTGGGCTTATGTTGTAAATTTCTTATGAAACGTTTCTTTGCCAACTCTCTTGTTTTTGATTGTTTGCTAGTTTGAATCCCTATTTTGTCTAAGTTCCATATGCTTTCTGTATTGAAATTATGTTGGCTATAAAATGTTTGTAAGTTCTTATAAAAATAAATGCATGCATATTTGGTCAATCCTTGTGCCTTGGAAATCTCAAATCCCTTTCTTAATCATATTCTAATTTCTAGATGTCTTTGTTTGAACCAATACCACCATGAGATCCCGAGGATCCCATACCTGAATGGTGTAGGTTGAATCTATGTCAATAGAACAACCTTGAATTTTAGCTCTTGTAATATAATTGACAGTCCATAGTTTACATGCCCAAAATCCAAGATACAACTTTTGTCTCTTTTCCTTTTGATAAAACACATGGTGGGCCAACCTTCTTAAATTTAGTTTTACCTTTCAAGTGATCTAATAGTGACATTATGGGTATGTTTTAGTGGCAGCTTGCCTTCCTCAATGATGTAATTCCTTTCTCCATAACATCCATGGCCTCCTTTAGATATTCAGTTGTTTAACCACCTTTTGTAATTATGGTTGTGCTTTTAATTGTTCTTGTTGATTTTTGGTGTTGATGTGTTTTAGGTTGAAGTAGAATGTTCTCCTTGTCCACAAAATGTTGATTTAACACGCTACTCCTCCTTCTATGTGGCACATGCATCATCATGGTTGACTTGATCCTCTTGGCCTTAACCTCCACCAAACTGGTGATTTTTGTTCAAGACCAACAAATGGTATCCCTTATCCCTAAATTCAAACTAGGACCACAAAAATTTAGTTAGTGTAGAGCATATATGAAAAACATAAAGTTCTACTTTCACCTCTTGAATTATAATTTTGCTACATTCAACCTTTTTTTCTACTTTCACTTCTTGAAGTGCAATTATATTTCATTTAGCCTAAATTCCTCTCCTTTAATTGTTCACTAGTATTTTTATTACACTCAACCTACTTTCCATACAATATTGATCTTAGCCCTATGGCTCTAGGAACTAAAAGTTTGAAATTCAAAAAACTTTTGTAATTCATGTTCAAGAATTTTGGACATGTTTCCTCTTTGGTAAAAAAAGTAGAAAATGTTATTGTATTGAGACACTCTTCCATTAAATTTTTGTTTTTAGATTTTTGGTGGGAAATGTGAGCAATGGAATGTTAATAGAGGTCCTTGTTGTTTGTAATTTGCTTTGCCACCAAAACAAATTCATCCCATAATGAATTACAATGATTTATCTACTTTAAATCATTCATTTAACTGAACACTTAATAATGCCAACTCCACAAAAATCTTGAAATTTTTCACACCCTCCACCTTTATGAGGGGCATCCACATTTATATAATGAACACCTTAAACCCTAAATCAACTTTAAATCATTTATTTCCAAACACTTATTCTCCCATCCTTGTGAGTTTTTATTTTATTCAACCCCATAACAATTTGGAGATTTCCCATAACATCTCCCTTTATTAAAGGCACCCACATTTGTATAATGAACACATTAAATCCTAAACCAACTTTAAAATCACCTATTGCCAAACACTTATCCTATGGGTCCTAATTTTATTCATGTGCACACCTAAGAACATGATTAACTATTTTCAACCCCACCATTAATAATTCAATTCTTTAAATTAAAAAACATGCCCGTATGCATGGCCTTATACATGACAGTTGGGTACGGGCATGATAATCATGCCTTTTACGGTTAATGTACGCTCTTAGGGTTAATGTACATTCTTAGGTTATTGTACGTTATTAGGTGTTTTAGGGTTATGGCTTGTTTAAGGTTTCAGCTTGTTGACGGCTATATAAAAGGTCAAGCTCTTCCCTTCTCTTGTTAGTTTTTCTAAAATTCTTTTGTCAGGGAAAATTTCCTCCATAGTTAGACTGTAATTCTAGATGCTCACAACAGCTATTACACAACCACCGTTTACATACACTATGTTTTTTTACCTTCTTTTCAATTTAAATCTAAAACCTACTCTTTGTCACTTAATGTTGAAAGTGACATATTTTTCCTAGCTTTGAGTTTCTTGGGTTGTTTTTACTTGTTACTTTCTCGTGTTTTTGAGTTGCTGCTATTTCTTTTTCTTTCTCTACACTTATACTGTAGCTACAATAGGAACAACAACAACCATAACTAACAACAATGTAAGTGAAGGAGAAGGGACACCGGAAACAAGCTACAAGCTGTGAAGTTCTGAATTCCGGAGCTTTGGAGGGAAGAAGGAGCGAGCAACTCCAAAGCTTGTTTTACTACCAACTTTAGGTCTTGGGAACATGCACACACACACCCACACAAGGTTTGATTGCAGTACAAGATTTGCACTAGATGATGCAACCCCACATACATTTGCTTTCCTTGTACATGGGTTTTGAGGTTAGCATTTGGGTTATGTACTCCTGTGTGTTTTTGAGCTTGTAGTCATGTAATGAGTAACCCTTGTAGCAGATTGCTATTGAAATAATGCTCCAACATAGATGACTTTTTTACCATGGTTGGAATCTAGATCAATAAGCCTTTTCTAGAACCAAAAGAACAAACAAAGTCAATCAACAAAATTTAAATTCCAATTTGAATAGTGTTACCATTAAAATTTTGAATTATGCCACCAACCTTAAGTTCATTTTGCAAAATAAAAAACAAAAACAATTTTTTTGAAAGACTCCATAACACCACAACAAAAAGTATTAAGAACACAAAATTCAACCCAAGATGAAAGTAGATAAAAAAAACTTATATGTGAAATTGTAATTGATGGAGCAAATTTACAAAGATGTTCCAACAATGTTTAGTCAATTCTTATCACTTGAACACATCCTAACTCTTGAGTCTTCATAAAACCTTACATAGAATAAGGATTAAAGAACATTTCACAATTTGAAAGCACGAAAAAAGCTAAACGATGAACACATTAAACATACAACAATTAATATGTGTAGATTATGGAATTTGGATTCACAAAATGGGCCATGGTAGTTAAATAATGTTCAATGTAATCACCTTTCTCCAATTAATGAACCCACCATGAAAACTATGAATGAATTTGATGAAACCTTATTGAATTGAAGGTGGATTTGGTTGTTGTTTGGGCAATTCAACTTTATTTGTGTGAACATGGTGTTGCTATCTAACAAATAGTTAATGAACATGAATAGTTGAATAGTGGTGACATGGCAAAGTGATTGCATTTGGACTTGGCTATAATTGTTAATGGGACAAACAAGATTTGGCTTTTTTTTCCAATTAATCTATCAATTTTCCTAAAGCAGTTTTGTTGAATTCAACTTATTTTAAAAATTTGATGAAAGTTTGCCCACAAAAAAAAACATTATTATAGGGTGGTGAAGGAGTAAAGTAGTTCAAAAATATTTGCTCATGCCCAAGCTCCCTTTCTCTTGGCAAGTTCTTCACACACCCCACCTTGCCATTGCCATGCCTTTGCTTCTGATCTTCCAAGGTTTGAGCAAGCTTCTCTAAAGCTCCTTGTAGAAACAACTCTTCCCGATTGTAATCATTGAGATTGTCTTCAAGATGAGCAAATAGCCTTTTTCAATCCGAAGCTTAGCCATGAGTTTTATCTATTTGTGAATGAAACTTCATGCCCAGAAAAGCTCTAAAAGCTTCATGGTGATGGTGGTCTTGGAGCATGCAAAAACTTTCTAATGATTGCAATCCTCACAACTACGGGGCCTATTGCCGCACAATTGTTGGTGAACATTTTGCTCAAATGGTGTAGTTTGAACAAGGGTTTGAGAAACAACTCTGGAAGCTATTGATATAGTGTGTGTTTACAAGGTACCCAGTGGAGATGCTCCTAATGATGATCTTTGGTAAGGCTAATGATAAACTAAGAGCAGAATGTGCCCCCACAGGCTATTCCCTATCATGAGGATCAATATGTAAACCCTTGTGACCAAATTCAATACTTGAACAATATTTTAATTGAAATTTTTTAAAAACTAAAACTAAATATTTTAAGGAAATTGGGGCACAATCTTGGAATAGTTAGAGAGCTCTCAATAGGGTTTAATGGAGGTGAGTCCATAATTTTTGTTAGACCTTAGGTGAAAGATATATTCAATTTTAAATATTTTTTTTCATTGGAAATTCAACAATATCAAAAAATTTAAAGTTTTGAAAAGATTGAGGTGTGCTTTTGCTACTATTGGAAAGCCTTCAATGAGTGGGATTTCTGGAGGTGAATTTGTAATATTTAAAACTAAGGTGGGTGAGATATTCAATTCTGAGTGTATTTCATGATTGGAAACCAGTTTAGAATTTAAAGTAATTTCACAATTGGGTTCTATTATCAAAGTCAGGTTCACACTTGGAGCAACACAGCATGAAAGTTGTATTCACACTTGAGCTAACTGCACACACCAGACTAGGATGTATTTAGGTAGCTTGTTTATTTGTCATGTTGAGACCTCCCAATTCACAGGGCTCCATGACTAAGGGGTGCAATGACATACTGTCATGATGTTTGGCCTTGAACTGGGGAGTTATTGAATATTGAATAATTTTGTCAAGAAAATTCAATAAAATAACTTGAGATTTGGTTTTATTATTTAATTTATGAGTCAAAATTTAATTTAATCAAGAATAATTATTTTTTTGGGTTTAGATGGCAGACCAATTAATATCAATCACTATACTCACCTTGACATTTGATCCCAATGGAATTTCCAAAATATAGTGCAAGCTTTGCCTAGACACAGTCCTTCATCTCTTCCACACATACCAACTAGTGCACCCCCATCATGAGCTGATCACTAGCTGATTTGTGATAGAGAATGCCATTTTAGCATTAGGTCTTCTACTTCATTACTACTGTTTTGATTATTTTAATTTTTCTTTTGTGTGTTTACATTTGCTTCAACATGCCTTGTACTTTTTGTGGATGGATTTCCATACTTACTTATATATATGTACAGGGTTTTTCTTCTTTTTTCAAGAATTTGGTGAGCAATGGAAGGGATAGGCAATTTACCGTAGCAAATTCTACTCACCGACCATGTAGAGGATGCCTGTGTCCTGAAATTTAGAAAGCAAAACTAGTTCTAAACTGGGGATGTTTGATTTGCACTCACCAATATCAAGCTCAAACAGATTTCCACAACCTTCCCAACTACCATGCTTTTTGAACCAGGACAGATATGATATTAAGTTTATTGTTATCACAAACCATCTTCACAAACAAAATCTGATGAGAAACGCCTCTGGTCAGAACAGACTGCTGTTTTCAATAATACTTGAAACCCAGCTAAATTCTGCAGATGTATTTCATACAAAAACAATGCTACATGGTTGGTTTAGCCTATAGATTTAGCTGCAAGATCTCGTTAAGATCACAAGAATACGTCCTGTGTATCCATATATCCATATTCCCAAAACTGCTGGTAACTGCAAAAAAAAATTTACTGAGACAAGGTCATCTTGGATCTATTTCCAGTCGTCACCAGAAGGAATCGAAGTCTTCATTAGTGATGCAAAATTCTTGACATCTTCAGATATAGTCAACCAGAGAAGAATTGAGAGATGACCCACTAATGAGGCACCAGACAATAACGGATATCTCAGATCTGAGCAAAAATCCAGCGGGAACTTCACCCTAAAGAAAATAGAAAACCGACCCACAAGATAGAATCAAGGAGTAATTTCAATGTTCAGGGGCTTTCCACATTCATCACTGAAAGGAGAGGAATATAATCGTGCAACATGTTCCCAATCTCAAGGCCCACGGCCATCATGGATCAGGGTGGGTGAGTGAGCTGGATATCTATTTTGCAAGTCATAAAAGTTGCTCCCAACCAAAACGGTAGAGGCAACGGCAAAATGAGCTTGCTTTCAACACAAGCTTCCAGTCATGTAATCTCACCTCAAGTCATTCAAACGTGATCTGAATCCCAAACTTTAGCGTACTGCGACAAAATGTTTATTTTCTGATTGTTTTGCAAATTGGGTTCATTACGCATTAGACTGAAATAAACACTCACAAGAGCAGCAAAACCTACAGAGCACTACGTCAGTGGGAAGTCACCCTAGTGAGAACTCTAATAACATGCATCCACCAGGACGATGAATCACGGCTTTGGTTTTCCAAGGAAGAAAACTCAGGGCAGACAGCACAGGTTCTGCGAGGATAAACTTGCTCAAAAATAAGAGGTCTCGATGTGCTCAGCAAAACGCATCCCCGTTCAGCGAGCAGGCCATGCTCTCATACAAGAGGTGTCAGAAAGTTTGCATGCTCATCACAGCACATTCCAACCTCTGCCCATTACATCTTTCCCGACGCGGCACAGTACTTGTGCTGCCACGGTCCGGCACAAAACACATGAAAAGAACGTCCACTACAACGAGCAAACCTCAACATTGAAACTAACTCCTCTTCAATATCATTGCAAAAACTCCAAGCACGATACAAAGAAAATCATCAACACGATAACTATAAGAAGAGACCAGAGTGGCCGCTCCCGAGGCGGCGCAGATCCACCTCCACTCTCAGCAGTCCAACTCCCTCCAGCCGAGGCTTCTTTGTAGGGTTTCACGGCAACCAAACCCTAAAGAACACTCACAGGATTATGCGCGTGTGCTTTTGAAACCCTAACCCTAAATTTTGACCTGATCAGAGCTTTCTATGCCAGCTTGTTTTCTTTGTGGGCTCTGTCCTACAATGGCATTGTGCAACTCCTTTGGAGGGAGTATAAGTGTGATTTTCGACCTGTTCCCTCGGCCACCTCGAAATTTAGGGTTAGGGTTTTGAGAGCACACATACATAACCCTGTGAGCATTCTTTAGGGATTGGTTGCTGTGAAACCTTACTAAGAAGCCCTGGAAGTCCTTTTCCTAGTAAAAGGAGAGCTGGGATTTTTTCACTCTTTAGAAATTGTGACAGGTTGGCTGGTACCTTCCGTTGGTGAGAAGATCCCAGTACAGCCTGACTGGTACATTCCAGCAGAAGATCTCGCTTGCTCAAAACAGGTTTCTTCAGGCAGGTAAGCGAGCTGAAAATACAAAGGAAAAATCCAGGCAGTGCTTGACGGGTGGAGAATCAAAAGTAGGTTTAATGGATAAAATTATAGGTCTCGGTGTAAGTTTTTTAAATTTAAAAGTTGGATGAAATGGGTGAAGTGGAGTGGGATAAGGGGAGAGGGAGGGTTGTGTATTTAATTTCTTCCCTCCTCAAAGGTGTTGGTTTTGAGTACGGGGTTTGAGTGGATTTTTGTTCATTGGGTGGCATGGGAAGGGGAGAATAGGCTTTTTTTTTAAATGGATAGGCAAGGGGGGTTGAGTTTAATTTTTTTTGTTATTTTTTTTATTTTATTTTTTCTAGGAGTTGTTTCTTGGGGTGGTGGTGGGTGATTTTTTTCTTCTTTTTTTTCCCCTTTTGAAAGGGGGATGGGAGGAGTGTTTATTTGGGGGATGGTTTTGGGGGGTTTTTTCTTGGGTGGCATGGGAAACGGGGAGGGAGGGTCAGCCAAGGCTAAAATATGCTAATTTATTAGAGAGCTAAGCTTCGTCTATTTGGAAGGTAATTAAAAAAACAATTTGAATACAATTCATGCTCAAAGTTAATTTGGTACAGTTTTGTGTGACAATTTTCTTGGGGGGCTTGGCCTCTCCTTTTAAAAGCCATTGATTTCATTTCATTTAAAACATTATTTTAAGACAAATGATATGATGGTAGAGTCACTTGTCATAATCCTAATTTTACACAAACAAGAGTCCAAGGTTTATAGTATCAATGTAGAAAATATACACAAACATACATGGTTAGTAAAATAAGCTTGTGCTTAGGGGTTTGAAAAAAAAGCTTATGTGAGCAATGCAATTGTTCAAATTTGTGCCTTGAGTTGTTTTCTAAAGTTGCCTTAATGAACAAGATAATACATTCAAGAATTGAATTTGAAAAGAGTGAACAATTCCATTTGAAACCATATTCAATTTATCATGAAATGAACATATAGCACTTCAAAGTTACATTCAGAAAAAATTGGCGAAAAGTTCCACTTTGAGTCCCAAATATGTAATTAATGTGAAATCCTATATGTTAACAAGGCTGGCCCTGCCAATAGATAAGTTGTTGTACATCTACCCACTGTGTCCACACTCTAAACACCAAAACAGTCCGTTCCAATCTAATGTGAAACTGGTTCAAATAAGGTAAAACTTCCAAAAGTTGGATACAATGCAGGTTGAATATTTTCATATTATTGTGGGTTGAATATAATCATTATAAAAATTCAATACTCTTTATACCTAATTTCTTAATCAATTTTGTCACATGAAATTGGATTTTATGGGGTTTATAATTTGATTCATATTTTTTTAAATGATTAAATAGAAAAACATTCATAAACATTGAATTGTCATTTCAAACAGATTATGATGCCTTTTGGCTTCATGAATGTGTTAATGATCTTTTAATGGTTGAAAAAATGAGAATGTTATTGTACCAAAAAAAAGTTCCATGTTATGTACCGGAAGGAATGGAAGACTAGAATATAATTTTTTTGTTTAGGTCATGAGAAATATGGAGAGTTTTCATGTGAATTCTGTTTCACATTTTGCTTCATTGGTTGTGGGTGCTAATTTGCAAAATTGTTATAATGCACATCTTGTTAATGCATGAAGTTGCTAAAGCTCAAGTTTTTGTTTCGTAGCGAAATTCTCTTGTGTTGTTGATTTGCATGTTAATGACATTTTGACTTGAAAGAACTTAGAAATCATAAATGTCATGCATATCCTACTGTGGCATTATTAATAGAAGTAAGTTTTCTTTTGAGATTTTTGAAGTAGCTTCATTGGCGAGGATCCCAAAAAGGTTTAACATTAGATGGTGACAATTTTGGAGGTATTCTAAAATATTTTTAGGATTCTTGCTGCAACTAACAACCTTGGCAATACTTAGATTTAGAGTTTCTAGATATTTATTTATTTTCAAAAGTGGCAAAAACAACATCAAAACCATTAAAAAAAATTTCTTCTATTATGCATTAATATCAATATATTAATGCATACATTATATTTTAATTATAAATTGGTTCCCAAAATACACATAACCTTATTATATAAATAATTAAATTATAATTTTCATTCAACAACCAATATATGGCACCTTATATTTTTCCTCACATTTTCTAAATTCAAAGAAAAATGCCCCCCTCCCATGCTTGACACCCTTTTGGTGGAATTGGTAGAAGGACCAAACCATGGAACTAACTTTATGATAGAATTGGAATTCCAATTGAAATCTTGAAAACAAGTTCAAGTTCTTAAGGTAGTCACATTGAACTGTTTTGAATAGTTAGGAAGTAAACCAATCTTTTGAGCTAGATGATGAGTTTTTAGTTTCTTATAAATTTTGGCACTTTCACAAATTTTAGTTTCACCTTGTAAAACTCCATATCTATAAGATCTCTAGTCTTTGGGAGTGTGTAATGTGTACATGGAATCAAAATATATTTTCAAACTAGGCCTAAAAGGTTTTTGAATTTAAATTTTTTTAACAAAATTGTAATTGCAAGTTTAAAATTTTGAAAAACTAGATTCAAAGCTACACTTAAAGAACTAGCAAAAATGTTTTAAAGCCTCAAAACTAAGATCGAAAGAATTTTCAAAAAGGAAAAATTGGGGGTAGTTGCAAGATAAGGTGGACCACTTTTTGCATCACATTATGTTTTTGTTAAATGTCATGCATTAACACGCCATTAACATGTCATAAAATCATAATTATGTTAAATTTTCCATTGAGGGTGCAATCACAATCAAATGAGCCAAAAAAACACGTTGGATGACTACCAAAATTCTATAAAAATTGAAATTTTGTTAGATATATTTTTGTGGTGCCACTTTAGTGCCATGTTAATCATGGACTGTAATGTTAAATGACTAATATGAATGTTGAAAAATTCAAAATAAAAATTCAAAAAAATGATTTTTGGTTTTGGTTTTAATAAAGGACCTTTGAGCGTGAACAACATTTGCATCAAAAGTAGTTAATTTTGTAAATTACTAAATTGAAAACTTTTTTTATAAGGGAATTTTGATGAGAAAAAAATTGAGATGATGTTAATCGATTATCCACATTCTAAAAGCATTCACAATTTGAAAGTTGTGAAATTTTAAATTTTTAAAAATTAAAAATCTATTGAACAAAATTTCAAATTTTCAAAAGTCCTTTACCACATGTAAATGGGGTGTAATGTACATGACATCTAAAAAAAAGTTATACTTATGAAACTCTAAAATAAATCATCAAATAATTAACGTATTTTCATACAATTTGAAATTAAAATAATTTTTCAAAACGAAATGTAGAATTTGGTAAAATATGTACATTTTTTTTTAAAAAATAATTATTCATGAAAACTTAATATAGAAAATGTGATGTATTGGAAAAATTATATGTATTTTTATAACATATTGCAAAAGATTTCATCCCAAAAATCCATTTTATGAGAAAGTGAAAATGACTATAAAAAGACTATGTCCTCAAATCCTTCATCACTGTTGGCTCATTTGATTGTGATTTCACCCTTGAATTAAGGTTTTCAACTTAAATAAAAAGAAATATTATTAAAAATTACAACATACATTTTCGAAATATATTGTAATAGAATTTTGAAATTGAAAAACATGGATTGATTTTTTTTTGTCTATGGTTTTATATAACTAATATTTTTTTGTTCATGAATTTTTTTTGGGATATCTTATAAGGATTCAATATATAATATATTAAAAGAAAATTAACATAAATGCAAAATAATCATTATAAGAAAATTAACCTTAAAAAAAGTTATGAATTTTTGAAAATCATAAAATGGACCTTATTTTTAAAAATCAATATCATAATCATTTATTAATGGATGTAATTTTTTTTCCTTTTAACATCTATGTTAAAAAGTCATAGGGTTGGGCTTTTATTCATGCAATCTTTATTAACTCATTAGCCATTTTAATCCCCCATTTAAATAGTGATATCACAAGAAATTACAATTTTAACACTATTGAATAGAATTTTTATGAACTTTTTATTTACCAAAATTGGTCCACCTTATCTTGTAACCACCCTTGGACAATGTTGGTTGAAACCATTTTGCATTGGGTTATTCCTTGGTTTGAATCATAACGGTTTTTTTTCGAACATATTTTTAATTATATCAATGTTTAATGGAATATAATTCAAAGGTTTTCACCTTCTAAATTTTGCTTATGTTATAACATTTTGAATGGTTATTTAAACTACATATTGAACATTCATTAGGTTTTCATATTACTAGAAATTTCAATATTTCATGGAAAAATAATTTTAATCATCACCATTATGTATCTTGTCACATTTTTTAATTCAAAATTTTCACACATACCATTTTAAGATGATGAAAATAATTGCTTACTTCATTTCCTTTTAGGCTTTATGTTTAAAGATGGATATGAAGCCTTCAATCAATAATATGATGTGAGTATTAAGTTGAAATAGTTAAACATCGAGCAAGTGATAACTTTTTAAATGAATGTCTTTATAAACATGTTTATAATGACTTAAAGATCATTTACACCAAAAGTTAAAATGTTGTTTGAAAACTTGTAATAGTAAAATATGTTTATCATGCATTTACACCTACTTTGTTGTTAACATGAAAAAGAACATTATAGTTGATGTGGCAAACAATGTTCAATAAATTGTAGCATTAATGTTAGAGCATAAAGAAATGGTAAAATTTACCATTTTGTGATTACTTTCCCAATTTTTAACTCAATGTTAAAGTTAAAAAATTAAAAATAATAAAATAAGTTAGTGTCAATTGAATCTTATTTGAGCATGTTCTTCTTCACACAAGAAGCTACTTGCGTTTCATTACACTACAAAGCTTCATTACATTACTTCATTAGCAATTTTATGAACATTTATAAAGCTTTACACCATCTTGCTCATTGTTGCTACATGCACATTGTCATTGTACACACATCACAAAGATCATCATATCCAAATCATTGTTGTCATGCATCATTACTATATATACATTATCATTAGACATGCATCACCAAGATCATTGTGCACATTATTGTTGGGTCAAAACACATTCAAAAGAAACCAAAAAGAACATTGGATGTTATTTATAACTAGTCAAAATCAAAGATTTATTTATATTTTTTCCATTTGAACCATTTCAATCTTAGCAAATTGTTCTTTTCCACTTCATATTATTGTCAAGAAACTCTAATTAAAAATCCATTTGATCCAATTTTAAGTTCAGGTTTTAATGTAAGACATTTGAAAATGAACACCTATTATGTCAAAACAAGATAATTTTGCAAAAGACTATAAAAAATATTCATACAATAAAAACATTTTAATGAAAAAAAAGAAGATGTATTAGTCACACTCAAAAAACATTTGTAATTTACAAAATACAAAATTCTAAAACTTTGAAATTTTGAATATTTTTTCATAATTGTTTCAAACTTTTAGAACTTCAAGTATCCTATACCACATAAAAATGGGATATAATGTACATGGTGCATTAAGAAAAGTTGTAATTTGGAATACAAAATATTCAAAAAAAGTAAGAAATGAATTTTTGGGTATGATTTGAAGTTGTGATCATTTTTTAAAAAGGAAATGGTAAATTTGCACACTTTTAAGAATTTATATGTGTTGAATAATGGTTAACAAAAAAAATTGAATTATTGGGGCAACTTTAAGTATTTTTTATAAAATATTGCAAAAGATTTCATTGAAAAATTCATTTGCATGGAAAAGTTATTTTTAAGCAAAAGGATTTATAGGTATTGTCTAAAGAAGTATGACTTGTGCATAAACGTGTGCCATAAAGCCTAAGCTTGGAGCTTGTAGCTTAAAACTTAATGTGATTTTAATCCACCTACGTGGATTAATTTCATTTATGAGTTAAATTAAATAAATAAATAATTGGATGAAATTCATCCATTTGTTGTTCAAGTACTAATATCTCAAGCTTGATGTCATTTAATAATGATGGATAATGTGACTATAATTGGGGAAAATATGATAATGGGACCAAAATAATTTTTAAAATTTTGTTTAAAATTTTCATCAATAATGTTAAAAAATTAAAAAAATGTTATCATGGGATGAGTGTTAACTCCCCACCCCCTCTTTCCAATTGAAGTCAACAACATTATATATGTATTTTGTGAAAAATTAAGGCGCCTTGAAAATAAATAATTATTAAAAATAATCCCATTGTCATCTATGTTAGTAAGTTGTTTGAAGAAAAGGTAATTAAGGTGGTTGAAATTGAGTTTTAGTTTATTTCAAAATTTCATTGTCATCAATCACAATAAGTAAATTAAAGATATTTAAAGCATTCAAAACCCATTGTTGTTAACAACACCAATTAGATTTGATGAAAGTTGTGGCACCCTCGAAGAAAAATGATAACAAATCTTCCATTGTTGTCCATGACGCTTATAAATAAGTTTGAGTGAAATTGTGGCACCTTTGGAAAGGGGAAAACAAAAAGCCTTGGCATTGTCATCAACGACATTAGGTCAATTTACTTGGAAAAAATATATATTTTTTCTTATTTTCTTATAAAAACAACCATGGGGTGGATGTTAGTATGACAATAGTAATAGAGTTGTGTTCCCAAACCACCTTAAGAAAGTGCCCCAATAAAACTACAAGTTGGCTATCCCAAAATGGCACTTTAAACCATAGCCTTCAAATTCAATTATAATGGAATTTACATTATATTATTCAACAAAGGTTGTATCATATAATTAAATTGTGTTTTATGAAGCTCTAGTTAATTAAAACTAGGGAGGGAAAAAAATTCATTAATAAGACCTTAATGATAAAATAAAATATTCATCCATAATGAAGATGAATGTTTACATTCATCCCATGTTTGCTTCTAGGTTTACCTATAACATTCATTTTGTGGTTAAATTCTTGGGTTTTACTTGCATGTGTATAGGGGAAAAAACATTTTACCATCACAAGTTCTAACTCTAGGCTTTAGGTTCAAGTTCTAGGTTCATGCAACAACTTGCCTTTTATCGAAAGTAACCACCATGGGCTCCTTTTATTGTGATTGCAGCCTATTGATTTGCACATCAATAACAATTTGTTGTATAATATGTCTACAACACTAATTACACAATATTTTTAGTCATGGAAGAAATGTTTAATGACATTGATAACAAACCTTCACAACAATAATTCACAAATCAAGGCAAGTTTCTACAAAAGTTGAATGCAAGTTTTAATGTAATTCAGTTGCAAGAAACAAAACCAAAATAAATTGTAAAATGTTTTTACAATCATAAATCAAGAAGATGTAACAACTATGTAAAATGGTTGTGGAGCTCTTTAAAGAAAAGATATTCAATTTTAGAAAGGTGCTTTTGACACATTCCATTAATAACACCCACACCAAACAACATCAATAATTGAATTGGGAATATTAAGAAATGACGACCTTCATATAAACAATGACAAAAAAATTCCTTGTGGGATTGGATTTAGTTGATCCTTGTGATCAATTTAAGATTACAAAATTGAAGTGGAAGAAAGTGCATGTGTAATTAATTCAAGTGGACATTCAATATTGTTGTGGAACAAGGCATGGCCTACAAAGAAAAATGGGGAACCATGTATGGTATAATGGAAACTTCAAGTGTATTTAAATGATTACATAAATGAAATCAGACATGTAACATGGAATATTGGGACTTAATATCGTAAGAGAAAATAATTGTGAGTCTTCCACGACATTACAACAAGAACATGCATGAATTAATTGATTCATTCATGGAAAGTAGCCCCATACTAAGACATCCCAATGTTTGGATATGATGGTTGTAAATCATGACATTATTTACATTCAAAAAGTCAAACTCTAGAACAATTTTCAAAGGATGGTGAAAAAACAATGACAAAGGACAAATTGAAGAAGGAACTAAATGTTTTTCTATATGTTAAAATTAATAGTTGAACGCATATGTCAATTGCAATATCCCCCTTACCATGTGTGCCCCCAAGGCAAATTGTCCCATAGTCTAAACCACCAACTTCAAGAACTCATCACATACCACCATCTAGTTCATGGGAGAAACCAATACAACTTCACATTGAGATTGTGAAGTTGGGAAATATATTTAGGTGAAAGCACATTACGCCCCCCAAAAATTGTAATCACAAACACATAAATTTGACATTTGGTTATTTTTGGTACATGTGCACATCACATTTTGGATTATTTTTGTTCATTTCAAATATATTGCATTAGTTTTAGACTTAAACTAGTTTATTTTTAAAAAACTCTAACAAACATTATGCACTTGAACATCTGAAATATATTTGTGTTGAAATAAGTATATCATAAAGTATGAAAATTACAAATATACTTCAAAACTAAGGTTATGGGTGGAGTTTTGTAGTGAATTTTTTGTGGTGAATAATTCTAATATACATCAATTAAATTTAAAACCATTTAAAAGTTTAACATTTTTGGTGAAAATCCATTAAAAATGTGGTTTTTTGCACTTTTGGAACAACAAATGCATAATAAACTCTTATTTTTGGGAAAAAACTATTACTTTAAGAAAAAGGAAATATTTTATAAGTGAGCATTGTATTATTTTTTCATTTTTCTTTGGTTTGGTAATGTGTCATGAACGATAAACATGAGGCCCTATTAGCATTGAAAAATGTACATTATATATTTTATACACATTGCTTTTATCCAATCCTCTTCATCTAACTATTGAATTAAGTTTAACTTTGATTCAAAATGAACTTTGAGTTCCAAAATGTTGTCAAGAGCATTCCAACTTGTTTTTTCCCTTATGTTTAGGATTTCAAAAAAATGTCATCAAGATTTCAACTTACTACATACTTATCATACTTGTTCTACATATTTTTGGGGGTGAAAAGTGGCTCACCCATAATGTGCTTTCACCCATCTCTAGAAAGGGATTCAAACTTGCTAGGAAAATTTTGAAGTCGCCTCCTTCAATTGGTAGACTAGTTCTTGGGAACAAAGGTCTAAAAAAAATCATCTTTAGTTCATAATGCAATGGTGTTTAAGTAATTGAATGAAGAAACAATAAATTAATAATTGCAATAATTGACAAAATTCATTAGGGTAACCTTGAAATTGAATAATGATCATCCTTGGCACAAATAAAACTTGAAAACTAGTAATTATAAATTAATAATTGATAGACATAAAAATCAATAACACATAGGAAGACATGGTTATAATTATATTTGGACTTTTCAATGTAATAAGGATGATGCTTATCAAAAAAACCTTTTGAAACATCCTCAAATTGATTTGCACATCACCACACATGAAAAGAAAAATGTATTTTGCAAATGAATTACATGAGTTTGAAAAAAAATGAAATTTTGATTAGGACTTTACAAAATCTTTCAATTGACTTTACATTTCATTTCTAATTCAAATGACATTTTTCAATTGAGGTTAAAAGTGACAAAAAATAAAGAAATAAATGAGAGTGACAACATTCCCAACATTGTACAAAGGAGGCAATTGAAAAGGGAAATATATGTGGAGGGAAATAATACAAACCCAATGACATAAATGAAATTAAAGTATTGGGGGTGATGTTAATTTAAATGAGGACCTATTTCTAGAAATGCAAACTAGATATGCTATTGAGTGGCTTCAATAGGACAAAAACCGTAATATATTGTATACCATAAACAATCAAAATTGGGTTTTATGAAGATCTTTCAATAAAAGCATAGTTGGTATTGAAGACCAAGAAGGCAATCTGTTTCAACAAAACATAAATAAACCCCAAATTGAAATTAAACCAAAATGGTGACTACAAAAACCTTGAAAACAAATATGGCCAAAAGTATCAAATTCCATCAAATTTTTTTGAGTTCAACTAGGTAGACTTCTCTATAGGGCACAATGAAATGGAAAATCCCTATTGTGAAATTTTTTGTATTAAAGCTTTTGGACACTTTTGAAATTTCAAATGTTCATAGAATTGGACAAAAATTACATGCCTTATTGATGGTAAAAAAAATTAAGGTAGATAGAAGGTGATAAGAAAGATGTGGGAAAAAAATTATGCAAAATGGAGGTGAGGAGAGGAAGAAATGGAGAGACAATGTTGGGCATCCAACATAAATCTACACAATTTTTTAAAAATCCAACTATTTTTGGGCAAGAAAAATTCGCTTGATTTAAAAAATACAAATGTATCATCACTCAAGCAAAAAGATGGAATGAATTGTAAGGGTGATTGTTCATAACATCATATCTTGTAGATAAGACCTCAAGAATGTTCATAATTGATGTTCGTTGGAAATGGGGATGGATGACATGGGTCCCTTCAAGATTGTTGCATCGGGAGACAAAATCAGTTAGGCTAGGCCACTTTGCACTAGGAGTCAAGGACAATGTTCAACCCAAATCCAACATTTTTGTTGGTGTAGAAGTTGAATTCAGCCCTAAGGGCTTTCCATTAGGAGTTGAACTTTTAAAAAAAAAACAACTTTTCTGTCTAACCCCAAGTGCTAATAAATGTCAATAATTATGGCATTATATTAGCCCCAAGGCTAAAAAAAGGATATCATAAAATTTGGGCAACTAATTTGCAACCTTCATGGCAAATGTTCCAACGTTTATTAATTTCCTAACATCGATGTTCTAGCATTTATTAATAACCGAGGGCCAATTTGAACCCCAAATAATGTTCAAAGTTGGCCCCAATTTTTTTGGTCTTAACTTCGAGTGTAAAGAGTGCTTTAGACTATAGGACATAAACAAAGAAAATTAATTCATTCACATGTGACATCTAAAATCTTATTAGAACTGAAGAGCAAAAAAAAATATTGACATTTTTGAAGAATGAACAGCCCAAGAATCAATACAATAATGGCTTGTTAAGAATCAAGACAATGACTACATTTCAAAAATCAATAGATTGAATACAGTCCAAGAATCGAAATGATACTTACAATTGAAAAATCAAATTTTCTAAAGATTGCTATTTATTTAGCATGCCAGAAATCCCCAAGAGTTTGAAAATGGGCGAGGAAACTTTTCTAGGTTCCAACGGGTCACCAAAATTTTATGAGGGGAATGAAACCTAGCTAAAAGGGGCAATAAGGATTGCCAATGGTAAGTATCTTTTCACCTTCAATTTGAAAAATAAAACAACATCAAGACATGACATTTAAATGACGTATTACAGTTAGTAAAATGATATTACAACACATTTATGAATAACAGGGCTAAATAACAATTATAGAAAATTTTATTATATAAACTCATTAAATGAAAGAGCCAAATATTTGAAAT
>Ga0209611_10003252_pt1 | contig 28297 bp, 21 predicted proteins | sample S1TSphgellanicum_3_FD_187693 | JGI IMG/M metagenome (GOLD analysis project Ga0209611, IMG submission 187693) | Host-associated microbial communities from peat moss isolated from Minnesota, USA - S1T2_Fc - Sphagnum magellanicum MG (SPAdes) (version 2) | ecosystem: Host-associated > Plants > Peat...
GGTGAGAAAAAAAAAAACACAAAAAAATGAAACTAACAAATTTACCTTGTAAAAAAATGTTGTCGATTGTCACCAAGAAAAGCTCAAACCTTGCAAAATGTGAAAAAGAAGAGAGAAGTACAAGCTCCAATAATACAAAGCAAGGGCACAATAACAATGTGAAGACAAGAAATAGCAACATAAAGGGAAACATAACAATGGTGTGAAGGAATAGATACCTAAAGAGCACAATGGCAAAAAGCAATAGCCCAAAAGGAGGTAGTAGCATGAAAGTAAGAAGTAGCATGAAGGGAAGAAAAAAAGAACAAAAAGAAATGACAAAAAAAAGAAAAAAGAAATACGGGGCCCAAGCGTGAACTTGGACCCCTTTATAAAACAACAACAATGCTCATAGGGTTTGAGGTGGGTGCATTTGAGTCATGACCACCTCAAACCCTCAATACTTGGTTTTTTTAAAACTTAATTTCTAATTAATTTTTTAAAAAAGTATTTAATCATTGACCTGATATTCAGATCTGGGCAAGGAGTTGATATCCTATTCAAATATTATTTATGTGATATCCAGATTGAACTCCAAATATAACAATGTCAAATCTCAAAGTTCTGAGATCTGGCATATATGAAAAGTGATTTCTGAGTCTGGTATCCGGATTTTTGGGATATCTGCCCAACACTAGTAATGACCCAAGGCATGAATATGGAATGCAATTTAGAAATCTTGCTACATCCTGGTGCTCAGAGGCGGCTGGCGTTGTCCCTGCTTTTCTGAGAAGCTAGAGAAGTGGGGAAGATAATGCATGAGCTTTTGCCAATGGATTGGATGCCTTGCCTACTCAGGTGAGAAACCCCCCTACCTATTCAATGGAGAAAAAAGATTGATTGGAATTGAGAAGAAGAAAAAGCTCCTCAGCTTTACTCCAGGGATGATGGCTCACTGGTATAGCCAGCGACCTCAGAAAAAAAGGGTCAGGGATCGAACCGCACTGGTGTGTGCCAGGTGAAAGAAAACCCATCTTGTTGTCGGCCAACTCTGTCACTGAGCACTCTGCCACTGAAAACTTGACTTGGGGGTTGCCAACAGCTTGTCAGTCAGGTCTGCTGTTGTGGGTTCAATCTACAAAGAAGAAGAAAAGAAAAGAAACTAGGTCTGAATCCCCACTTGTGACTCAAGTTTGATTCATCAAGCAAATTAAAGTACTGCGAATCAATGGTGAAGACACTTAGTTATGCTCTGTAATAAGCCCTAGTAGACCCCCCATTGCCATATTGTTAGAACACTCCATGTCCTAACTCTAACCAGTTCGGCGTATTTCTTATCATGGCCCATTTTTTAAAGTATGTACAAGATTTTGAGAAGACAAAGCTAGTGACGAGGAGGAATGGCTTCAGGTTTGAGAAATAACCGACCACAGATGACATGATTTTGTTTCCTTGGTTCCCACAATTTGTCTCAAATGTAACCAAGTTCGTCTGGACTTGGGTGGATATTGGCGGGGGCACAAAGCTTTATATGTCAAAGAGTCTTGTGTCAGATAGAAAGAGTCTTTTTTGTGAAATTCTTGGTGGGTGCACTAGGACTCTTTCTTGTCAATGGATCTGAATTTTCATGAACAAGTTAACACGGAATGAGGGACCACGAGGGGGCTCACATGTTAGCCAGCAGACCGGAGCACTTCTAAATGTCATGGCATTAACCTCAGCAATGAGCTTATTCAAGACAAATTGAATTCACAGTTTCTAATGTGGTATGAGTTTATGACACTTTTGTGCTTAGAATTCAACCCAAATTGAAAGATGCGTTTGAATGTAGTACCATATACATAGTCAAGTTTCAAGCAATGTTGGCTGCTTCCCTGGTTTTGCAGTTTTGGTTCAGATTCTTGTGACCTGGTGGATGGACTCATGTTAGCCCCCATTTTGTTAAACCCCCATTTGCAGGGCCCAACAAAAATGGGGGTTTAACAAAATGGGCCCTGCAAGGGCGGAGTGTCCCATTGGATCCAACTTTTGGAAGCTTTACCTTATTAGAACCGGTTTCACATTACGTGAACCGGTTTCTTTGGTGAATGTGTTTAGACTGTTTAGATTGGAACAGATTGTTTTGGTGTTTAGAGTGTGAACAGAGTAGGTGGATGTACAACATCTTATCTATTGGCAGGGCCGGTGTGTCTGTGATGCCTTGTTGAAACCGGGCACAAGAGCCAAACCATGAAACTAGGCCTGTGCTAAATTTGGAACTATGAAAAAAAACAAGTCTTTTTGCACATAGGTTCAAGTTTTTGAGGTACAATTTTACTTGAGAAGTAAGCAAGTAAGCAAAACTTTATAGGTAAGTATTAGTTTTAATTAGTTGTAGATTTCCATGCCTATACAAACATACAAACTCCAGTTTTCATTTGTTGTACAACTCTATACTTACCCAATCTCTAGCATTGCGGAGTGTGTAATGTGTACATGAACTAGGGTTAAAAATTAAATGTAGCACTAGGCTCGACATTGCTATAGGACAATTACCCAACTAAAAAGTGTTTCGTCAAATATTTTTTCATTGTACCACAACTGTTGTCAATGTAGTACGAATCACTTCTTTCCCTTATTTTTGAATTAAAGGCCTATGATGTAATGGTTGAAAACCACCTCTTCAAGTATTAGACTTCAAGTTCAAATCTTTTGGGCAACAACCATCTTCTTTCTCATATGGCTTTCTTAGGTGAACTTTTTGTTGAATTTTCATTTGGGAAAATCATTCAAAGAAGAAGATGGCTATTGGGATGCTTTCTCCATGCAACTTAACCCCACTTTTTCAATCAAGTTGCCTCAGGAAGAAAAAAAAAAAGTTTGGGCCAAGTTTCCTGGGTAGAAGAAAAATTGGGACCACATTCTGCCCAAGGACCTTGGTTACTTCTGAGGGAGAATTCTGGGGAAGTTGCAAGGCCTTAGAATTTTTAGAAGTCACACAAATGGATGAATGTGTCATCTTTTTTTCATCTTTTCATCATTCATCCTTATGTTTGCACTCATTTTACAACTTCAACTTTTCATCCATTTAATAAATTTCATTCATTATAAAAACAATGAATCAAGATTTCATCCACTTTGCAATATATCATCCATGGTGCAAGTTTCATCATCATCTTTTCATCCACCATATAAATTTGATGCATCATATTTTCATCATTATGCAACCTTTCTCATAATTTTTCCAGTCCATTTTGAAACCTTGCCCCAAAAAAAGATTTTTACTCCATTTGATTATTGGTGAAAACTTCATAATTTTTAATAAAATTGAACTTTCTGGAAGAAAATATTGATGAAAAATTGTAAATGCTCACCAACAATTCTATACCAGTGCCATTCCCTAAGGCAACACAACCATTTCCCCAAGCAATTCAACACATCTACCTTGGGGGCAAGGCTATTCCCCAAGGTGACACAACCAATTCCCTGGGTAGTTGAAGACATTTGCCCCAAGTAAAAGGGCCTTCCCTTATCACACAACCATTTTTAGGAACGACTTTCCTTCTTGTTTTCAAAATGAAAGCCATTCAAAATGAAGATTATAAAAGGGTTTGAACACAAGATCTCTCATTTAAAATGAAAATAATCTAAACCATTCAGGTAGACCAAACTATTTATAAAAGATAATATCTTAATCATACATAACATATTCATTACAATTATAATTTGAGGACAATTTTGTTTTTTTGAAGATTAGTTTCCTTTTGGGCATGCTTGACAAGCATGGATACTTTTGCATGAGAGACTTAGTTGCATTTAATTTGTTGCTATTATTTAGTGCTTGCCATCTCCAAGTGGTTTCTTAGGTGATATGGTAGGTAACAAATAATGTTGTGGAGTCTACTATGTCAATTCAAAACTCACTTGACTCATGTATTGCTAGGACCATACCTCATAAGGTATTGCAAAAAAAATTCTCTCACATCTACTTGAAAAAAGCGAGTTTACTTATTTGTACAACAATTTTCAGTTGCAATGTCAATAAAAATTTAGATCAATTTGAATAAATTACGAATATTTATGCATAAGGATGGATGGTAAGTGGTCAGGAAATAGTTTTCTGTTGGGTTCCAGTTCCCTAGTTAATTAACCAGGGTGAAAAATGCTTCACCTATGTGTAAATTGTAAATCATTTAATTACCTAGTAGTAGTTGTCCAATTTTCCTACTTATGTACCTAACTATGCGCACCTATGTATAGGACCTACTTCTTACAGAGTGGGTTACCAAGGTGAAACCAGATATTAACTCAGTTGAGGTTCATAACAACGGAGTCATAACCAGCATCCAGTGGATGGTGAGATGGTGGGTGCTGGTTCCTTCTGGCCAGTGTTTGGCATTATTCATCATTCTGAGGTGGGTCAAGGTCCATGTTGAGAGTTTGGAGATGAAGCACCAAAAATGAAATAGTCTTCGGAAAAAAGGAAAAGTGGGCAAGAATTCCCTCCCCACTGGAGAAGACAAGTTTGCTTTTGGTACCAAAAGAATGGAAACAAAGGAATGTTTTCCATTCTTTTGGTTCCCAGATCTTGTGATGTTGAAGATGAAATCATGCAGTGTGGATTCCTTCTTTGTTGCACCTAACGGATGGTGAGTGATCAGCTGTTATGGATGCTGTTGCCTACCAAACTTACCCTACGACAATTCTATTTTTTCCTTTCAGTTTAAGCTTTTGTATCTTTGATCCAATTTGGTTATTCCAGCTGAAGCAATACTGCAATGAAACTTGGTCCCAACCATTGACCTAAAAGCCCATTTTCATAATAATAATATCTTGGCATTTCCACCCGACATGACATTGCTAGGAATCACTCTTTACACCCACCAATCATGTGCCATATGCATGACATCTTTGCCTTTTTGTTCAGTTCTTTTTGTGCCTGGATTCTTCTTCAGTGCCATTCCTGTTGCCACCAGCTCTGCCCACTTGAGTCATCTTTGTTCCATTGTTTCTGGGAAGGTTGCAAAGACATATCATTTTTTACTACCTTAATTATCACCTGCCTTTCCATCATGTTCCATTTTGAGCCTTGACAAGGACACTGGCTGTCCTGGGGTTGAGACTTGTTGAGACCCGTGGTGTTGTCCGGTTATCCAGTTTTAGAACAAACCTTCAGAGATCAACATTGCATGTTCTTGTTTCCTTGAAAGAGAAGGATATTTATTTTAAAAATTCAATAGATTATTTGTAATGATAGTTATGTATTCAACCCTTTTTTTTTTGGCTTTGTCGGTTATGAATGAGTTGGTTTTTAAATGCTAAGAAACTATAAATATGTATAGAATATATGCATTGTTAAATTTATAATTTGAGTTGTATACAATTTTTTTGCAATTACACAATAATTCAAAAGTGTTGTTAAAGAACATGAACACCCTACAAATTCAAGTAGCTTGTGGGGGAATTGAACCCCAATTCTTCAAACAAGAACTCTGCTTGTGTTGCATGCAAAAAAACAAACACGAACAAGACCACTTCAACACCCAAAATCTAGAATTTCAAGAAATGATCAAAAGCTTGATGCAACTTATATGTTGTTGGTGAGATGTGAGGTCCATCAATTTATACATAAACAGTAAGTCTTACAACATCACAACAATTGAAATCAATCACGTGCATGATGCAAAAAAAATCGAAAATAATTTAAAATTTGAAAATATTTGTACAATTCAGTTGTGGATCATTGGGCCAATATATTACCATCATGATTATTTGATTTAGATTTTGCACTTGCAGGTGACAACGCCACAAGGTTGTCAACACTCTTGTAAAGCCAAAAACATGTTCAATTTTGATTTGGAACCTTGGAATCCTAAGGATCTGATGCGCCAAAAAATCAAACATAGGATTCCTCCATGAATGTTTCGAAACTAAACATATTACCTTTTTCAAATGGCATATCAATAGCTATTGCAGATGTTTGAGAAGTAGGATCGAGTCAATCAAAGCAAGTGGGTGCGAATATAAAGATAGGAGCCAAAAATCATGTCGAATAATGATGAAAACTATGAATTTTTTTACATACGTTTTTTTTTGACATTTTAAAATTATGTTAATCATTCCAAGTTGTGTTAAATGACTAATGTGAAAGTTGAGGAATTCAAATTAAAAAGTCATTAAATTTAAATTTGAATTTTGGTTTTTAAAAAGGATGTTTGAACTTGAATAGGTGTTGTGTTAGATGTGGTTAATTTTATAAAGGACTATTGTAATAACATAACTTTGATGGTGAAAAAATTAGATGATAGCAAACTACTACCCAAGTTCAAAAGGCATTCACAATTTAAAAGGTATGGAATTTTAAAAATTTAAAATTTCAAAGTATTTTTCAAATTTTCAAAAAAAATTTACCACATGTAAATGGAGTGTAATGTGCATGACATACAAAACGAAGTTGTAGTTTATGATTAAAAAAGAAAAACCTAAAGTAGTTAGCATATTTTAATTTGATTCAAAATTATGATAAATTTTCAAAATGAAATGTAGAATTTGGTAGAATTTACACACTTTGAAAAATTAATATTTATTCAAAAAATGATTAACAAAAAACATGTGATCTATTGGGGCAACTATATGTATTTTTAATAACAAGTTGTAAAAGATTTCATTCAAAAATTCTTTCATATGAAAAAATGAAAAAGGACTAAAAATGACTCATAGTCCTTTTATAAAGTAATCCCATTGGTTCCTATCTATGTACTTGCACTCAAGTCATAAACAATGGAATGGAATCATTGCTTTCACATCATATTCAGAAACAAAACAAATTGTTTCCCCACACCCCACAAAATTTTCCACTATTTGTAAAGATTTGAAATGGGGATCCAACATGATGGCAAACATGTTATGAACATTTTGTTGATAAAATGTTTTCAAAGACAAGAGGAAAGGTTTAATCACCTTAATGACTTCTTGTTACATGTTTTTTTGTAGGATGATGAGTTCTAAATCAAATTCATCAAGAATATCAAACCCATTACCTAGTCACACCGCCTCAGCTTCCATGTTGAATGGAATGTTAATAATAGGGGTCAAAGCATTTGATAGGAGCTAGTGTCTTTTTTATTGAATCATCACATGGGCATTCACAACAGGGTTCAATAGGAAATAATTGCTTTTGTAATGACCTAGACTTTGGCCTTGAAAAATTCCTTGCTACAATGTCATCATCATCTACTTGCCATAACATAGAAGGATAATTTCTTTGAATTCAAAACATTCTTCAAACATAATGATTTTTCTTACAAACCTAGTTTTGATAGGTGTTTTTAGCTTTCAAGGCAACAACCCACTCTCAACATATGGTTTTTCCCATTCCTCCCTTGTTTTCCCATATTTTTTGTCCAAGCATCTTTCACATTCACTTGCCTTAGACCCATAGAAACTTTGTCATCATTCATAACATATTGACATGTTTTAGAAAACACATGACAAAACCATCACTATTACAAAATGTGGGTGTAGTTCATTAATCCTTATTGACTAAACTACTGAATTCACTACATCCCCACTAATTTTTGTTCATTATGACCAGTGAATTCACTCAAAATTTAATGAAATCACTTGGCATATAGGGACACCTTTTGTTGTAGTGCATGTACCTTCATAAACTCATAGAAGGTTTAGGAATTCACAATCAACAATGGAGTGCAATGTTGCAACCATGGAATCAAAGTTGCTACTTTCATATTTTACAAAAGGAAAAACTCGATGAATTAAACAAAATTTCTCCAACAATGATTGCAATTGTCATGATATGTAAAGGCTAGTTGTCTCATTTACCTTGAACAACCCAACATAGGTTCCCAAGCTTCAGTCAAATAATTGATAACTAAAGTGAACATGTCAATGCCACCTCTAGACATCCATAAATCAAATGAAGTAGAAATAGTTCTTTCATTTGCAAGTTTTGGCAAAACATGCATATTTCTACACTTGGTGACCATAGTAAGAAACATGTTTCTTTCACAAGTTGTGAATGGAATGGAAACAAAACATAAGGACATTGATGTAAATCTAACCTTTGTAACCAAATGTTCTAACAAGTTGAAAAAGCCTTGTAACTTTTACATATATACAACACCAAGTTTTCAACTCATTGTGTTGTTTGTAAGAATTTGAGGCTCCAAAAAAAAAATGATTACATTGCTCATAATTATAAGCCCTTTTTTTTATTACTTGCCAAGTGTGATTTAATTGAACCATTTCAGTAAGTTGTAACCCCTTAACAATAAACAACTTGGCATGTGCACAATTAATGTGTGTTTTCATAAGAGTGATTCCATTACATTTGTTGTATTTTATAACCTAGGAGCCCCTTTTTAATAATAGAACAACTTTTGGTTAGAACATTTTCACTTGCTTGTTTAAACCTACAAATAATGCATTTCAACATTTGTCGGTTGACAATGTCAATAAGGGTTATCATTAATAATAAAAAAAACCCTAAAAAATGAATGAATGATGGTGAAGTTTCCATCATATATCATGAATTTTTTAAGTTGCACGTTACACAACTTTGATTATAGCCATAATATTGACTGCCACATTACCAATTGCAATGTTTTCAACATTTGAATTGTTGTTAGCAATATTTGACATTATCAAATCAAAGAAGTTGGAGTAGATTTCTTTCATGTTTTCAACAAAATCAACAACATGGAATTTTCTTTGCTTTCCTTTAACCATTGCACAACAAAAACCCTGCACCCTACCCACACATGTACCACTATAAAAAATGTGAAATAATCAAACACATATCATGTCAATTTTGTTCAAACCAAAATAAAGATGACAAACATGAATGCAATCATTAACGTTTTGATTATCAATCACAATGTATCAAGCTAGCAACAACGGCAACACAAGAACTATTGTTGTTGTGCAAGACTTTAAAAAAGGGACAAATGCTCAAGATGGTTTTCAATTTGATGAAAAATGCATTTGAATTGATCATTTTAAAGGTCCAAAGGGCATATATGCTAAACAAAAATATACATCAAACAAAATGTACAAGCCTTTGGATTGATTATTTTAGTTAAGTCCTAGTTGATTCTTAGTTCATTTGTAGTTAGGAAGTTTTAAAGAAGCTTCCTTGATTAATGAGCACATGGAAACCTCCATAGTAACTTTTTTGAACTACATCCCCAAATGGTATAAATAGCGGTATGGACAACCCCTTTCCAATTACCTTCAATTTATTCAACACTAATTTGAGGTAAGATCTTATACCATAGCCTTGTTTTATTCTTTTCGTGTTTATGCTTCCTTACTTCGTTGCAATAAAAATTCATTCATATTTTAGTCTTGCACATTTCACGTTATTGGCTTTAACCTTTGTGTTCTTGTCTTGGTTTTTTGGTTTTGTGTTTTGGATTTAAACTTAGATCTATACTTTCGTCATCTATCTTTGTAATTTTCGTGCTTGTAACACCTTGCACACTTGGACCATTACACCCTTGGCAAGTTACACCATTGCACTCAACACACTTTCACCTTTATCCCTTTTGTTGATATGATAAGCTTTGTTTCAACAAATAAGATGATCAATATACAATTATGTCACCATTATGTAGTTTACCAAATTTGTGATGTTGCACTTCAATGAAAACCCTATGATGTGAAATAATGTGAAACCAAAATAGCTGATGAAAAGCTAGCAAGCAAGGGAACAAATAGAAAAATGATTACATCTTTTTGCCATTTAGGGTTTGAGATCTATATCCAAGCCACCAAGTGCATATGCATATCCTTCAACTCTTAGAAAACCTAAAACCTTAAAATCCAGATATGCATGGTATAGAACACATATCTGGACACATGTGACAAATATTACATATGCATCAAGTTATCAACAAAAAGAAGTTCGTTGCATATGTATAAAATTTATTAAATTTTTTGAGACAAATTAAAAATATGTATATATGCATATTCATCAATTATACATATTGATAATCGGACTAACCTGGATAATTGGTAGACACACCATGAACTTTAAACTCACCTTTAAAAGTTTGAATTGTAAGGTGAGTTTACAGTTCAGAGTAGGGCAACACCCCATGAGCAGGTCATTCAAATACTACAAAATGTGGGTGTAATTCACTAGTCCTTCTTCACTAAACCAGTGAATTCACTATTTTTTTATTGGTCCCTGTTCAGTAAAACAACTAGTGAATTCACTCAAAATCTAATGAAATCACTTGATGTATAGGGACACCTTGTATTGTAGTGACTCCTGAAACAAGTGGCCCAGTGAAGCGGGAGCCAAAAACACTTATTTGGAGAATACCTGGCTCTTTTCAACACAGCCCACCTTTGGTAGAGGAAAAGTTCTGCCTGGTAACATGCTCTTCCAGATAAACTAGAAAATTTCTGCCAGTGAACTTGAGGGGTGTGTGTCTGCCACATTCATCTGGGCTTCACAGAATTGGGGGACCTTTTATGGTGTGGTCCAATTGGAGGTTCAGTCAGTCCATTGGTCAGGTCCTCATTGCCAAAGTGAACTGTGGCTGCTGTTGTGAAAAACTGTAGTGATTTGTCTGCCAACAATGGCTCCAGTTCCAGTGCTTGTCAGCACAAATTTCTTTTGGATATGATTTGTGACAGGAAGAAGAGGGTCCACTGAGTGTGTTGCAGAATCATAGCTACTTACTTACTTACTTGACTTGTGGCAAAGCAAAGCTTTGGCTTTGCTTCTTCTGTCCCCCTGACATGACTTTTTCTGTCTCAATGAGTGCAGAGGGGGTGGTTCTGAACAAGCAGTTATGCAATGACTTTGCCCCCTTTATGACAGGTTCTAACTAAAGACTTCCCTTACTAGCTAGCTCTAGAACTTTCTGGGTCTCACTCAATGCAGGCACTTCTATGAAACATGCCATGCCCATTCATTCATTCATTCATCATATGCACATACATGTACTAGTATACCAAGTGTTGTTCACACATGGGGTCAAGTTCAAGCCAAAATCTTATGCTGCCCAAATTTGTAGCATTTCTCCAACCCAGGATAATTTGGGCAGCAAAAAATTTTACTCGTGCCAAGGAGAGTAGCCAAGAAATGCAAACAAAGCATTTTTCCTTGTCATTGCAAATGCTCTTGATGACTTTTAACTGACTAGATTCAACAATTAGGGTATATACCATGGCAACACATACATGCACACACACTCCCTCCTGGCTTGAAAAGCTTGAAAAGCTGTCCTCTTAAACCAGGGTTAAGTATTCAGAGGCGAACCCAAATCATGTCAGGATTGATATAAGCGCTTCTTAACCCCAACAAAAGAAAAGGTGAAAGTTAACTATCCATTTCCTCCTGTGTCTCTTGGACTTGGTTACCAGTTGACTGGATCAGCAAGCAGCCTGTTAGTGTCTCTGTGTGGGTACTCCACATGGGCCTTTGCAGGAGGCAATGATGTTTGGTGTTTGTGTCACTGAACCCCCAGAACCTCTATTGTACATTTTCTGCATTTAGTGGATTATAGGGGGTGACTTAGTCTCAGATCACCATCCCACTCTCTCTTCAGTTCTTTGGTATGGGGGAAGGGTCTAGGGTTTAGAACCTTCCCTTATGTAAAGCACAGCAAAAGAAAAAAAAAGTTGCAGTGTTTTTTGGAGGGTTTAGGGTTTAAGTTTAGGCGATCAATGGTAAGAATTCAACCTTCCATGTTGACATTGTTGGCCAACCCATGACCCAAGTTGTGACCCAAATTAAAACCCTAAACCTTAAACCCTTACTTTGTATGGTGACAATGCGATAATAGCTGCATACACACCCCATTAACTAAAATGGCTAACTTTTATTGTTTTGAACAAAGTTTACAAGAGAATGGCCCATGTGCACACAGCATCCCACTTCAAAATAATTAAACTTTGGAATTAAGTGAAGAAGAAGACAAGGGGAAAAGACCATTGGGTTATTCAATTTTATATAAGCAACCACCGTTGGAAAATATGTAACGTGCATCGACCAATACCTAACTCAAATAGAGTCCTTGCATGTGCCACAGGAGATGGTCTGTGGTTGGCTCTTTGGAACTCACATGGTATGCCCCACCCCATCTCCACCCCACCCCAACACCATACTCTAATTGGACCTCTATTATTTAACTTGTTCTTTGGAACTCAAATTATGTGCATATATATTCCATTGGTCCTTTCATGTTACACATCAGTGCTGGCATTGCTTCAATATTCGCATTGTCTGAAACCCAACAATACTAGCAAAGTTCTTTCAGTTTTGTGAAGCACTAATGAACAAGTACAGTAATACATGTCTTTGCTTTAATACCAGTTCCTTTGCATACGTACCAAACATCAACACACTATCTTGCATTGGTTTTCCATAATGCAAGCATAAACTTTTTTGGCAACCAATTGATCAAGATTGGTTTTGTTGAATTGGTTGTTGAAGCATATGCATTGGTTGTTCAAATAGTGTTGAAGATTGTTGAGGCAAAGATGTTAGGTGTTGCTTTTTATGATGTTCAAAGAATTCATGATTATCACATCCAACAACTTAGATTATTACTTTGTTTTAGGTATTAGCATCCAACATAGGTGGCAAAGATCCTTAATATTTGTAAGCCCCAATGACATCAATTTATGAGTGCAACTTCATCCTAATCAATGTCATAGGAAAAAAAAACTAAAACGTAGATGCATATAGTGATATACAAATTAACCCTGGGTGTAAAAGACATATTTTAATTATTGTTATGCGCATTTTGTTATGTTTGTCAAATTAGATGATGAAAACTTCAAAGTTATGTAGGAAATGGGTTTTTTCTCTCCAAAAAGTGGAGCAAACCAAAATAAAGCTACTCATGAAAGTAGTGTACAAATGAGCCCAACTTTAGTTGGATATTGTTCTAGTTGTAATTGTATTACAAATCATACTTCATACAAACATTATAAAATTTGACCATTTAGTAAATCAAATTTATTTGCAAGACAAACCTTGGGCTTTTCAAAAGATAAAGACTAAGATTCAAAAGGCTTGTTGATTCAAGATTTCATGTAAGCTTTACCTTTCTTGTTGCAAGACATCTCAAGAAGTTGTTATATTTTGGCTATGTACCAAGTTTTTATGAAAAATCCAAAAAACTTATGATACATTTGAAGAACCTAAAATAACACCAAAGTTTTAATTATAAACCAATTTTTTTAAAATAGTAAATAATAAATAATAAATATATAGATAGATAGATAAAGGGCTACCCAAAAGGGGTGAGTGTATTAATAATATTTAGAAATATTATTTTTCAAAATGCAAATAATAATATTTGTAAGTTTTGCTTTGCCCTTAAGATTATTTGAAACTTGCAAGAAAAAATTCAAACTTGGATATGATGTTGGAGTAGATCATCCATCAAAAGAGTCAACATTTAATTGAATGGCATTTCAAAACACTGTACATTAAAAAAAAATTAAAATCTAAAAATCCAAGTTTGAATGGATGTTACACAATAAATATTATCTTTTTCATAAGGTAGTTTCATTTTGACAATGCTTACAATAATAGTTCATGTGTTTATGCTCAATACTAAACATGGTACTTGCAAACTAAAAAGAAAAATGAACTTGTTATTGTAAGTGTGTTTGCAAGGGTTGAATTATGATTCCAAGGATCCAATCTTGGAATCTATTGGCATCTAAGTTGGTGTCTTTAAAGGTCACCTAGTGATTTCAAAAGTAAAAGTGATCTTAAGGGGTGACATCTCCTCATAACACAATGTGATTGTAAGGTTCAAAAGAATGTATGGAAGTTATGTTAAGAGATTTGTCAAGTTATGATAAGGTCTTGAAAATGAGAGGATTTTTTTTTCTTTGTTTATTTATGTTACATAATTTACATCTTATGATGTCCATCATATTGCCCATGACAAGTTGGTGTCTTGGAATTTTTGAACTCATAAATCTTGGAAACTCTTGTAAGACCTTTTCAATGTTGATGTCAAGCTTTTGATTCAAGCGCAATTTGCTTTTCCAAGTCATGTTTTACATGTGTCATGGTCAAGTATTACATTCACACATAGTTGAAAACAATGTTGAAATCCAATTGAACTATAATTGTGAACATAATTGATACATTTGATAGTTGAATGTACTCCCATTCACAACAACAAATAGAATCAATGTTTGGCTTTTCATGTTTTAACATCAAACATTAAACTAATGTTGAAAGTTTTAAATGTGTTTACTTGAAAATATTTTCAATATATTATTGAAACATGTGGAACCATTTGAAATATATCTAATGATTGTAGAATATTCAATAACACTTTTTAAAGTAATGTAACATTGATATTTTGTTTGTTAAATCCCTTTTCCAAACACTACAAGGAATTTGCAAATATACGATTGAATTTATAACTCATTTTTTGTTGTAATTACCACATGCAACTTGCTACAGTGCCTAGTTGCCTTGGACAAGTCGCATAAAATTCTAATCGCAAAAGACAATATGTGGCACCAAGTTGCAAAGGCAGTTGCATAAAGATGCGACTTAGATGAACTTTTCATCCATCCAAACTAGCTTACGTGGCATTGTCATTTTGCGACCGATTTTATGACTCAAAAAAGTAGTCGAATTATTTATATATATAATATTTTAAAAATAAAATTATATATATATATATAATTTTTTAATTTCATTAAATTCAACATGTACTATGTTGACACATGTCATTACATAGGCTAGGTTTAAAAAACTAGTTTAGGTTGTTAGATATGCCACCTATTGTGCCTATATTTAAAGCCACTTAGTAAACATCTAGCCAAGCCACCCACTTATTGTGGAAAAAAAATAATGTGCATTTTATTTAAACTATTTGATTTTCAACATTACACAAAACATCATTTTTGAACTTTGATAGCTTATTACAATTTTGTCGAAGTGATAAGATTAAAGTTTAAACTTAAAGTTTTTTCAAGAATGTACACACAAAAAAAAAATCCTCTTAAAAATATAAACCAATTTGAAAAGAAAAATATTTGGATTTTTTAATTTAGTACAATTTCAAAGACCATTCCATGGAAAACATAAATTCAATCACATGATTTATAAATGGATAATATAATAACAAATACATAAATAAATTTCATATCTTAAACCTTCATTTGATTCTAAAAACTATATTATACAATTCTTCTTTTCATATATCATAATTTTACCAATAGAATTTAATTTAAATGTGTGATATATAATTTATTCACATATAATATTTATAAATGAATCATAAATAAATAATAATATAATATAATATAATATAATATAATATATTTTATTAACTAGATTTCTGGTATAAAAGATTAATTGAGATAATCAACTTTAATTTCTAAATATTGATTAATGCCATATAATTAATTGATTTTATGGAACTATAAAATTTATATGTTTACACATATAATATCTTAATTTTTACTTAAAATTATGATAAAATTTTAATGTAAAAATAAATTATATTTTTTCACATCTCAAACATCTATTTGATTTTTAAAAATATATTATACAATTTTGCTTATAATAGATCATAATTGTACCAATAAAATGTAATTTAAATGTATGATATGAAATGGGTCATAAATTATTCCTACTACCTAGCATATTCAATAAATAAATTATATTGCCTACCTAATATAATAATTAATTCAAGAACATTATCACATATCAATAATATGATAAAATACCTACTACTTAACCTTATTTCTACCATTAATTGCCATGGGTTCTTTGAAATTTTCATAAACCCACCAAGCCTTATTACACATTTAATGGTCAATTCATTGAAAAAAGTTAAAGGAAAACAATTAGACCATAGTTAAATCCAGCAATTTCATTGGCCAATTCATTTTTTTTTCACATTTGATTACATGTGCATTTGCAATTAAAATTTATAGTCACAAATCAAGTTGAAAACATGCCATGTGGTATCCAATGGCCCTTGAACCACCTTCCAAGTCACAAAAACAACTACATTTTCATCTATTTTGGGATGCCATTAAAAATCGATGATATAAGTTTATTTTTCATTTTTATTTTCATCCAAATTGACATTAGTTCCAAGTATAAGTTGCATATGCAATTGCAAACCACTTTGTAATCATTTATGCAACTACCAATCATTTTTACCAAGTGCCACGGAGGACAATTAGATCTAAAGTTGTAAAAATTGTTGATTTCAACAGAAGTCGCAAACACATGGGTTGGAATGGACAAGATTCCTTGTAGTGAAATGACTTGAAAAGCCTTGGAAATGACACAATGATCACATGACCTTTATAATATGTGTGTAATGACTTTTTTTTTTGGTCAATGGCATTTTTGGACATCTTAAAATCATGACATTCCTATAATTCATCACCCATTGTAACCCAATATCCCAATTTTTCACATCATTTTAATAATTTAACCCATTTATTTCTAAATATAGTGGTATTTTTTCCAATTCAACGATAATTAAATTATTTTTGGAAATTTTGAATTTTTAAGAAATTGCTTGTTTGAAGTATCAAAATTTAAGGAAATTATTGCCCTTAGATAGTTGTCCATGTGATGTGTGGGTCTAGACTCCAAGTTACTTGCATAGATAACATGTTCTTCTTCATTGTTTTTTTTGTCCTTTGCAAAACCTTTAAAGCTAGCCATAGTGCCATCTTTGCAAGTATTTTTCTTCATCTTTTGAATGTATTTATTCTCTACTTGCTTCTAGCTTGTTGTTCTCTCTTGATTTTTTTGTGTGTTGTATTTCATGTTACCTCCTATATTTTTAAGTAGAAGTAGGCCAAAAACCCCATAAGTTTTTTTTTTTTACCAAAATGGATTTTGGAAAAAATAAAATTAAACAGTTGAATGTTGAACCTAATAAAGAATTAAGGTTATATTTCATAAGTGGGCATGTGTGGATCCTTTTTATAATGGTTGCACCCAATCACAAAAAATCTTGAATTGCAAGTTCATAATCTTTGGTGTATCACATATCTAGATTAAAGTTGAAGTAATATATTCTATGAATGAAATCCATAGTTTTAAGAGGATATGGGACCCAACATCTTGGGGCAGGGGTATGATCATAAGGGCTCCAAAGGGGTGGGTCACAAGGGCCCTTGAAAAGGTGAAATAGTATTCACATCTTTCATGTAATTTTGGATCAATTTTTTAAAATTAAAGTTTTCAAATCATTTTTTCAATTTGACTAAGTTAGTTGTGTTCATCTTAGTGTGATTTTGGTCTAGATATTAAACAAAGAATATTAAAATGAAATATTTCTAAAATAATAAATATATAATTGATGTGATATTTTTAATTGATTTATGGAATTTCCAACTAATTTTAACTCAATTTTTTCTATTGTTAATGCTAGAAAATCTCCTTAGATTAGTTAGTCATGTGGGTTGCTTAGTAAGTAGAAAATTACTAGTGGTAAATTACTTATTGTCTTTTAGTTTATTTTGAGGAGAAGCCATTAGGTTAGTTATCAAATCGAAATGGGTGATTGGTAGTTATTTACCAATCAATTAAAAGGGATTTGTATAAGGATTAGGATAAGGGGGCATACTTTTTTAAGTGGAATATGAACCTTGTGTGGTTTTTTGGAAGAAGGGGATTAATAGATGAATTCCTATCATTCTTGTGTGTAGAATTCTTAAATGGATGGGAGAAAGAGATCTTGTATGAAGAAAGATAGAGTAACGCAAAAAAAAATGTGAAGGTTGGGAAACTTGTGTATTATTATATTTTATTTAATTTTTGCCTTACTTTCTCTTTAGAATGATAGTTATTATAGTTTGATGTAAAATATTGTAGTTCTCACATTAGTTTATTCTATTGTTTTGTGTTACATCTAGAACTTGTTCTTTGGAATATTATAGTTTGCTTGAAGGTAGTTGCTACAAGATGATAGAAGCAATCTACATGTCGTTTGGTGAAAAGTAATAGCTCAACAAAGGTAGGGCAACAAGGTTTGGAAAGTATTGGTCCACTGGACCAATAATTTTCAAAGGTATAAAGACTTTGGTTGGAAGGTAGCTACTTTCCTACCCTCTCCATGTATAGCTAGAAATTCCAACTTGTTTTTGCTTTTACTATGCCTTCTTGAGTTTGTGTTGGAAGTCAATGATGCTTTCAAAATGGCAATTCTTGAAGAGTGCCCTCTCCCTTGTGATTTTTGAGAGTTTTATTTCTAGCATCCCTTATACAAGTTTTATTTCTTGGGTAAGATGAGTCCAAAGTCTTACATACACATTTGATCAAAACTTTTACATGTCACCTATTTGATTTTTCTTGGCCACATCCATCCTAGTTGGTATTTAGTCTAGATGTAAGTCCAATCTCAAAATAGATTCTAGATAGAGATGGATTGTAATGAGTTTAATTAGATGTAAAATTTAAAGGCTAGGTCAATCTCAGTCAAATCTTGGTGCATTTCCATATTGATTCCAGGTGGATTATGATTTAACCAAGTTGACCCCAACTAGAGTTCTAATTATCCAAAGATTTTGTCGCAATTTTGTCCAATTTTGATTGAAGTTTTGATACGATATATTTGATTTGTTTTAGCTAGATCCATCCTGGTTACATTTTGAAAGAGTTAGACCTATTAGGCTTGCACAAAGAACAATTTGAAACACTTTAATATTTCAATTCAACCATATACACATTTTTCATGTAATTTCATCCATAGCCTTCCTTGCAAATTTGATTTTCTCAAACCATTGCAATCATGAATGGTTACATCAACATTGAAAGTTTAGACCTTATCATGCCATATTTTGGATTATCATATCACTCAAACACACAATAATAACACATCAAAGGAAAGTTTCCAAAAAAATTGTTAGTAAAGAAAAGTTTGCCAACAATTAAAACATATGAAATGTCAAATGCATATAACCTAAAATTAATATGAAAATCATTAAATAAATGTTCAAATTACATTATACACAAAATTCACATAAACAAAGGATTAAAAAAAACATGTTGGAATGTGTTAATAAATATGTAGATTATGTATATGAAACATGTGTTATTATGTAAACACACAAATTATTTGCACCAAAAACTTTGAAGGGAAGATTATATGTGCATGTACATAGTGACTAGATTTGTATTCATGATTTTTTAAAGAGATTATATATATATATATATATATCCACACACATTGTCCAATACACACAAATAAACACACATACCAACATATAATTAACATGTAACTCTTAGTTTTAGTGACTATAAATGATCAACTAATTTTCTTGGTCACATGTATATGGGTGGCATTTTGTTGTATTGTGCAATTAATGATTAAATTAACCCATTTTTAATAGTCATAAATTTATTAATGTAATGGAATATTTTTTCATAGGGATTTTTTGGTTCTACAAACTCCTAAAATAATGGACATTATGATTTTTTCTAAAAAATTGCTTACAAAAATCATGTAGTAAATTGCACATTCTTTTGTCCTTTTCCACATGCCAATCTAAGATTGAGTCACAATACATGTCATGTTTTTGGTCTTATCTAATAGGGATGGCCTATTTAGAATTAAAGGGTTGGTGTTATATACCTTTGTTCTGGCCCAAATAATAATTGTTAATATTTAGATTTGGTAGACGAAAGCACTAAAGTTCAATGGGACTTATTCATAGTTGGGTTCACAAAACGACTATCTTATCAACACAAAAAGACTAAATATAACCCCAATTTTGGGTTTATAAAATTTATTGCATTACAATTAAATAATGTATTGTTGTATGCCTACAAATAATGTCACATAAAAATAAATAAATAATTTAGAAATAGATTGGATATCATATAAAAGTCCTTCGGAGTGTTTGAAAATAATTATATGTTGGTTTTGTTAATTGCAGGTTTTTTTTCAAGGAATGAAAAGGATGCATTAAACAATGTAGTTGATTTCAATTTTTTAAAGGGATATATAATGCTTACATCTATGTTTAGCATAATGTTCATTAAATGCATTTGATTAAATGATAAAACATATGAAGATTTTGAAATCTACACAATTTTGCAAACATGGATGTAGGGGAAATGACTTGGAAATGAATAATTTTTTGAACCATTTCATTGATTTTTCATATTCATTGTGCTTGAAATTTATTGCCTTATGTAGAATTGTTGTTTTGGTAAGATAAGTGGTTTAGTGATCATCCACAAGAGAGCTTAGCAAGATTTTTTACATGTCAAAAAGGAAAGTAAAAAAGTTTAGGAATTGTGCTACATTTTTGCAACATGTTGTAACTTATTGCCTAAATTTGGTGATGCCAAAGTTTCACCCTTCATAATGTGATGACTTTGGGTCTTTTTTTTTCCAAAAAAATCCTTTGTATTTGTTTCACTTGTTTTTTTCCCAACATGATGCTGTCCATCAAAATGCCCATGGTTTAGTCAAATCAACCATACACTAATACATAGTGAGTCTAAATCCACTAATGGATTCACTAGGTTTTGTAGTGAATTAAGCAAATTTTTATCTTAGTGAATTTTTAACAAATTCGTCAATTGTTGAGTGATTGACGATGGGTTGATATGGAGAAATCAACTCATTAGTACATTCACTAACATATAAACAATTATGAAAATTTGAATATTTGAATATTTTAATTCAGATTATTTAATATTAATGATTTAATCCAGATTATTGAATATTAATTATTTAATTCAGATTATTAAAATTTAATTATTTAATGCAAATTATTGAATATTAATTATTAAAGTCAGATTATTTAGTATTAATTATTTAATCCAGATTATTCAATATTAATGATTAATCCAAACGATCTAATATTAATTATTTAGTCCAAATTATTTAATATATTATTTCATACCAAGTCATTTATTTCGATTTTTATTGGATCATTTAATGCAAAATCATTTTATTATTTGGTTTTTCCTTTTAATTTTAAGTTCAAGGAAAAACGAAACCTAGTTACCTACCTAAGTACAAAAATTAATAACTATTTGCTTGTGTAGGTAGGCAAATAGGTAAAAAATGAAACATGTAGATGGAATGAATAGCCAAAAAAATATTTCATTTATTTTGGAATTTCCATATATGGTCAAGTAATTTTTCATTATTCCCAAATTGGAATATGCATTTCAATGTGACATGTGTAAGCAAGATATTTTGTTTATATAGTTTGTGATATGAGATTCAAAGACAAAACATATGGGTTAAACCTTTTACTTGCATGTGAGTTTTAAATTGAGATGCAATTAAACCTTTTTCAAAAGCCAACTTTAATTAGTAATATCTTTTTCATATTATGTCCAAATGATATGATTTAAATTTCATTTAAAAAGGTTTTTCAAAATCTACACAAATTTTTTTTTGAAATGATTTAAAAAATTGAATTGAAGAAAATTGCATATAAATCTTGCATTTCAATACATTTCAACAATGATTTCTTGAAGACATTTTCTTTGTTTAACTATCATTATCTTTCTTATACTTTGTCCAAATGAAAGAAATTTTTAAAATATAATACATTAAAATAAAGTATATAAGATACATATACATTAAATTTTATATTATAATATAAGATAAATTATATTAGTATAAAATATAAATTAAATTGAAAATAATTTTTTTAAAATGAAATTTTTATTACAAATCGTAAATAAATTTATTATTATATTCATTTGAATCACAAATATTTGTATTAATAAAATATATAACAAATGAATATTTTCATATATTATATATATAAGATCTTATATGATAAAAACATTGGATCAAAAAAGTTTCATTTCCATGGATGAATATTATGTTATCCATTTTTATCAAGTGAAGCCCACAATAAAATATTATTTAGTAAAACCTTTATATGTAATATGTACATAATTTTATATGTTATGTATATAGTATCTTATAAGCATATGATATATTAGATATATATATGTGGAAAATGTAAATTTAATATTTATGATTTTTAAACGAAATATTTTATTTTATTAAATATAAACATTTTAATGGTTAAATTTTTTAAAATAGTACTTAAATTATATAATTATTAATAATATGCTAATTGATATATTTTTTTGAAATATTCATATTATTCCGATTTATTAATATTAATGATTAATAAAATCTAAAATGAAATACATAAAGTTTTCCTTATTTATTTATTTATTTGAAATTTTATTATGGTTCATTTGGTTTCAAAATAATGGAATATGTTGATTAATTATAAATTAATCTATATATTGTATTACGTTATGTTAGTGAAATACATTATTTATAATATATATATACTAAACATATACTAGCACATATGATTAATACTAGATTTTCATTTTTTTTTCTTAATGTCTTTACATTGGAATAAATGAAGGCCGAAAATAATATATGGCAATTAAATTCAAAATTTTATTTAAAATAAATGAGTAAATAAATTTTAAGTTGGTTTAAATCACCCTTTAATTTGTCATATTGTAGGTAATTGATGTAATAAAAGGTAATGAAAAATTATTTTATTCATTATAAATTAATTATATTAAATAATGATTAATATAAATTTTATATAACATGGAAATTATCATATTAATAGTACAAAAAATAACATTAGTAAATTATTTTGATTACAAATGAATGTGAAGTTGAAGTTTCATTAAAGGTGAAATGAAATTAGGGCATGGTAAATTAGGTTCACTATTACAACCCCATAGTGATTTAGGTTAATAGATTTGGACTCATTGTGTACTAGTGATACTACATGGCCATGCTTGGTCAAATTGGCCATATTAATTGGATTAATTAATTTAGTATTTGTTATGCCTATTAGGCTACCTACCTACCTATGTCCTTTGTACTTATTTACTTAAATATGTCCTACCTACCTACCTATTATCTACCTAAATACTTACCTATATTTTATATAAGGAGGTATGTGCATCTAAAAACATAGTTAGGTAGGCATGTGTACTTACCTATCTACTTAATTATGTACCTAGTTACCTCCTTATTAAAAAAATTGAAATTAAAATTTTGTTACACGCATTGACAAAAAAATTCATTGAAGTTCAAAGAAATATATTAAATGAATATGATATCATATTGTGCTACCAAATGGTCTGGTGGTTTGATGGCTAAGACATTGGTGTGGAACTAAAGAAACCAAGGTTCTATCCCTTTTACCAACATATATTCTGTGAAGTATATATATTCATATATATACCTTGTAAATGTGTATAAATGTATAATATTTAGGTGGGTTGTGGATAGGTAAGTAGGTGGCCATGGTGGTGCATGGGTAGGTATTTATTATTTATTTATTTATTACATTTTTATATTTTAAAATTGAGCTATTTTTTAATTATTTTTTTTGGCTGCCCAATTTTTTCTTTGATTTGAATAGTCAAATTAATCAAATGTTAAAATCATTAGTTTTTGGTCTAGTTTTCTAGTAAAATCAACCATGATTTCTTATAGTGTAATACGATATGTTGTAGTGTAAATCTTGTTTTGGAACACTATGAAATTAGTATTGTGTCCTTTTCAAATATGGCTTCTAGATGTATATGCAATGTTATTATTTTGGTAAATTCAATCCAAATTTTCAACTAAAAGTGGTTCAAATTTCCTAGTATGGAACTTTGCGTGCTCATTTTAGGCTATAACTTTCATAGCACCCATTTACTAGTGTAAAACTTTGTTATTGATTATATTCGAAAGACATTTGTGTCTAAAGTATATAAGCCTACTTCATCATTATGTATTTTATTATTTGATTGCACCCTTCAAGTTTTGAATAACCAACTAAATATATTTTTAGGTGAATAAATATTGAATAAATGTAAACACATTATAATTTATGCCATGTTTAAATTTGATGTTTGTTAAATCTAAATACTTATTTTATTTACAAAGAACTTTACCCAATTGTTGAATATGGTTAAATGATTTATTCATGGTACCACATTTGGTGGTAACAAAAGGTGAATATTTGCATTTTCATTCGAACCATGTCATATTTTCATATTATGATAGGTTCATTCCATTTAATTTGATTTGTATGATGTTGAATCCAAATGTACAACATGTAATATTGGAGGCATAAGAAAAAACATAACTTGAAGTTCCTTATCATCATATGAAATACTCAAGCCTATCATCGGGCTTATTAACCAATTAGTGGAAGATACAACAATTTGAAGAATGTTTTACCAAAATATAGGGTAGTTGCATTCTCATTTCATCTTGCATACTCATGCAACTTCTGAGCATGATTTTTATTTTATATTGTACATTGCCTTGTTTCTTGTGAATTTGAATCACATTCTTCATTCAAGCATAAATCACAAGAATATCTCCAAGTTCAAAATGTTGTCTCTTCGTGTCAATCAACTTCCATTCGGTGCGATAAAAATGCTTTAATGATAATTAATGGACCTTTTCCATTGCTTTGTCATTGTGCTATGAAACCAACACCATACAACTCAATTGCACATTACCATCCTAGTCCACCTATGAATACAAACCTACCTTAAATGATGGACAACTAAATTAAATATGTGATTCATTTTCCTCATTTGACCTTCTAGCAATACAAATTGTGATGCTCAAACTTTAATGACTTTTCATTCATCATCCAATTTGAATCACATTTGCATGAACATTTTAAACACCATTCTAGTTTGAAAGTGGATATTATAACATGTATACATCTATTCAAATTTCAATGACACAACTTTATGAAACCTTATATCAAAACACTAAGACCTTAACATAATTACACGTTGTGTTTAATGCAATCACAACATACAATTCACATCAGCCTTATGGGAATCCTACCTAAATACCCATGGTGGTAAATTTAAAAAGTCCCAAAATATTGCACTATTATGTTAGTTTGCACACTAGAAATATTGAGATTTATTTTAATTCTTTAACATAGCTTGCATACAATATGTTTATCAATTGTGTCATGCTAGGCATTCTACTTATACAAATCTACACCAAGCATCCTTACATTCCAAAATCAATGCACAAATCATGATAAAATAGTTTAAATTTTTTAAAATTATAAACCTTATCAAAAATCATTCTTCTTCATATTGATATGTGCCAATAGAAAACCTCACAAATAAAAAAATGACAATGGAACCAAAATCAATGTTGTGCGACAACCATCAATTACAAAACCTCAAAACAAGATAATTATTACGAGTTTGAACTTTTTCACATCAATCTTGTTTGCAACAAACTCAAATGAAAAAAACTCTAAAACATGATTATTTCAACAATATAAATAGAGCTTATAGATTTACAATTTTCCAACTTGACACATGACCTTTTTGTTTCCTCTTTTTTTTTGTCATTATGTCTTTCTATCCACACACCATTCATAAAACCTCCAAGCTATGATTCTTGCCCAATTCACCTCAATTGTTGCCACCAACATGTCTTCCATGTCTAGCATTAACACACAAAAAGCAAAGCTTTAGAACTTCCCCCAAAATCATTGTTCAACAATTAGTTATACTGTGCATCAAACTCATTATCACCAAGCAAATAATGGAGCTTGTTACTTTTTGAAAGAAAAGACCATCTTCTTGTAATTGACACTCAAATCCAATCAAGGAACTTCTCTATGACATAAAGGTCTTAGAGAAGTTTCCTAAGTGTATTTGGAAGGCACCTTATGTCCATGAATTTATCCCTCTTAGAAAAAGAGGAGGGATCTTAGACCTACTTTTTAAGAGTGAGGGAATTTCCAATAATTCTCAAAATTCCCTCTCACTCTTAGTGAGTAGGTATAAGATCCCTCTCCCTCTTATGCCTCATGATATTAAAGTATAGGGAGGAGACATTGTTGTCCAAGGGTGGAACTTGAGGTCTAGGGCAAAAGGCACTCATAACAATGCCTCCCCTTTTGAAAAAAAAAAGGGAGTGTGGGGCTGTTACTTGGCTATCAACTCATCCTCAGCTCCTTATTTTGCGAATGTTCCCACTACCCAAAATAAGCCATGACATCTTCTCCAAGGAAAAGAATTGGTGTGTGTATAAAACTAGGTGGATACTGAGACTTTATTTCATGTGTACTTTTGGATCCGCACTTTTGATCAGGTCCCCAATTTTGGTGAAACTGGGTTTCAGTAGCCCATGGATATTACAACCCTGAAATTCAAACAATCACCTTTTCTGTTACTTACATGGAGTTTTCCTTGCGCCGAATAGAGTCCAGTTAGAGCTGCAGTTTCTGATTCTCATGAGCTCAGAAGATTTCTGATTCCAGGAATGTTAAGCAACAGTCTCTCTTCTCAGTTTGCTGCTTCTTGCACATTGCAATGGATTGGAAGATGGTGCAGTGCTGAGAGTCACAAGTGGTGGTGAGTTTGTCTTGGCTTCAATTCAAGGATAAACTTCTACTACTACCATGTGAGTAGCTGACCTACAATTCCTGTTTGAACTTGGTTGCAGAGACTTTGTTATGGGATCCACATGGTTTGGGTCCAGCTGGAAATGCACTAAGGACTTGTCCACACAGTTCAAAATCCTCAGCTACTATCTCTGAATCATCACACCAATACTCAATCATTCCTGCATTAAGTGGGATGCATATAGTAGATTAGTACCTACTGGATCTGGAAGTTGCATTTTCCTCCGTCAGCAGCAAAAGCAACCCTTCATTAGCAAAAGCAAGTGCAGAAGAGATCTGCACCAAATACTTTAAAAAGATTTTCTTTCTAATGGTTGATTGTTTGTGCCACTGAGCATCATATCTCAAGCATATCACATATCGAAAGCAATTGAGGCTAATGTCATTAGATATCATATAAGTTCAGTTAACATGAAGATGACCCTCTTTACATGGATCTTTCAGCTACAATGGTCATAACTCGAAACAGGAGAGAATGAAGGCCAGATGCAATTTCCAGAATAATCTTCTTGTAAACTGCAACTTCCTTAACCTTCCCCCATATGTCCCATATGTCACCAATGAGTGTTTTGATTTACCATAGGGTCTTCACATCAGGTACACCCTCAGCATTTGAGTACTGCACAGAATGGGACTGGGCATGCTCTAAAAAAGAGAGTTGAGTTGAGGGACCATTGAGAAGTTAGATTGTTTGCATCAAAAGTCATCCCTGCAAGAAGAAAGATCAACCTCAACGTGATGAATCTGATTGGCATTCTTCATTAGGACTGCTCTCCTGACCATCTTTGATGGCACTGTGGTTCTTCATCCTCTACATCATGTACCACAAACTTGATATGCAGCACATTCCCAACCTCATACATATGCCAAAACAATCCATTTTGTTCTGAACAGAGTTCAATCATTTGACTAAATTCTTCATCAACTATTGCAGATATATGCACCTCAGTGTTCACCACAATGGAGGTGTGCCCCAACCTTGTCTTCATGCTCTTTCTGATCTCTGTATTTCGAGTCCTGCATTGAGATCCTGCTTGCCAATAATAGCAGATGTGTTTGATAGCACCACATAGTGCCTGGCATTTCCAGGATCCCATTCAGGAATATGATTGACTTCTCCTATGTTCACATTACCATAAACTCTGCAAGCACCCAGCAAGGCCATCAATGCAGTTCAGCATCTGGTTCACAGCACATTGTTGCACACAATAGAATGTCCTGCTGTGGACAAAAAGCCATGATGACCAAGGAGATTACTATGCAGGAAAAATGCTTCAATGTTGCACAAATATTGTAAATCTGTGAATTCAGATTAATGAAGGCTTTCCTGCACTAGATTCCTATGGCTACAACTGGACAGAAGAGCACCAGAAGTGACCACATTCATCTTAAAACCTTTGTTGGGACATCTGTTTAAAATGATCAAAAGAATCCTTAGCATGTACATGGCATGTCCTCCAACCATTGCATTCCAATAAGCCACTTCATGTATGGGCATCCTGCTGAACACTCTCCTTGAATCCTCAACAATCCTGTCTTCTTCCCCCTACCTATTTCACACATCTCGTAATTATGGCATTCCAAGCAACCATGTTTCACCTTTCTTATTGAATGCACTCCAAGCATCTCATATCCTCCCACATTTTGCTTACATGTGAATCAGGGTGCTACCCACATATAAATCCAACTCACAGCCACTCTGTATGATCTGTAAATGGATGCAGTCTGCCCTCTTCAAGTGCTTGTAAAACAACACATGCATTGAGCACTTTGAAGAAAGTGAACTCATCTGGGAACATGCCCTCTTGTTGAAAAAGTTCCATTGTCTTCTCATATTGGTCAGCCTTAGCATACCTTGCGAGCTTGCATTCGCTTGAAAATT
>Ga0209611_10003253_pt1 | contig 28293 bp, 18 predicted proteins | sample S1TSphgellanicum_3_FD_187693 | JGI IMG/M metagenome (GOLD analysis project Ga0209611, IMG submission 187693) | Host-associated microbial communities from peat moss isolated from Minnesota, USA - S1T2_Fc - Sphagnum magellanicum MG (SPAdes) (version 2) | ecosystem: Host-associated > Plants > Peat...
ACATGACTGGATTCTGTAAAGGGTATATAAGAAGCAGGCAGCAGGATGTGCATGATCATCAGTTCCCCTAATTTCTTTTGTACATACTTTTTCATCTACACTTTTGATCTCATCCCCAATTTCTGCAAAACTTGGATACTCATCCCCAGTTCCAGGGACTTTTCACATAACTTGAATGATGTGGATTGTTAGGGCCAGAGTGAAACCAGCACTTATTTGTTGACATGGTTGTAAAACAAAAATGGATTTTTGCCTACTCCCCAAAATATACCCTAGTAACACATTAAAGCCCTCACAATATTAATTATTTTTAGGGCTGCAAGAAAATATTAATTGTCTGGACCCCTCTGCAGGAAAAAAGGACTATTAGTGAAAAATAAATTTTTAAAAAAAATCTCTGCCATGCAGGAAAGTTTCTAGTTGGAGCTATTCCCATGGATTATATTTCTGAGTTTTTCATTCATTATTTTTCCTTCAAAGAAAAGCAAGCTGCGGAATCAGAAATGAACTAGTGTAGTGTTGTGCAAGAGCTAAAATTTAGTCTTCACTACTGCAGGAAAATCATGCAAGAAAATCTAATTAATTGCATTTTTCAGGTTGAACCCAAGTTAAACCATTTTCCTCTTGTAAACTCTTTCCTACTAGTGGAAATGGGAAAGTGTCAATTGAAGATTCTAAAACCAAACTAACCTTTTTCCTTCGATAAGCTCGAGCTAGAAGTGGAAATGGAAGAGGTTGTTGCTTTGTTGGCTTCCCTACATGAAATAACAATTGACTTGCTCAATTGTAGTCTAATCCATCAAGCTTGTTGCACACATAGAATTGAAATTTAATATTAAAAAAAGATGCATCAAGATATTATCTACCTATTAAATGAATTTCATTATCTTCTTTTGAGATTTTTTCCTAGAAAATTTGAGAGGCATTTGTTTTTGGTTTGATTCATTTGAATGTTAACATGCATATTAGGCTATCTAAGGTATGAAGACACAACATTTTGAATATAATTTTTTTCCCTATTCTTCTATAATAAGCCAGATCTAATTAGTGATTTTTTGTGATAAAGTTTTGTCATTAAGCAAAAAATATCTTTAAAAGAATATTCAGTCAAAAATTCCCTATTTTTTTATAAAATTGCCAAAAAGTGAAAAAAAATTGCCCAAAATTCCCATAGTACCAATGGCTTTTTTTCAAGTTCCTCAAGTAGGTTCGCTGGCAAGGATCCCCAACACTAATTAGCATTAAATGGTGACCATGGTAGGTGAATTGTAGCATTTTTACAAAAGTGCTGCTACAATTGGTGACCTGAAAGTGCCTAGATCTAGATGTGGCTAATTTAATTATTTTTATTTCAAAAAATGGCAAGAAAAATCCCCAAAAATTCACAATATTTTCATATTTTTTCACCACTTTCTGAAAATACCAAGTTGCAAAAAATTGCCACAAAACAAAAACACTGAACGATACATGTCCAAATATTTTTAAATTCATGATTTGTGTTGACAACTTTTATCAAGGATCATAGTTTTGTGCATACTATCATCTTTAGGAGCATAAGCATCTTCATTCTGCTTGTCCAATTTTGTTGTCATAATTTGCACAAATTCAGGGTATTCTACCTGCACACATCAAGCCCCATTTGCATGAACATTTGTCAATTTGTTTTCCTTTTTTCTCTCACAGAATATTTACACACATGAAAAACACAATAACAAAGAAGAGGATGAGTTGGGGCCTAACAGATGCTACTACTTACTTCACCTGAACCATCAGCATCCACTTCAGCCAACATTGCTTCCACCTCTGACTTCTTCACATGCATGCCCAGCACATTGAAGGCTGTCAACATCTCAGATGCATCTATTGCCCCTGCAAGCAACTCAAGGAAGAAGACATGAGTAAAGAGGTGTAAGCAATTGAACATTTTTTTTCCTCTGTCTTCTTCATGGGAAAAGAGAAAGCTTTTGTGTTCTCTTTGTGCTTCATGTTTCCTGTATTTAATTGCAAATGAGGTACATACTACCTACATAAACAAAATGATGAGCATTATAAGCTTGTGTAGAGATATCAGAAAATAAATAAATAAATAAATTGTTCAATTATTCGGAAGTACCCACCAGAGCCATCAGCATCAATGAGTTCAAAGCACTCTTTCAATTCTTGCCGTTGTTTCACAGTCAATTCCGGCCTCACAAATTTTCCATGAGCTCGTAACCATACAGCTATTGAGAGCTTTTGCAACACTGCCTGCAATCCATAGATCACTCTCCAACTTTCATTCATTTGCAATGAAGCAGAACAAAGGTGTCCCCTAGACTAATCTTCATAACACCATCGATAACCCAGCTATGTCAATTCTGCAAAAACCTTAGTCCACCATTCTTCGTTTATGACATCCTGATTCCTACTGAGTCAATTTACACAGGGTAATGTTTTATTTAATAAGTCTGTACTTTTTTTGGGTTCATCTAAATAAATTTCAGCATGCACTCAGAGTTGGCAGGCAAATCTCTAATCACATATAAAAGCCATACAAACCACATTACACATTTTGGTCCATAAGAAACCACATGCAGAATGCAATGGAAGGAGTGAGGCATCAAGTAGAAGGTAGAAGACATGGGTACATGGGCATCCCTAATGGGCTCCATTCATAATAATGTACTCCGGTTGTGAGCAATAATAATAATGCCTAATTTGACATTCCCATTGCCTGTCTTCCTCTTCAGATTCATAAATATGAGCTCCTTCAGAACAATGTTTTATACTCAAATCCTTTGGGTGAAAGCTGATGAATTGCCTACTTTTTATTCCAATTATCAAATTTGAAAGCTATCAGTTCCTTCAGCAAATTAAACCATGTTCATTTCTCTATGGAGGGAATTTAAACAGTGCACAGAATCCAAAGCCACTCTTCATCCTAAATTGGTTATGAAAATTTGTTGACCGAGAATCTCTCATTTAATCCAATTTCTTTATAGAGATTGAAAGCTCTTTGTAGAATATGCAAAAAAAAACACACACACAACAATTTGTCAATCATATATGAAAATCAACCCAATCTAAATATGTGTGCCAATGAATTGGGGCTCTAAAAATTTAATACTAAGGACCATTGTTTCTCTCAAAAGCTCACACAAAATTTGTCATTCTTGGACCTAGCCAAAGCTTTAAAACCTAATTTTTGTGAAACATTTGTGTCTTTCAATAATCTGTCTTGAGAATCCATTAGGCTATGCCAGTTTCAGGCCTTGATTCAGGACTACATCTTCCACTAAATTCCATGACAGGTGCAGGAAACAATACCACTTCCGAGCAAGGTACTTAGGTTCAACTTCTGGGCAAGATACTTCAGGCTGCCAAGGATATCAAACAGGTGGCTTCAACTTCCCCAACCAAAACAGTGCTGATGTGAAAAAGAGGCCAGCTCTTGACCTAGATTTCAGAATGTTTGAATGAAGTTGTTTGCTTTCATGAAGATCTGCTTGATATGTTCTAGTGTATTTAGAGCAAAGCTTCCTTTTTGCACCTGTGACAAGCAATTTGAAAGCCAAAAGAAAAAGCCAAAAAGATAATTGCATGGCAAAAGAAATTCGATGGAATTCAATGGCAAAAAAAGTCTGTCACATGGAAAAAGAATATGGAATGCTTTCAATTTTAAGCATTGCAAAGCATATCAAAAGCATTCAATTTTATGACATGGTGAAATTGGCTATCATGAATAGGAAGATTTACCCAAATTTGGCTATAGAGCAGACATGAAAGTTTTTCAAAAAATTAAGAATCCTTCTATGTTTTGTTTACCTGCTTGAACATGTTGTAAGAGTCTGATGATTTGAAATTTGTTTTTGAAATCTGGCGAATTTCACATGAAAAAATGAAAAAAATCGCCCAGAAAAAACAGTAATGCTTTGGTGTTCACATTTTTGTTTGAAAGATGAGAATTTTGTCAACGTGTGATGTGAAATGCATGTGTCAAAATTGCCTACCACACTGAAATGCAAAACGAAAACTAAGTTGTCACCAAAAAAGTAAGTAAGCTTGTCAAAATATACCATTGATATCAAGGAACCTTGTCAACAAGCATAATATTTCTCAAGACAACTTCCATTGTGTAAAAAATCTTTCATGACATAAGGTGTCCTCCTATTTTTTTTTTAAATTGACATTTTGATTACATCCGATGATCTTTACACAACATAAGGGCAGCTTCTTCATGCATTCATGGTTTTTCGGCCCCTTGCAACCTCAGGCTCCCTGCCCTCATCCATGGGGCCTTAAAAACCAGGAAAGCTTCAAATACTACCACTACGTTATACTAAGTCTATGGACACAATGACACCAGATGGGTTGGGTCTTTATAATCCACTGAAAGTAGCTTCCACAAATATAAGAATCTGAGAGGAGAAACATTGGAGAATTTGAGAGAAGTTGTTAGAGAGAAAATGTGGAAAAGACCTGGCCATTATTTTCTAATGTTAATGAAGGCCCTGTTATTGGGTGTACTTGTTCCTCCACAAATGGGATGAACATTTTGTTATTGAAAAGTTCCCCTGTTTTGTGAAGGAAAACATTTTTTATTTTTTGGAAACTTTTCCCTATTTTTAAAGAAATTAACCTTCTATTAACAAAAATAAACACTACATATGTGTTTTCCAATCAGATGCTATACAGCCCAAAGCGGCAAGTATTTATAGCAGTTTCTACATTCTAAAGATAAGGTCAAAAAATTATTTACAATATTAACATACATAACATGGCGAGCCAAGATCATTGAAAGGTGCTTTAATGACTACAATTGTAGAGGGTAAAACTTCAACACCTTCTATTGCACTTTGCATGTCTCTCCCGACAATTCTTGTTGCATTCAAATTATTTGATAAAAGTAGCTTCAACTATGCTAACTAATGTGCTTGAGGATTTTTGCATGCCTCGCCCAACAATTCCCTCATCTTGTTGCAGTCAATTTATTTGATAATAGTAGCTTCAACTATGCTAACTAATGTGCTTGAGGATTTCTTATTGACTTTAGAAATCAATAGTCGTGTTGATGAGTGAATTTCATTAATGAGTGATTCATGATCCTGCAATCCTTTCCAAGAAAATTCATTTTGAAATATTTTTTGAACTAACACTCTAACACACAATGGGAGTGTTATGTGTGTTTGGGCAATTTGTCTTTTGTTTTGAAAACTTACAAAATGAATAGGATTGTTGTTTGACAATGAACTCCTTTAGTCATTTTGGCAACTAGCAATTCCAAACCCACATTTTCTTCTTCTAGCGAGCTTAAGTTTTGAGGTTTAAGTCAATGCTTTTTGAGAGTTTGACTTTGAACATGACCTAGCATTGATTCATCACAACAAGGCTCCAATTTCAAGTTTTGCGGTGTGTGGTCCTCCTCTTCTTGCAAGTCATGCTCATGTGACCATATTGCTAGCACTCTTGGACCATGTAGTAACGAATCACTTGTGGCCTTACCAACCTCAATTTCCTTTGTTATGAAGGTTACATAAAATAAATAGAACTTGGCAAGACTTGATAAAAACAATAGTCAAACAACAAGCATGTTTTTCTCTTAATTCTTTAAATAGTAACTAGCTAGTCTACTTTTAAAAGTTATGTTAGTTCTAGATTAAAATTGATTTACATGGACTCATTGTTCATGCATTTGTTAATTACTTGACATGGATCGACCATCCACCATTTGGTCACCATCGTTTAATCATTTTTAGGATAATATTTACATTTGTTGATTTTTTGTTTTTTGCTATAATTTTGTCATCTTTATTTTTGGAATTAAAAAGGTCTAAAGTTTCAACATGGTACTAAAGTGTCATTGTTGAAGGAGTAGATCTTGTTGGTTGTAATGAAATTTGTTACGTATGTCCATGCATTTCATAATTCTAAATATTACTTAATTTATGAGTCTTGTATTTTAGCTTTGTTACTTTATTCAAGTAGATATTCAATCATGTTTAAATCAAGAAGTTTTATGTTGGGACAAGCAAGAAAGCTTGAGGGTTCTTCAAACTACTATGTTTGGGAAATCAAGCATGTTGTGATTTTGAAGAAAGAAAACTTATGGGATGTAGTTACAAAACTAGTCCTTGCAATTAGACTTTCTAAAGGTAAAAAGAAAACCTTTTTGATGATCTTAACATTAGCTATGAAAAATAACTTGTTGAAGTATATGCGAGCCAAAAACCATTTGAAGTATGGAAAATTCTTTGAAAAATGCTTGACATAAAAAATGAAGCAAAAACCATATTCTTGCACAATAGACTATACACAATGAAAATGGAGGAAGGAAATTCCATGGAAGACTTTATTGATAGTGTCAAAAATGTCATAATGATATTGAACAACATAGGAGAAGAGGTCAAAGACAAAACTTTGGTGGGTATTAACCTTCATGTGCTCCCTACAAGTTACAAAAATTTCAAGTAATTTGTCATTGGAAGAAAACATATCCCTTTATTTGACCAATTATTGAAGTTGTGCATGAAAACAACGAAAGTAAACAACCTTTGGAAGAAATATTAACCAAACATTTATTTTTCGAACTCGATGATTTTGAAAAAGATCATCATTTGTAGAAAGATTATCTCAAACTCAAAGGACCAATTACTTTCATGTACATTCTTCATATTCACGCACTCCTACTTCAAATATTATATTCATCATGGGGCAATTGACCATGCAAGATGATTTTTGTCATAATTGTGATCAAATGGACCATTGTGCTTAGGTGAAAGCACGTTAAAGGTGAGCCACTTTTCATCAAAAAAGGTGATGTATAACAAGTATTATAATGCGCAATAAGCTAAAATCTTGATGGTATTATTTGGTTATCCTAAACACAAGCAAAAAAATTTAAAATTCTCAAAAAAATTGGATAATGTTTATAATGATCTCAAATATTAAACTTAAATTTTTTCATATAAATTTGATGTTGGAATTGTTATGTGTTTCAAGTTGGAATTATTAATTACTTAAAAATAAATATTCATTGGGAGTAACAAAAAAAAATATCCAATTTTTTATCCAATTTTTTGGCAAGTTTTTTGTTTATATTTTTCCTTGAATTTACACTATTTTTCCATTTTTTTCCCAACAAAAATTACCAAGTTAAGGAAATTCAAAACTAAAAAAACATGTTGGTTGGAAGGAAGGAGGGTTAATCTAGTTATTTAAACCCAAAATTTCACCAAATTAAATTGTGTTTCCTTTTACAAAGGAAAAAAATGTAAAACATATTCTTACATCATTTTTTTTAATTCTGATTTTTTTTAAAGTTGTGTAATTACTCATTGGTATTAGTGTGTGATTAATCTTTTTAAACTATGGTCTTGATAATTAAATCGTTATATTTATTATTTAATTTTTTTTATGACCAATTTTTGTCAATTAACGGGGGCAACAACATCAAAAAATGATTTCTTTGAAAGAAAAGTATTTTGGGCCAGATTTTAAATATATGTTTTTCATTTTTATAATAAAATATCATAAATAACCATAACACTGAAAGATTCAAACAAGTTTCCAACTACACAACTTGTTTATAACCAAATGTGGCAATCTTCTTATAGAAATTTACCATTTTGACAATATTGTAAAAATAAATAAATAAATTTATACCTAATCATATTGAGGAAAATTAGAACTTGCAGTTCTTCAAAAGATGAACATATTTTATGTGATGAAAAAAATTTATAAAAGATTTAATAAATGCATTGTTGAATTCACATTGAATTTACAAAGATTTTAGGTTAATTTAAACAAAAAAATATTTGTTGATTTATTCATGAAATGTTATTTTAGGTTTTTTTTTAAATGTAGATTTTTAAAATTTTATAATAATTTTTTTGAATACATTATTGAATAAGCTTCAAGATCATCTTTTTATTTATAGCATTTGAATAAATTTTGCAAAAGAAAATGTATGTTAAAGTTTGAATTTCCTAAATAATTTCATGCCAAACATGATAAAGTTGAACTTTTTCCATCTTTCTTAACAACATGATGAAATGGTTTAGTGGTTAAAGCGTTAGTGTGTTTCCATGAGGTCTTGGGTTCAATCCTTTATCAATGCATGCCTTAATATATCTTATACAAATGCAATTTAAAAACATATACATCATGGTGAATACATGAACATGTCATCATGCTCAAATGGTGTCATAACATTGTTGTCAACAAAATCAAGAAAAAAAAAAACTTTTAAATTTTGTTCATGGCATGTCATGACAAAAATGTAATCCATAACCTCAAAAAAAAAAAAATTTAAACGAGAATTTTTTTATATGATGACATGGCATGTTATTCCACATCATATTAATTTGGGACCTCATATATCCATGTCATAATTTTTAAATTAAAAATTATCTAGTGCAACATGCTACTATCCAAAATGACTAAAAAATGTCCTAATCAACTAGTCATTTTTTACCAAAACCATACAAGTTGCATTTTGTCAATTTTGCCCTATTTCATTAAAAACCTAGTGAATTTGGGTAGTGAAAAAAAACAAGATTTCCTCTTGCAAACAAATGTTACATGTTTCTTATCATCTACGTTGATGATTTTTATTCATAAAAAACTTTGAAGTTTTTGGAGAATGCCCTCACATGTAGATTTGAAATGTCCCAACTTAATGTTTTGAACACCTACATTGGACTCCAGTTCATCCATGTCAAAAAAAAAATGTTATTCCAACAAAATTACACCATCAAGATTTTAGAAAGATTTGAAATGAATACTTGCCATTGATTTCAAACTCCCATTGTGGAAAGTACTCAACTAACAACCAAAATTGGCACAAAAACAGTTGACATAATGTTGGATCAACAAATGGTTAGGAGCCTAGGCTTCCTAACACACATTCGTTATGACATTGTTTTTGTTGTGAACATTGTGAGTAGGTTTCTAAAGAATCCACAACAAACACATCTCAAAGCCAATCAATAAATTTTTAAGTACATAAAGGAACATTGGACTACAAATTTTCTACCCACAAAATAATTATATGGTTTTGACTACCCACAATGATGTTAATTAGGCTTGGGGCTTAAATAACAAACTCTCCACCACTAGCATCCTTGTGAAACTTGGGATTTTACCAATTCTTTGGTTTAGCAACAACAAATTTACCATTATCTCATTGTTTAACATTGAAGCAAAATACTACTCTTAAACAAACACAATGAAGGAAGTGGTTTGGTTCAAAACTTTACTTTCAAAACTCATCTACTTTATGGCTAGCTAATGACCACAATATGTGACAATCAAAATGCAATCAAGTTGGTAGGAAATCATGTGTTTCATGCAAGAAAAAACACATTTAAATTCATCACCATTAAATTAGAAAACAAGTGCAAGTTGGAAATCTAGAAGTCATTTATATGCCAACTACCATTTAGCAAGTTAATTTATTTACAAAGCCCCTAAAGATCACTCATTTTAAAAAGTGAAAGAAACTTGTTGGATCAGTAGACCTCAATAATCTTACTCCTTTTACTTGATCTTTATGGACCCCTTTTGTTCCAAAGGAATGAAATCCATGCAATAGTTAAGGAAGAATCAAGTTTGAAGGAAGGTGTTGATGCATGTTCTTCACTTAATTCCTTAAATAACAAATAATTAGTTTACATAGAAGGTCTTATTAATTCTAGATTAAAATTGAAAGGCGATGATTTTCATGTGGACCCATTGTCCATTGTATGGTCATTGTTGCTTAATCATTTTTAGGATAGTATAATGTTTGTTGGTTTTTTTGTTTTCTACTGCAACTTTGTCACCTTCGCTTGTTGGAATTAAAAACATCTATTGTTTTAACACAAGCTTTAGAGTTTATAAAGATACACAAACCTAAATACTTGAGATCATTTCAAGCAACAAGTTGTAGACATTTTTCATTAACAATTCAACTTATTGTAGACCTAACGTGCCACAAGAAGCTTCTACAAAAAGCCCAAGGCAATATCAAAAAATGAAAAGGGAAATAGATAAGGATGAAAATTATTAATATAGTCTAATGTATGAAATTGAAATTAAAAAGGCTTTTCAAGCCTTTTATAATGTAAGTGTTTTTCTTTTTGTAAATCAAAGCATGCTTACCTTGGCTAAATTGAGTACTCCAATTTTATCTTTGAAACACTCAAACTTAACATTTCCTAATAGCTTGGTTAAGATATTAACAAATTGTTTCTATGAAAAAAAAAATTGAACACACCTTGTTAAATAACATATTTTATCAAATAAAATGGTTGTGCATTTCTATGTGTTTAGTATGAGCATGGTAAACATGGTTGTTGAAGTACTTTAATAAAATTCATTAGTTAAATTGCTTAAATTGTCACAAAAATAAAGTCATCAATTGATATGGTTTTGAATTCCATGTCTATCACTTCCAATAACATTATGTACCCATCTTGCCAATAGGGTTTTTTTTTGTTTGATTTGATCATCATGGTTATTTCAAAAAATCATGGTTTATTTAACTAGAAAACTAGACCAAAAACTAATCATTTTGACATTTGGTCAATTTGGTCATTTAATCCTACTAAACAAGAAAATTTGAAGACATCCAACTTAAGTAGTGATTTTTTTTATTAACCATGAAATGGTCTTTTTGACTAGTCAAATCAGACAAAATTTTGGGTAGCCAAAAAAATAATTAAAAAAATCTCAATCTTTAAATATAAAAATTTAATAAATAAATAAATAGTAAGTATTACCTACCCACCCATCCATGACTTACCTACTCACCATGGCCTTTTACCTACCTATCCACAACCAACTTATGTATTATACATTTGCACATGTGCATATTCCACATAATATATGTTGGTAGAGGGGATTGAACCTTGGTCTCCTTAGCTCCACACCAATGTCTTGGCCATCAAACCATCCCACCACTATGTAAAACAATAAAATATCAAATGCATTTAACATGTTTATTTAAACTTCCATGATTTTTTTTATCAATGTGTATAATAACATTTGAACTTCAATTCTTTTCATAAGTAAGTAAGTAAATACCTAACTAGGTAGATAGGTAGGTACACATGCCTACCTATTTAGGTTTTTCAATGTACATAACCTATTTATGTAAATTATAAATAGGTATTAGGTAAATAATAGGTAGGTAGGTAGGTAAGTAGATAATAGGTAAACAAGTAGGTAGATAGATAGGTATGTAAATGTTAGGTAGGTATGTAAGTAAATATTAGGTATGCAAGTAGGTAAATAGATAAGTATGTAGGTGCTAGGTAGGTAGGTAAGTAGATATTAAGTCAATAAGTAGGTAGATAGATAGGTAGGTAGGTAAATAAATAGGTAAATAGGGATAAATAGCTTGTTGTATTCCAAGAAGGAAAACAATATATTGACCCCCACTCATGACTAAGGAAGAAAGGCTTCACTAATTTTACTATAAAAGATGAGTGAAAACCATTTTGAACAAAGAACGGTTGAACTAAATGAAATAAACTTGGGATTTTATAGGCTCTCCATTATTGTAATGGTAAACCCTTGTGGATTCACACAACAATTGGGGGAGTATAAAATGGTCAAATTAAAAGTTAGGTTCAAGAATATGAGTGTATTGGGAGTAAAGTATGTAGTAGTGTATCCCAACTTATTCACCTTATAAGAACAAAAAGTTGTTAAGCTATTATTAACAATTGAACTATACAATGATCAAAATGAGTGCAGACTTGAGGAGAGGTAAAAAATGTCTTTGGTCCTTAGAGAGAATAAATGGTTAAAACAAACCATTATAAAAGAGATAATAGAAGAACTATTGAGAGCAAATAACCAATACGAATGGACAATTACCAACTACCTATACAAACCAAGGAATGCATTAAAGAAGGAAGGATGGGATGAGTTGGCTAATAGATTCAAAGGACTACCTATTGATCTCCAAGAGTTGATCTTGAAAAAATTAGATGGAGGCACCTTAATATGGTGTATACAACATCATACGTTGATGATCAATTCATCTGAATTAACAAAATATCGACATTGGTTATCAGTGTTGGCATGTTTGCCAACATTGTTACCACTTGAACAAATAGTAGCTACTCATCATCAAATAATTGTCCAAGATAGTAAGGAATTCAACAAACTCAACATCAACGCATTGGTGGAAAAATGGATGTTATGTGACATGTTATGGATCCAACCATGCCTCTATGAAAATTATGTCATGAAATAAAGAGGCAACTCAGAGTATCAACCTTTCTATGACATACATGAGGAACCTTTTGAGTTTTTAATTTTCCATAAAACAATTTATAAATGAGAAGAAAGATGAGCGTGAAAAGGAGGATTTATTAACCTTAAGCTCATGACAAATAATGCAAAGAAGGTCGAGAATGATAGGCTGCAAGATGTAAAATGAACTTAGTGGGGAGGAATTAAAGAATTACTTTAGAAACCAAAGGACCCAATAGATTTCTTAAAAAGATGGGAAAAGACAAATCCATTTGGCTCTATGATAGGATATGAATAATTTTATCAAAATAATAACTATCAACGGGAATTTTGCCAAGATAATAATTGATAGTGGGAAATCTACAATGTGAAGTTTGTTGAGACAACAAGACAACATGAAGAATTAGATCCAATTATAATTAACAACTTGGTGATTCTTCCTGGAAATGAAAAGTCAAAGACAACACATTCATGACAACATTTGAATTTGATGAACATTTTACAATCAAATAATTGATGTAGGAAAAGGTTAATGATTAAACTATTTGCAAATCATGACATTGGATTTCTTTGTCATCAAAGGAATATGCATAACTCCCTTTGCATTGCATCACCGAATCTTTCTTGCCCCTCAATCCTTTGGACTCCATTTTCTTCTATATCAACATTAAATTTGTCCACCATGTCCAAACTCTCTTGCACATCTTGTTCTTCAATCATTCTCATCAATCATAGAATGGAAGCAATTGTTTTTGGCTTAAACATATTTTATAGAATACAACAAGTAGTAAAAACATTTGGAACAAAATATACATTCAAATTAGATTTTGATAACAATTTTCAAAAAAAATTGGGTATGCTAAGGTGAAAGCACACTACATTGTCCATAAAATGTTATCACAAGGCGATTTTTGCAAGATTTTGGGATTTAAAATTGGCCATGTTTAATTAAATATAATCAATTAAAATGATAAAGGACTCAACACTACAATGTTATATATAATATAATCACATTTTATGAATTTCATGGTCAGGCCATGTGGTGTTCAATGGCACAATTCATTCTTTCAAAAGGGTCCATGTTTGATTTCTGATGGGAATAATGAGAAGATTTGCAAACAAATGTTGCAATTGTTGAAACAAATCTAATTATTATGACTTGAGGAGCCATTCTACCATATGTAAATGTTATAAGGTAATTAGTCCCATGCAAGTGGTCCAATACACATCAAATATGTATTGTGATAGTAATAAATACACAAAATAAATAGACACCTACAAATATGTCATTAAACACATGTGTTTGCAACTCTGGATTATTTTTGATACACAATGCAGTTTCTTATGTCAAGTTTTTTAACAAACAGTCAAAGAAACCTAGATTAGAATGCGTTCATTTGCAACCTATCACCATATCCATATCCACAATATTCTTGTCGAACACCACCAAACTTGGATTTGTATCTTTTTAAAAATAAAAAAGAGCTCCAAAATGGAAATTAAAAGTACCAAACAGAGGTAAGACATTGGGCATATTCTAATCACTTGCATGATTATAAGTTATATGATCAAAATGTTTATACCAAAGTTTTTAAATAGCTTGTGACAACCACCTAAAAACAATCCATGACCAGCACACCCAATGAACAAAAATTTCAAAACACAGTTTCACCACTAGTATGATTACTTACTCGAATTCCATGCATTGAAAAAAATAAATGATTCAATTTTACTAAAAATTTGGCAAAGGAATGAATCCAACAAAGAAGATGATGCATACAAAATACTTGCACTTGTTTATAACCGGAAGAAGGATCAACTAATACTAGAAAATAATATAGTGGACAATGAGGAGGAACTAATATCCCTAACAAACATGTAAGAAAGGATGGTAGAAATAGATGACGAAGATGAAACCACACCTATGGGCAAAGAATGCACAAAAGATGAAATGACGGACACCAATGAGAAAGAACCAACCATGCCATAGGCTACAAAAATGTTAAAAGTAGGTTCCAATGACATGAACACAACACCTTTGGAGATTGGTTCTATGTGGTACATTCGCAACAAAGTCTAACAACACCTTTAGAATTCATAGAAATTGAAACCAAAAAACCAAGCTGATAATAGAGTTGATAAGAAAATTAATGAACAAATTATGACTAACCTAGACTTGGAAGATCAAAACAAAATTTTCAATTGATGAAGCTTTCATTGAACTATGGACATTTAAAGTTGGAAACATTTCGTATATTGATTGTATGCATTAGCAAGTTCTATGATTGCTACTGAAAAAAGTAAAAATGCCGAATTTGGGTTTAAAGTTTATTATGGATGGGATAAATGGAAGATTGAGTTTGATGAACAAAAGTGTAAGGGTCTAATTCATGAGTAAAACAAAAAAGGAAAAAACAAGGAATAAGGAATAATCCATTCTTTTATGCATTCAAATGTGAACAAAACGAACATCTCCACGGACCACATATGTGAATGATCTTCAATGTGCTCCCACTCAAAATTAGAATGGAACAATAAAAGTTTAGAATGTAGAAGTTTATTGCTCTTAACAATAAATTCATTATGTAAAATATAACACAAGAATTACTAGCATTGAAAGTGCATTGAATAGTCAACAGAGGTTAATGAAATAAAGAAATAATAAAAACCATCGTTCTTTGATTTTAACATGAATCAAAACATGATTATGGATTAATAGTTTTGTGTTTAGCAAAATTTGAAACACAAAATAAAAGTCTACACATTCAAATGCAAAGAACCTTTTGGAAGCACATGGCATGTGCATTGAACGTTAATTCTAGAAAGAAATATTTGTGTTTCAAGAATGGAAAAATTTGAATGGTGAATGCTAGATATGGATCATGCATAATCCAAAAAAGGAAATAATAAAAGACTTTAGAATGAAGCAAATCAATTAAATATGGTACAAAAGTGGGATAACAAGGTCTTTAATTGGATAAACAATTTAAAACATAATAATGATTAAAACAATTGCCAAAAGAGTAATTAAACAATGAAATAAAGCTCTCCATCCAACCATAAGATCACACAATGGGTTCATGCACCTAATGATCCACCCTTGATCTCAACAAACATGATCTACCTCACTTGAAAACTTCATCATCAACTAACACTACAAGAAATCATAATACCCCATATGATTTTTGCCCTCATGTCCAACTTGACCAAAGTGTCATTTTGGACAAGTTAATTTGGACTCGACTATTTTAACTAGGTCATCTTGGTTGGTTTTTTTACTGGGATTTTTTACTAGGTTTTTGGATTAAACCACCATGATAATAATATGATTTGGGCAACAACAAATTTATTTTAATAAATTATATTATTTAAAATTAATATTAAAAATATTAATTAATTAATTACCCTACCTACCTAATTAATAAACCTAATAGTTAATGCCAACAATTTATTTATTTATTTACCTACCAACCGTATGTCATAAACATAGGTTAGGCCACCTAACTTAACCACCTAGGCTAGACCAAGCCATTTAAGCTAGGCCAAACCCCTTAAGTTAGACCAAGTAGCCTAGGCTAGATGGTCTAATAGCTTTTGAAAGCTATACTACCTAATTACGTCACCTAAGTAGCCGAGGTAACCTAGGTTATAAGTGTGGGGACTTGAACTCCTCACCTTCACATTAAGGAATCAAGTCTTTAACCATTACACCACCACCCCATAAGGTGGTTTTTATGGACAACATATTTGTAATGAACATGATTTTGGATCAACATATTGTAATAAACTTCCATGAATTTTTTTTTCAACATGCATATTGTATTAAATGAACTTGAATTTTTTTACAGTATTTACATAAATAGGTAGGTTATAAGTAGGGTAGCTTAAGTAGGTAGGAGGTACCTATTAATAAATGCATGTACCTAGGTAACATGTAAATTATAGTTAACTAGGCCTTATAGGTACTTATTAAGTCTATGTTTATACCTACCTAATAAGTTATCCATGCTTATGTTATTTAGTAAACTATGTAGGTACTAACTAACCTATTAATAAACCTAGTTTAGCCATACTAAATAGGTAGTCTAACTTATTAAATAAGTTTAGGCTCAGGCTACCTACCCAATAAGCCTAGGTGGCGTAACTTAAATTAACTACATACTTAGTAGGCTTAGGTAGCCTAGCTTAAATTATGTACCTACCGAGAAGGCCTAGGTGGCCTAAAATAGGCTACATACCTAAAAAGCCTAAATGGCCTAGGTTAGGCTACCTACCTAGTAACTAAGCCTAGGTGGCTAGGCTACTAACCTAATTAGTAGGATAGGTTATTTATAAGTAATTAATACAAATAATTTAAAAAGATTGATGAATTACTATAAATTATAAATAAATAAATAATACCAATAATTAATATTTTTTTATTTCGTAGGAATTATTAATTATTAATATACTATTATTAATTAATAAGTATTCAATGTAAATGGCTGATTATTGAATATTTCCTATGAAATATGAAATATCAAACATTAAATATTAATAATAATTTATTGATTATTGATTAATGATTGTTTACTATGACATAATAATTTTCAATTAATATATAACAATTTATTATTATTAAAAAATAATTAAAAATAATTATCAATAATTATTTACAATTATATATTGACTACTATTAATTATTATAAATTACTATCAAGTATTAGCCCAAAAAATTGATAAAATTGATAATTCAATAATAATAATTAATCAATTAACAAGTTGATGGATAAATTAATTAATGGTTGTTAATTGACATTTATTTTGTGACTAATTAATTATATAAAATATTAATCATAAATTATTGACTATTAACTATCAATTATTAAATATTAATTAATCAATGTACTAAATTTCAGTACTTACACATGCTTAAAGGTAACATGTAAGTAGCCTATTAAACTTTATGAATAGATACTATGTGTAATATGCCTAACCTAGGGCCTACTAGCTATGAACTTAAGTTTGTTATGTACCTTATGCAAAATAAACTTATAAGTTAAATAATTAAATTAGTATAGTTGATTTGATTAAGTATCAAATCCAAATGGCCAATTTGATTAATTGTAAATCACAATGGCCATGGTCAATTTGTGTAAGCCTTGGTCATCTTGATGCATCTTTGGCCTTTTTTAATAAGATGTTTGGTTTGTCACATGGTCAAAAAAGTCACGTTAGTCAAATGTTTCATTCAAAAATAACTCATGCCTTTCATGCCCCAGGCCTTTAGTCAAAGCAACCATCCCATTTAATCAATGTGGACATTTTAATCAAATTGAACCTTCTAAAAAATCATGTTTTTTTGTAGTGTTGAGATTTAACAAAAGGATTGTATTTAACATTTTTTTTAATGTTAGGTGGTGAAACCATGCAAGCCATGACTTGGGTTTGAACCTCAAGATACAAACACAACAACACATTTTGGATTTTGCAACTAACTTTTATAACTACATATTAGACAAAAATGACATATGTAACTAATGACTAATGAATTGTTAAACCCATGTCATTTCACCCATTTCGTTGCAAAGGATGTTTAATTGCAAAACCCATAACGATTTTAACAACTAGGATTTTAAATTTTTTTTATGATAATGAAATTCCATATCATCATTAACCTTGGTATGACGTGTTAAGTGCATGCCATTTCAACTTAATTGTTTTATTCAACTAAGTGTTACAAAAGACATTTTGATGGATGGATGACATGTGTCAAAAATGTATAAACATATTATGAGTCATGCACATGATCAAAACTCAACCTAGTTTAGCCCATGTTGCTAGCGTACCCAAAAGTCAACCTAACATAGCTAACTTACCAAAAAGTTAACATAATTTAACCTAATTAGGTTAGCTACGTACATTAAATAACCTAAGCTACCTAACTTAAGCTAGGTGGCCTATATTAAAAACAAAGGTCAAACTCCTAACCCAAGAAGCCTAAACTAAATTACCTAATTTAAGCCAAATTATTTAGGTATTATAAGTTACAAAAATGAGGACTTGAACCCTTCACCTTCATTTTGGGGTTCATGTCTTCATCCATTGTAGTACCACATTTTTTTATATTGATTATATTTAACAAAAAATTATAAAGCTCAAAATGTTTAGCCTTTAATTAACTTTGACCACCTTAGGTTGACCTAAATCAACCTACCTACTACCTACCAACCTAGCCTAACTTAGACCTCTCTAGGTTAATTTAAGATGAAATAGTTTGTCAACTATTCTACTTACTAACTTAGCCTAGGTTAACCTAAGCTTTTTAAAAAACCTAGGATAATTATGTCGCAGTTAATTGCATCATAATCACATCTAGTTACACAAATTTGAAAAGATTATAAATTTGATAAAATATCTTGTAATGAGGCTACCTAGGTTGACTTGGCAAAAAACCTAAAGTTAGGAACCTATGCAAGCTTACATGATTAACCTATTAGTAAGGTAACCTATTTTAAGTATATTTAAACATATTAGATGTAATAAGTTTCTTATGTTTAGTTAAGTAACTTATAGAGTAGCCTATATTACAAAATAAGTTTTTATTAAATAGCTTACATACATAGCTTAACTTAATAGGTATATTACCTAAGCTAATGTGTTAAGTAATTAAAAAGTCAAGGAGTTACGTGTCACCTTTTTCAAAACGATTATTAATATTGTAATCATAATTACAAGTTAGTAATAGATTGTTTAATACACATACACATGCATGTGAATTCATGACTTCAAAAACCTCATGGCACACAAAAAATTATGGCATGCCATGACAAGTATTGGTGACATAAATTCAAAACACACAAGAATTTATGTTGTCACGAAAAATCATGGATTGCCATGAAAATATTGTGACATTTTGTTGCCAAATGGCATGGCATGGCATGTCATCATCACATGGAAGACCAAGTCGTTATTAATCACAATGGACAACATTTGGATGGTTGTATTAATAATTTGAAAAAAAAAATCTTTTAAATTATTAATACAACCATCCAAATAAATGGGTGCATTCCAAGACAACTCATCAAATGGATGGGTAGACTTTAAATTCACACATTGGCATCCATTAGTTCAGGGTAATAATAAAACCTATAAAAATATTTGGCATATAAATCTAATGACCATACCTCTTGAACTTTTGCCACATGGCATGTATCCCAAAAAGGAGATTATAAATTGTCATTAATCACATGACCAATTAATAAAGAAAATTCATTGAAGTTAGTGTCATGAGTCATGAATTGTTGCAACTACTAGTCAACCTTGTTGCCACATGGCGTGCCATGTCAAAATCATTAGAAAATAAGTTGTTATTATTCACCAATAATTGCAAGAATCAATAGAATTTTGTTATTACCCAATCTTGGACAATTAAAAATATATTGCAAATGTATTTTTAATTTTTTTGATATTTGTGTAAAAACCATCAAGTCGTGGTATCAACTATAGTCACAAAACCATAATGCCAAGTGGCACCATAATGTCCTTTACAACTAGGTAGTCATTAATGTAACTATGTAATTATAATTGTAGTAAAAAACAACATTAGTTGTTTTGTTAACTAGTTGTAAAACCCAGGACATGTTGTAGTGATGTAACATGCCACAAAACACATTCGACAAAAAAAGATAATTCATTTGGGGCCATTTCAGCCATGGGCCATAACTATAGCACAACCTCACAAAGTTGTTCTTCATCTTGATCAATTAATTCTTCATCCTAGTCATACCCATCATCTAAATGTTTTGGTTGTTGTGATGGATTCAACTTGATCTTTTTGGTGGTACTAAATGTTATTTCTCTATCTCTAGATGTAATTGTAAGGGTATTGCTACCTTGATCATGAGTAGCTTTAACTTGTTTAAGCCATGGTCTTCCTAATAGCATGGAGTATGCCTCATTTCCTTCTTCCACAATTAGTACTATGATTAATATTTTGTGTGAACACCTTGCCAGATTTATTTTCAACTATGTGTAATTTCCTTTGATTAATCATACAAACCATATAAGGAGTTGGTTGAGCCTTCCTCAACCCCAACTTCTTTATAAGTTCTTCGGAAATGATGTTGACCTTGGATCTTTCATCCAGTAGTACATCCTTCACTCCCAACTTTCTAACGCCTGCTTGAACTACAAGCATGGGTTTGTCAAAATCTTCAACCTTTGACATGGTGACTTTATAAACATCTACTACCTCTTTTCCTTTTATTTTTGCGAGAGAGAGTTCTAATAGTTTTCATAGTTGTGGACACAATTGTAATAATTTTCTTAACTTGACCTCCATCTTAAGGTCCATAATTGTTTTAGACCATTTAGTTCCCAATTGATGGTTAGTCGACACTTGATCATGTTCGTTGGCTATCTTAGTATGCATCATATTACTTTTTGGTTTATACATACCGGTTTGTGGAGTGACTGTTGGCATGTGGTTGTTAATTGGCATACTACTACTAACCGACACGTCTATATTTTTCAATAAAATCTTGCTACTCGCCATGTTGGTACTAGCTAACATGCTACTTAAGTTCTTCATAACTTTTATTCTTGTTAGCTCTCCTTGGCGAAAGTATAATTAAATTGAGGTTGAAGGGCCATTAAATCTACGATGTTGTATTGTATGATATGCACAAATCAAAAAATCGATATTTATGGGACTCGTGCCATGTTTCAATTTGTTTTTTTTGTTTTATGGGCCAACTTTCAACAAATTTAACCCTAGATCATAAGTGTCCACACAAACAAACGTTATGCACACTTAGTGTGCTTAACTTTCATATGAGATCATAGCACCTATGTAGTTGATTGGCAAAAAATACTTTAGTCCTATTGTGCTTGCCCGTAAAGCCCCAAAGTGATTGTTTGGTGACCAACTTTCTGTAGGAATTTTTATTGGGATGTCCTCTAGATTCTAAATCTTCTGTAATTCCTCGAATGTTCCTTGATGCACTATCCTTTCCTTGTTCCACTTGATTCCATCTTTTCGTGTGACTAGTTGTTGTGTTCCCTTGTTCTTCGTCTACGAGGAGAGCCTTCTTGCTCCAGGTTGTTACGGATACGTCTACCAATGGTTGGTCCCAATCCACCATAAAGATATTTACTCCCACTTTGGGCTTAATTCCAATTGTTTCTTCTTCACAAATGCATTTCCATACTGGACAATCTTTCCTCACATGTCCTTCCTTTCGACAACAAATTTTTTTTGCATCGTTACTTGGGTGAAATCCTTGATTTTTATTGTAACCTTGATTGTTATAATTGTTAACACATTCCCCCACCATTCTGCCACCTTTGGCTTCTATTATTCTACTACCCATTCCCTCTTAATGGCTGGTTTTATGATTGATTGCCAAACCTTCTTTGGTTATTGGCCGTAGGATACTCTTATTGCTTAGGTTGCACTACCTTTTTTGCCTCGGCTTGCACAACATTTACACATTAATAAAAAACACATCATTTGTGATTATCATTTGCAATTAAATTTTAGTCACAAATGACAAAATGACTAAAAATCAGTATAGTAACAAACGACAAGTTGCAAACAACCACTAGTCGTAAATGACAGATGAAATAATTTTTTGTAAAATATGAGTATGGTCATTTTATACGTATCTAAGGATGAATTATTGTGACTACACTTGCAATTACATTTGCGACTATAGTGCATGCCAATATGTTCACACATGGTAGCTTAAGAATGTGACACATGGCATCATTTGGAATTTTAAAAATATTTTTCCAAATAAATATTTCCTTTTTTTCAACCATTCGATTAAAGCAACTAAATTGTGTCATATGGCCGCCTAAAATTATGTCATGAACCAATTTAAACTTGCCTTATAATTGTTTAAGGTTAGTTTAGGGTTGGACCACTTATGATAGGCCATGTGGCACCTAGGTTAAGCCTAGGCCACCTAGCCATAGGTCTAGCCTAGGTAGGTAGGTCTAGGTCTAAAATTTTTATAACAAATTTTTATTTTATTTTAAGTTTAGCTTTTTGGGTGGAGCCTATGTGATTAGTTCCTCCCATATGACAATTGAAAAAATTGAACATGTTTATTCCACCAAACCAACCTAGTTATTTAGTTTATAAACTTGAGAGGAAAAACAAAAAATATGGGATAAAATTTTAGTTATAGCCTAGTCACATAGTTGTAGTTTAGTTACAACTATTCCCTAACACATATTATTACATAGCCTACCTACTAAGTAGCATAAGTTCTTATTAGGTACCTATTTAGATAGTATTTATTTTAAATACATATTTAAATAGCCTATACATAATTATTATTTTAAATAACTATTTAAATAGTTTTGAAGTAATTATTTATAATTAAATAACCTATTAGGTAGCTAATGGGTGTATATTTATGTAGGTACTTAATAAATAGTATAAAGGTAGGTAGGTAGTATTTACTAATTAAGTAGGTAGGTATGTACATAATAGGTAGATATGTAGGGTGTATGTACCTAATAAGTAAGTAGATAGTAGGTAGGTATTTAATAGGTAGGTATATACATATAGGTATGTATGTACTATCAAATAATCTATACATGTAACTACTAGGTAGCATATGTACCTTATGTAACTATAATGTGACTACTTCGGTTGCATGTGCAATTAAACATATATATGATGTTGTAAAAAATACAAAGACATTGTGAAAAATCAACTAATTAAAATGATGAAATACGTTATAATTGCAACTAGTTGAAAGGAAGACCAAAATTCATCCAAATTTGAAAAATAGTCACATAGGCAACCATTCATAGTTGTAGGCGACATTTAGTCACACATAGTCGCACAAGGAATGGTTATAAACAACAAGATTTCTACTAATGACAAGCACATTCCTGCATGACCCACGTTCTTCTTTTCAGGTGCATTGATTCGTATTATGATCATCATTCTTACAAATGTGATAAATTTTTTATTGCAACTTGTACTCCTTAGTGTAATGTCCTTCATTATAGTAATTTTGATAGTTAATGGCCCATCGATATGTATGAGTTTGTTATTTAGTTTTCTTTTTTCTTGTTTTTCATTAAAGTTGTAATCGAATTCTTTGCTTTCTAATTCATCTTGAGCTTTGTTAAAGTACTTATTGGAGGGCATCAACCCCTCCTCCATTGTTTTTGCCGAATTAACAACTTTAATAATGGTTGTTCATGGCATTCCCAAGATTGCCATCTTTAATCTTGAGTGTAGCCTTGCACAAAAAATATCCCTTAGGTATACATCATCAAGTTGATTTGAGATGACTATTACCAATTACAATAACCTATTGTAATGGTCTTCAACAAATTCATGTCTATTTTGTTTAATGTTACGGATTGTTGCTATCACTTGACCCTCAATAGACACTTCACTTAAATACGAAATGAAAGCTTGTTGTACTATTGGCCAGGTTGCAATTAGATTTGCAATTTTGAAATGAGTAGACTAATTAGCCATTCTTCCTTATAAGTATTTGGAAAATATTGAAGCTTATGAAGGTTAATGTTTTTGTCGTTGGTTACACACACCTTTGTGGGTTGTCAGATATGTGACAATGGTCATCTCCATCATGAGGCTTAGGTAGTTATATTATCAATACATTGCCCACTACTAGAGCCATGGTTATTGATTGTCTAACTAGTGCAAAACTGAATAACCTATGCACTTGGGTTTGCACCTTTGGTAGTGTTACAATCTCACTTGCCTCTTTAGTGAAATCAATAAGCTTCCATTTGATCCAGTCATTTCAGCCCCCGTGGTTATCTTTTTTCTATTACTCCTTATCGACAATTCCAACCTAAGCTTAAGGAACTCCAAGCTAGAAGTGACTGAATGTGCTAGCTCATCCTCTATTAATGAAAGTTTGTTTGTCGAGTTCCATGCCCAATTTACAGTTAATAAATTACCCAATGAGTGTGGTTAGATAGGCGACAAAATATTTGACAATTCTCTATTTGTCGAATTGGCTCCCTTGTCAATGGGTGACACATTTTATGTTTTGGTGGTATCGATCATCGTATGCACTCCTGACACAACTAGTCCATCATTGACAGATGTTATCTTAACATAATTCCCATAGTCCATCATTGGATTGCTTTTGTTTTCCTTCATCAAAACCATTCCCATGAATTTTGCTAACCCCGAAATTGCCTTCACCGTGTTCATTTATGTCTCATTCATCAGCTTATTTTTATTTTTGTAATATGACAATTGCTTCTCAAAGTTGTTCTCTTGCATCTCAAATTAGTTCTTTTGGATATTAATCTTTGCACTTCCATAGCCATGTTGGACTTGTGCATATTGTCAAATGAGTTTGTAAGCATCTGAGTCCCTTTTCGTGTTGCTTTTGCCATGCTATTGTGTGCAAAATAGTATGACCATTTAACACATGTGCTATCAACGCTTCAGAATCTATTGCCTAGTTGAACTTTTTTGTTTACAAAATTCGTTGGTGTTTGTGGCTATGATGCAAGAGTGTGGATTGGGCAATTCACAAGTTCAATTGTAAGTTTGATAAAAAAAGGTTTAAAAAAGTAGTTTAATTGGTACAACTTACATGAACCACCTTGGGTGAGTAATTGGAGGTGTGTGAGGGTTCTGCCCATAAAGTTCAGTCATGAAATTCTAGTTCTAATAAAATGTTGGGGGATTTACAAAAGGCCCACCAAGGTGAATACCTTCATTCTTATACTCATTGACATCAATGGGATTTTCTAGACTCAACCTTTTGGGACTAAACATGTTGTTTGTTTTTTTCATGATATTTCGAACATGAAAAGGGTAAAAAATGGGCATGCTTCCCATGAATTCCATCATTTGCTCATATATATATTCTTGTGAAATAGTTGTGGTAGATGGAATGCGACTTCTCTTGTGAGTTCAAAGTCCAATATTCCTAGTTATGGTTGGTTCCTAACATGTAATTGATAATATTTTTGAAATTTCTAATGAAAAGCCCCCATTTGTCTTTGCATGTGGGGCCATTCCATATATGTTAAGAATGTCTTGTAGTTATAATAGTTGTTGAAACCTTCCTCCATTTCACCACAACAGTCTCAAACATGTTTTGTGGGTTGATTCAATCCAAAGCTACTATGTGTTCATCACATTTTGCCTTCATGACCACAAGAACTTTACATGCTCCCAATTAGGTTGTATTGGCTTTCTTGTTTGAACTTCTAATGATGCATCTGAATTAGTGGACGCAACTTTTTTTCCCTTGCTTTCTTCTTAAATGAACCTTTAATGGTATTGTTATGTCCTACATTCAATTTTAAAATATACTACTACTAACACTGGAAGAATTTTGTCCATGATAATTTGTGATTTATTTTGTAGATTTGCAACATGTTATTGGAAATAACTGCTAGTAACAAATTGGCATACAACTTGGGCAATATCAATTATATCTTTCAAATATTTTTATTTATTTATTTATTTGTTGTTGTTGATTTTTCTTTGTAAACTTTCTTTTTAATTATGCTTTTCAAAAATTTCCATGATACGATCCTTCATTTTTACAATTCAAATGTAGATGATTTCTTTGTTACCTTATATTTCAAGTGATTCATTACAACTGTTGAAATTGGAAGGGCTAAACTAGGACATGTCCATGATTTTCTTCTATGCGTCATTGTGCACACAAGCTTTTCTTTAGGGTGAACTTGTGCATGCACAAGTTTTTTACTTTTTTGGTTTACTTATGCTCTTATGGTCCTTGGTTCATTTCTTGTTTTTATAGTCTATTTTTGCAATGATTGCAAGGGAGAAGAGGCACACAATTCATGCGACAATGGCGAGGAAGAAGAAGCACAAACTTCATGTGACAATGGTGAGGAGGTGCCCATAGCGATGGTAGGGAGATGTCCAAAGGAAAACAAAATTTATTTTAATTCACATTGAATTATTTGTTCATAATTTGAACATTGAATTAAAAAGACAAAAAATCTTCATTTTTGAAGATTTAGTTTTAGGAAACATCAAGCTTAACATTGCCTTAACATTGCTTTCCAATAAGGATAACATGTTAACATTTATGTTAATAAACATTTGATATGTGAATGGTCATCTTGTTTCCGGCCCTTAACACTAAGTTAATTTGAACTTGAACACTAGGCATGAAACCTATTTTAGTTTAATTAATTTGTCTATTCATTTTTCAAATTTAGAATGTTTATTAAAAATCAATCACTAAACAATAGTCGCAACGGGAAGGTAGTTGAAATTATTAAAAAAAAATTGTATATGGAATGTAGTTACAATGGGAAGGCAATAATTAAAAAAAATAAAAACATGAAATTAATGATGTACTTTTTATGATAGAGATATTGTCCAAGGACTAGAAGGTAACTAATTTTTAGCCTTCCATTTTTAGTTTTGATTATGTCAAGGAAATGAATTTTCAAAAATGTTCTTTCATCGTTTTTTATTTAATTTTTACTCAATAACCCTTTATTTGTGATTGTAGTTAAGTTGCCAATTTTGCAATCTTATAAACCAATGAAACCTTTTTTTCTAGGTTGATGATAACCAATAATTGAACCATACCATTCCATGTCTTATTATAGCATGTTCATGAATCTTTTACATTAAAACCTTTGCGCCATGATTTTTTGTTTTGCTGCAATTTTCAATTCTTATTCCACCTTAAGTAAGACTCTTGCTAACTTCAATTTGATTAATGTGAGTTAAAAATTGGGATAAGTGCATACAAATGAATATTTCTTTTGGAGGGATAAGGTTTCCCAACAAAACTTACCCTCAACATCATATTATGTACCCCAATTAGTGCACTTGGTATTAATGTGAGGCAAAAATGGTGGTCAACAAATTCAAAAATTAAAATCATGTTAAGCCAATGAGGAGATGCAACATGCACCCTAGAGACCCATGATTTTATTTTCTTTTGGAAGGGGTGATTTGATTTTTTTGATTTTTAATTTTGGGTAAAAGGCGGTCGTGAATGTTTTCTTTTCTTGAGTCATGGGTGGCTTTTGTGTCATGACACATTTTTGTTTTGGTTTAATTTGAAAGGTCATTGTGAAGGTCAAAAAAGAGTTTTATTCTTTTCTCTTACATGGGCGAGTCACATGGAAAGAACATTAAAGAGAAACCACTAGAAGCATGATTCGTTTAGGTTTATTCGGCAAGGTGGTTGTGAAGGTACAAACAAAGTTTTATTCTTTTCATTCGCATGGGTTGAGCACACGGACATAACAAAACGTTATAGGCAAACTTTTGTTTTGATTTAGTTTGCAAAGTCATTGTGGAGGTTCAAAGTAGTTCTTTATGTATAGAAAACTTTCTAATTTTATGAACCTTTTTAATGAATTCATTGCTTTTGTTTCACGTCATTTTGTTTTTCTTAGTTCTCTCATTACTTCTTATTCTTTGCGCTCTTGCAAGATGAGAGAGTTACATGCTTAGTGTAAATAGAACTTGTCTTTTGCATGAAGATTTATAAAAAGTTTCAATTTTTTCAATTACATTAGTGCCAAGTCGGTTATGAGGACAATTTTTCTGGTAAGAATGTGTTAGTGTGTCAAAAGTGGATTTTTTGAGTGATGAAACAATCAAAGAGGTCTATCACCAAAAGAAAAAGAAAGTCAAGATTTTCCTCCCAAAATATTTAATACAATTCACACTATTTCATGTCTACTAACTTAAGTGATTATCATGTGGGCGTATTTCAAAATTTTCCCTGATGCATAAGTAACCAAAATTATTAAAAAGAATAATTGGAGAAATTGATAACCATGGGTATCACTTACATAAATTTTTTGATAATAAGGTCTCCAAAAAATCAAAATCTGATTATTTATACCTTGTGTGAAAAGAAAATCTCACAAGGACCTTGCTCTTGCAATTATGAAAAAAATAAGAAGAACTGGCCAGCCTAAGTATCAACCATTCATTCATCTACCCAGCAATGACTAAAGTGCCTTACTTCCGTAACCTACCTTTGTAGTAATTACTTACATTCTCTACCTACTTATCTATCAAAGTTACCCACTTAGGTAGGTAGTTTTCAGTGTTGT